>Ga0206896_1167_pt1 | contig 13190 bp, 11 predicted proteins | sample Alteio_BWOrgHeat_52_FD_152969 | JGI IMG/M metagenome (GOLD analysis project Ga0206896, IMG submission 152969) | Enriched cells from forest soil in Barre Woods Harvard Forest LTER site, Petersham, Massachusetts, United States -... | ecosystem: Environmental > Terrestrial > Soil > Temperate forest >... | reverse complement strand
GCATGCGGATGCGCTGGGCTTCAACCAAACGGTTTTGTTTTTCAAAGAATTTGACCTGGTCCTCGAGTTCAGCGCGGATGCCGGCGACGGCGGCGGCGAGCTTGTGGCGCGGCGTGATATACTGGTTGGCGGGATAGAGGCTGAATGTGTCCAGCGGCGCGCCGGTGTCGCCGGTGAGCGGATCCAGCGGGCGGATGGACTCAAGGACGCCGCCCCAGAACTCCACGCGGATGGCGGATTCCATGTAGGCGGGAAAGACGTCCACGACCTCGCCACGGGCGCGAAACTTGCCGCGCTCGAGGGCGACGTCGTTGCGCTCATAAAGATTTTCGACCAGGCGCTCAAGGAAAGTTTCGCGGGCGAGCTCCGCGCCGGGCGCGAGGGGAATCATCATGGCGCGAAAATCATCGGGCGAGCCGAGGCCGTAGATGCACGAGACGCTCGCGACGACGATAACATCGCGCCGGCTGATGAGCGCGCTGGTGGCGGAAATGCGCAGGCGCTCAATGTCCTCGTTGATGGAGGAATCCTTTTCGATGAACGTATCGGTCTGGGGGACGTAGGCCTCGGGCTGGTAATAATCGTAATAGCTGACGAAATACTCGACGGCATTGTCGGGGAAGAACGCCTTGAATTCACTGTAGAGCTGGGCGGCGAGCGTCTTGTTGTGGGAGATGACCAGGGCCGGGCGCTGGAGGCGCGCGACCAGATTGGCCATCGTAAACGTCTTGCCGGAACCCGTGACCCCGAGAAGCGTCTGGTAGCGATTTCCGGCGCGCAACGACTTTTCCAGCGCAGCGATGGCCGCGGGCTGGTCGCCGGTGGGCGAAAAATCAGCTTGCAGGCGAAAGTCCATGCTCCAAGGAATCGCGGCGGCGGCTCCCTGGCAAGGTCCGCCGCACAACCGCTGCCGCCGGATTAACGGTGGGTGGGATTGGCGTCCTGTTGCTGTTTGAGCACGTCCTGCGCCGCCTTGAGCTTGTCCATGTTTTCCTGCAGGCGTTGCATTTCGGCGGCCTGGTCGCGCAGCTTTTGCACTTGATCCATGGAATCGGTCAACTCCTTGGACGGATAAGTCATTCCGGGGGTGTCAACCGAGCGCTTGGTATTATAATAGCCGGGGATTTCATCGGCGGTGATGCCGGAGCGCAGCATCATTTCGGGGCTCACGACATCCCGGTAACTCGCGCCTTCCGTGGTGCTGAGGGTGCGGGCGGTGACAAAAATGATGAGATTATTGCGTTGGTGGATGGTGTCCGTGGATTTGAAGAGGTTGCCGAGGATGGGAATGTCCCCCAAAATGGGCACTTGGGTGGTCACCTTGCTGTCCTGGTCGTCAATCAAGCCGCCGACGGCGATGGTGAAGCCGTCTTTGATGCTAACGTCCGCGTTGGTGAGGCTGCGGGTGTCAATGCGGGGATAACTGGCGCCAAAGTAAGTGTCCGATTGCGGGTCAATGCGGCTGAGGGTGGGATTAAGGGTCAAATTGATGAAGCCGTTGTTCGTCACATGCGGCAGAACCTTCATTGTAATACCCACGGTTTCGATGCTGGAATTGCCCGCCGTGGTCTGGCCCGTCTGATTGTTGATGGTGGGGAAGACGACGGTGATATTGGTGCCGCTATAGAGGGTGACTTCCTTGTTGTCCATCGTGACGGCGGTCGGATTGGAGACGAGCTTGGCATCGGTGATGCTCTGCAAGGCCCGGAGCACGGCGCTGTATTCACCTTGGTTGAACACCGCAAAATCCAGCGCCTTGCGCGCCGGGGCGGGGATATTGGAGGCAATACCGGTCGAGGGTTGAAGGAAATTGAGATTGGTGCTGGGCGTCTGAGTGGCGGCGGCGTTGGAAATGGTTTGCTCCGGAACGTTGGTACTGGGCAGGGCGCCGGACGCGTAAATGGCGCCCAAGCCATTCGCGAGACTGTATTGATAAGCATAGCCGGCGGAAACCAAGGGGGTGTTGTCAAAGTTCCAATTAATGCCGAGGTTCTTGTCGTCGTTGGCGTTGACCTCGACAAATTTGGCTTCGATGTAAACCTGCGGGGTCTGCTTGTCGAGACGGTCAATGGCTTCCAGAATATTGGTCAATTTGCTCGGATGAACGGTGATGATGAGGGAATTGGTGCGGGTGTCTGGGCTGATGGTTTCCGGCGGTTTTGAGGTGGTGTCAAGGAAGACGGTCAGCGACTTGGCCAATTCGTCGGCCTTGGCGGAACCCACCAGCCTAATCTGGGTTTCCATCGGCTCGGTGGCGACATCGGCCTTGTTCTTGATCAAAATGATCGGGGTGGGGCCGCTGGTGCTGTCGATCGTGTAGGCGTAGCCCACTTGATCGAGTACGATTTTGTAAATGGTCTGCCAGCTGACATCGTGCAATTGGAGGGTCGTGGTGCCGGTGAGGGTGTCAGGAACGACGACATTCAAATTGAACAATTTGGCCACCCCGGTGATGATGGAGCGAATGTCGGTGTTGGGAAAATCCGCCTTGGCCATGATGTTCGAGGCTTTGCCATTGGCGTCCACGACCGCCGTCAGAGTTTCGGTCGGCGGCGCCACGGTCACGCTGAGTCCCGGGGTGGAATCCGTGGGGGTGGGCGCCAGCGGATTGGACGGGGTTACCGCCGGGGGCGTGGTGGTACCTGGCGCCGGAGCGGGAGCCTCTTGCGCGGCGACGCTGACGGTGGTGGCAAGGATCAAGGCAAGGAGGGAGCGATGGACTTTCATGGCGCAAGTTGGGTTAGGCGGACTACGGTTTAAGGGTGGAAGAGGCAGGAGACGGCGATGGGCCGGGCGGATTTGGGCCGGGGGAGGAACCGGACGTGGAAATGTAATCCACATCCAAAGTGGTGTTATTCAGCTTCAGGGTGCAACTGTCGGCGCCAGCGCCGACCAGGTGAATCTCCGCCTTGGTGTTGTCATTGGGAAAATTTCCGACCGTGAAAGAACCGCCGACTTCAATTTGACCAAAGGCCGAAAGCACCACCTGGTGGCCGGCGCCATCCAAAACTCCCGTGGGTTTGAATTGGGCGGCAATCAGCTTGAGTTTCTCCTCATCCGTAAGCTTGGCCGGCGGCACAAACTGGGGCTGGGTCACCGGCTGGGTGGAAGTCGTTCCCGGCGTGGGTGCGACGGGCTCAACTGGCGCCTCCAGTTTCAGATAGAACGGGTTGTCCACGCCTTTCAACTTCGCCAGCAAACTAGGGTTGTCGCGCTCAAGCAGCGCCTTGGCGGCGGCGAGCATTTTCTCGCGCAACGGACCGGGCAATACCACTCCTTCCTTCGGCGGGGAAAAGACAAAGGTGGCACCCGAGGGCGCGGCCGCCACCGTGGCGGCCGGCGCGGCCGGCGCGGCATCAGCGGGCATATCCGCCGCGGCCAACGACCCGGTCAAAGCGCACCCCGCGGCGACGCCGCCGGCGCCGACCAAGACCCGCAGGGAGCGGAAAAGTTTGAGGCCGGTGATGTTCATTGGCCAAGGACCTCGACGTTGAGGGTGAGCACCAACTGGTCCGCGACCATCCCGGATCCAAGCCCGGCGATGAGCTTCGATTTCTCGAGACGGAAAAGATTAATGCGCAGAAGATGCGGACCGGTTTGCAGGGCATAGACGAAGGAAACAATCTCGTTCCAGCGACCGGTGGCCGACAGCGTGAAATTAATCAGCAGCGGCTCAGCGGGATCCTTGCTGTGTTCGGGCGTGGGGCCGGGCGCAAGATCCGACACGGCCACCCCGGCATCCTTGGCCGCGTCCCGAAAATACTGCTGGTTCGGAATCACATCGCCGAGGTTGATCAAGGCCGCCTTGAATTTCGCGTCGTCCGCCGTCAACTCGGCAAGATGCTCGGTAATTTTATCCCCCGCCCCGACGTTCTTGTTATACAACTCGTTGTCTTGCGTAACCTGCTCGAGCAGTTGATCCGCGTCATCCATGGCGCCGCTGCTGCGCCAGTAGGCCCAGCCAGCCAGCAGGATGGCGGCCCCGAACAGCGACAACGCCAGGGGATACGCCTTCAGCTTGGCCAGGATTTGCTTGAGATTCATGCGGACGGTTTGAGAGTGAGCGTGACCGTAAATTTGAACGACCCGGCGGCGGGATCGGCCTTGATCGGGTCATATTTAACCGGATCATATTTCAGATCCTTCGCGTCAAGGGCCAGATGACTCTTTAAGGCGGCGCTATTGACGACTTTTTTCACAAAATCACTAACGGGGGTGGAGGTGGCGCTCATCAGCGTGCCACTAATGATAATCCGCTGCGTGGGGGACTTCTTGCCGGGCCCAAGCTCCAGGATGACCGACGACACCTCCACGGAATCGAGCAGAATGTTTTCCGGCTTGGCGTCGAGCAACGCGGCCATCACGTCCAGGGGCGAAAGACGTTCGGAAAGTTTTTTGACCGCATACTGCATCGGCTTCGAGGTCGTGACGAACTTGGTGCTTGCCTGCAGATCCTTGGTGTTGGTGGGTTTGAGCCGCGTAATTTGCGTGTTATATTCTTCAATCTCATTACCTTTCTTATGAATCTCCACCTCGGTGTAAATGGTCCAGCTCAACGCAACCACAGCCAGCGTGATGGCGAAAAAGTTGACGATGAATCCCGTGCGAACCTGCTTGATGTCCGGCAGCGAGGCCACCACCCGGAAATTCGGGTGCCAGTTGAGGACGGGATCGGCTTTTTTCTTACGCGCGAGCACTGGCGGCCTCCGGTTTCGCTTCGGGTTTGGATTCGAATTTGCCCATCAAGCCAAAGACCCCGAGCCAGCGGCTGTCCAACGCGGCGAGTTCCAAGCCGGCGGCGGGTTCAATGCCCAGGCCTTTCAGCCAGCGCGGGTATTCGGGTTTGAGCACGTCAATACCCAGGTTGCGGGCGAGCAAGCCACCCATCCAGGCGAGGTTCTTGGGCAAAATATTCAGGTGAATTTGCCCGATGGTCTGGCCGGTCTGCACTTCGTAGAAACCCGTCGAAGATTGCAATTCCTTGATCATCTTCTTGAGCAGCGTCGGGCCCATTTCGGTGAAATCAAACGTGTTCGAGTAGAAAAGTTTCTTTGCGGATTCCTCATCCTTGAGGCCGAGTTCCTGCTGCACAATGGGGAACATGCTGTTCAAACCAACCGGGACCGGCCGGGCCAGGTCCATCTGCGTGCCCCGCAGAATGAAGACCTGCGAATTCTCCTGGGTGATTTCCAGCAGGAGCGTCGGCGATTTAACCTCCTCCGCCACCAGGTAATTGCCCAGGCCGGCGACGGTCGCAATGGTGCCGAGTTCCAACCGTTCCGGATAAATGCCGCCGCCGACAATAAACTGCTGGCGCTCCGCAAATTCGGCCTGGGTGGCCCCGCAAAAAATCAATTCCTTGCCGTAGCCGGTTTCCGCCGTGGCGAATTGCCCGGTCTCCAGGTTCATCACCCCGACCACGCTCTTGGTCATATCCACCTGGAATTGCGACTGCACGTATTCGGCGAGAAAGGCGGGGTCCTTGGCCTTGGCGGGATTCTCCATCGTCGCCCGGCGCACAAACCGGTTTGGCGGATAAACGCCGACCACGGCATGCGCATACTGGCCGGCGGGAATCCCCGTCATTTCGCTGACCAGCGCGGCCAATTCATCCACGGTACCCGCCGGAATCTCCTTGACGGCCTCAATCACAAACGGTGGCACCAGCCCACTCGTACGAGCGGCCAGCACCGAATACTCGGATATTTCCAGAAAAAGCGCCTTGCGGGATTTGGCCATGAGTGCAACCAGGGCAGCAGTGTTTCGACGCTTGAACGGCTCGCGCGCGCGCAATGTTTGCGAAGCCTCGCCCAAGCGCCGACCCATCAACTGGATAGCGCCGGAAGCATAGCGCCCCCCACCCTCCCCCCACAAGAACAAAATGGGCGGGTTTAATGCCTAGAAATGGCCTGACTCGTTGAAATGGAGGATTATGCCGCGGGGCGGGATGCCACCAGCCATTACCTTCCGGTCATCCCTTCCACCTGCCAGCAATATATCGCGAAGTCCGGTTACCTGCTACCGGGGTGAAACCCTACTTATGCGGGAATTTAACAGTAGCACCGCCCCAATCATCCGGCCGAAGCCGCAATTCTGGCAGGCACCGCCGACCAGAATGGTGTGGCTCACGAGCATAGCGGATTGAGTAATCTTTCTCTGTTTTCGAATTAACGCATCCATTGACTATCCAGAGCGCCAAATATTGTCCCGGGATGGATTTGGCCGCATCAGCATTCTTTACCCCCCTGAACACCGGTGGAATTCGCGGCTTGCGGTCGCGGCCTCTATTTGCAGTGCCGGCACACGACGGGCCCGGCGCAATGGCTAATGACAATCAAATCCATCGATAAGTCAGTTCTCAAGGAATTCACCTCAATGAAAATCGGGCATGGTGCCTTTTCCCGGGTTTCGTTACATGAAATCCTCACACAATATCAATTTTTTTCATGCGTTTTCGAATAATTGAGCTATAATCCCAACGGTCGCTAACGATCATCGGATTCACCCCCTTTTTATATCAGCTGGAATTTTGGAGGGGAACCCACATGCCCACCCATAATCGCCCCGTACATAATATTTTCGCGGCCCGCGGCATGGTGCGCGGCTTGCTCTTGGCCGGACTGCTCGCGGCCACATCCTTGCGCCTGGCGGCATCCGATCCGGTTCCCGCCGACTACGTTTCAACTGGAAATACGGCGATCGATTTCCCCCGGCAACCGGCGCCCCAGTATGCCGTCGTTGACATGGTTGACAGCGAAATTGTGGACTTGAACGACAACGGGCAATTGCTTTTGGCCTTCTGGTCCGACGACACCTACTCGTACACGTACAAGCTTTGGACGGCTGGCGCCGCGGTCAACATCACCGCCGCCGACGGCAACTATTCCTACAACTGGTTGGGCCTGGCCGATAATGGAACCGTTTTGGGCACTTACTATGACGATACCGACGGCGATTACGGCTTTGTTTCGTGGACCATCGGCGGCGGCGCGAGCCGGGTAAGCTACGCCACGGCCGCAGCCCCTTATGTCTCGGGCACTATTGTTTACTTGGATTGGAGTGGCGTTCCACTCGTCACCCGCAACGCGCTCTATTTCCCGGTCGTGGCCACGACGCAAACCACTCTTGGCACGGATGCAGACAGCAATCCCTACGGCTACAACAATGACTATCGGATGATGCTGTGCCTCAATGCCAATGGCACGGTTACAAAAGTGGGTGATGTCATATTCGACGGCGGCGAACTTTCGCCCACGGGCAGCTTCAGCATGCCCTACGACCTCGCCCGCGACGCCGCCACCGACACCCTGACCATGACTTTCACCGGAAGTTATGCCAACGAGACCGATGGCGGCTCCTACGTCTCCAGTTACGCCTACGACGAGGACGACGACGAATATGACCTCCCGGTCTACTCGAACTTTACTTACAATCATACTTATTCCGACTGGGATACTTTTGCCGGCACTTTGACACTGAACAGCCACAGTATTACCAACCCGGAAAGCTATGACGGGCAATGGATCTGGCCACCTTACAACGCTTACCCCAGTTTCGGCTTTTTCTACCCTTGGGCTCCGGTGGTGGCTGACATAGGCGGCAACTCAGTGCTCCTCAATCCCTATTATGGGGACGAGGGCACAACTGTGGACACCATCAGCGGCGGCAGCGTGGCCAGTGCCAACCTCACCGCAGGATCCAATACCACCCTGGAGTTCGCGGGTCTCAATTCCAACGGCCTGGGCCTGACGGACTCATCATTATGGCTGAACGGGAACATTTTAACACTGGCCGATTCATTCCCCGAATGGGCGATCACCAACGGTACTCTCAACGCCAACGCGCTCCTGCCCGCTGTTTCCTGGGGTGTCAACGCCACGCTGTCCGTGTCCAGCATTTCCAGCACCAGCAACCTGGCGGTGGGCTGGGTCGAGGACGAGGACTCGAATTATCGCCAGGTCCTGCTCATCCCCGCCGCCCTTGCCGTGGACAACAACCGCGACGGCAACATCAGCTTCGACATTGACGACAAGACCACTGAGGCCAATCCGTTTGCTTTCTGGCTCAATGATGACATTGACGTGGCGGGAGATGAGGAGTCCTACCCCACGGTTCAGGACGATCTTGACCCCACCAGCGGTAACGTGGACTGGACGAAAGACACGATCACCTGCACTCGCGACTTGGAGGACTTCGCCCGGCTTTCGCTGAACATTGGAGCACTACAAAGTGATGTGAGCGGCGGCAACATCTACATCGGCCTCAAATGGGTGCCATTCGCCAATGTGACCTTCAACGGCACTAATGATCCCGCCATCAAGCTTTTCGTGGCCTACGGCTCCGGCAACGGGGCCTACCTGACCAACAGCACCATTGCTTCAGACCAGATCACCGGCAACTACGCCAACGCCATTCAGGACGTGTCTGGGGTGACCGGAGGGGCCAACCATACGATTGTACAGCCTTCCGACAATGATTGGGATTTTGTCTTTCCCCAATCGGTCTTTGCAAACCTAACTTCCGCCAATTCGACGATTCACTTGCTGTTTGATGGCTGCCAGCGCAGCCAGGGAACTCTGAGCCTTGTGCTCCTCTCCTACAACGGCACCGGCTATACCAAAATGGGCGGCGGGCCGGGCGTCTGCCTCGATTTAAAAGACGTGAAAGAGATGTATGAACGGTGGACGGTGGGGGATGGCTCCGAGCCATTCCTGTCATTTACCAGCTCTGGTGGCGGAGGAGCGCCCGCTGCTAACGCGACTATATCAACGGATCGTTTGCCTGGCAATGTAACTGGGCTGACATACGGAAACTTAACTGAGGATGAAGCCGGGACTCCATATATCCTTTTTGTCCACGGCTGGAACATGCATCCATGGGAAAAAGATGCCTTCGCGGAAACTGCTTTTAAGCGCCTCTATTGGCAGGGGTATCAAGGCCGTTTTGGCACTTTTGAATGGCCGTGCACGTATCACACTGAGAGCATTGCCGCAGTCACGGATTACGATGAAGGAGAGTATACCGCATGGTTGTCAGCCGTCCCGCTTGAGGGCCTTCTTGCTCATCTGGCTTCTATGGACGGCTCTGGTAACCTTAGCGTCATGGCCCACAGCATGGGCAACGTGGTGACGGGAGAGGCGTTGCGCCTAGCGGCAACAACTGGGGCGGGAGAGCTAGTGCATGTCTATGTGGCCTCGCAAGCCGCCGTGCCAGCGCAAGTTTATGACGGGAATATAACGACCGGCTATCCGCTGTCGTTTGATTCATTGCTCGGCGGCGCGGGCTTTTATGGCCCTACCACGCCCAACATTTACGATAATTGGATGAGTTCGAACGGCAATAGCACAGGGACGAGAATTAATTATTACAACGTCAACGACTTCGCCTTAAGCAGCCTCAGTTGGCAATATGACCAAGTTTTGAAACCTGATTCTCTAGCTGGCATTTATACTAACCTGACGGGCGGCAATTACTCGGGACGACCGTACGGCTATAATGGCACTACAAGTAACTTTTATAAGACAGAGTTTAATTCGGGCGGTAGCACGATCGGCAATTACACGCTGAATCTGGGTGATGCTGGAAATGTCACCAATGGCAGCATTGATGATCGGTATGAGATCATGGCCTTCGACTCCGAGCCGCGCAGCCTTCCGCTTGGAATTGTGTCTGGCAATATTTCCGGACTTTCCAAGCAGAGCTTGCCGGACATATGGCCAGCAGACCCGCTTGACGGAAACGATTACCATACTCATCCTTGGCACAGTGCGGAGTTCCGGTTCGATAATATGAACCAATCAATCTATTGGAGAAAATTGCTACAAGCCTTCGGGCTGATACCCCCAGACTGATGAAAAACAAAAAAACATTTTTTCTAATTCTGATTATCCTTCTTCTCGGGCTTGGGTGGTGGTGGCTATCAAAGACGAAAGAAGCTGCTCCTCGGGCGGGAGTAAAGCAATCCGTGGCCGGGGCAGGAAGCCCTTCTCGCGTTGCCTCTCATTCACCTGCCGGGAACGCGGCATCTTTGGCACTACTCCCGTCTATCGTGAATCCACCGGCTGACGGTGAGCAGGTCAATGTTGACGAAATGCTGGCCTCGCCCGCCGGGCAAAAGAGGATACAGGCATCCCAGCAAGCGGCAGATGCCCGAAATGCTGCCCCTATTAATTTTTACGGAAAAGTTGTTGACCAACAAGGTCAGCCAGTGGTCGGTGCAAATGTGACCGGCAGCACTGTATTGATCGCTGATTTCGAGCATACCAGTGGCGAAAAATTTGAAACCACAACAGATGGCCAGGGCAGCTTTAGTTTCGCTGGCTTACATGGGATTGATTTCGGAGTTGTGCCGAAAAAAGACGGCTACTACTACGATTTGAAGCTATCTGCTAATCGTCCCCCAAATTACGCCAAAGGGAATTCTAACGACCCGGTGATATTTACGATGTGGAAAATCCAGGGCGCAGAGTCGCTAGTCACTGACAACAAATTTTATGGCATCATTCCTGATGGCCGCGTGTTTACTATAGACCTAATTCAAGGCAAAAAAATCGAGGATTCCGCAGCAGACGGTGACCTCCGCGTCACCATTCAGCGACCTGCCCAGATTCAATCAGGCCAAAAATTCGACTGGTCGTTTTCAATGGAGGCCGTTGGTGGTGGCGTGCTCGAAACTCATGACCCTTATCTATTTGAAGCTCCCGACAGCGGCTACCAAGAAAAATACACCGTTAACATGGTGGCATCTGACTCGGCATGGGAGGAGGAAATTCAGAGTAAGGTTTTTTACATCAAGACACGCGATGGTAAAGTTTACGGCCACATCAAAATTGAGATTATCCCGAAATATAACGACACCGGCATTTTTTCGGTTGAATCTGTGGTTAACCCCAATGGCTCCCGCAATCTAGAATTTGATGAATCAAAGGCAACTGCTGCCGGAAAATAATTCCTTACCATGAAAAACCGATTGCGATTTCTTATCACTCCAGCCATTCTCATTTTTTTTGCAATGAGGATCGGCTATGCAGTCCAGGACGTTTCCGCTAGCATCGGAACCGCCCCCGCTGCATCCCCGTCCGCAACTGCCGCGCTGCAATCGCCTGAATTGCAAGCCCTGCTGAATGATACGACTCTTGCTCCTACGCGCAAAGACGCGATACGCGCGAACCCGGAAGCGGTGCTCGAATCGCTGCGCATGTGGCAGGCCGCCCTTGATGGGGAAATTTTGCCGGATGCTCCGGTCAAAGTTCCCGTTACCATTGATCAAATACTTCCGGGAGAGACCATCATGTGGCAGGAGCAAGCGGCGAAGCTCAAGTGGCAACGTGAAGGCATCTCATATCGGGAATTTGCTGCCACGCTCCCCGGCAACGGCACAGCGGCGAGTTTCGATGTATTGGCCGGAAAAAAAGTTGATGCGAATGGCGGCTTAGTGGCGGCGTTCACCTCAGTCAATTTTGTCAGGGGCAAGCCGTTTGAATGGACACTGACATTGACGGTTCCCGATGGCGGCGGCCTCGTTGAATTTACGGGACACCACGCAAATGAGGCTCCGACGGAAGGCTATCAAGCCACCGTCAACATTCATATGGCCGCCGATGCAAAAAGCTGGGCTGGTTCGGCTGTTCACATTTTTTACTATAAAGCTCCGGGCGGAAAATATTATGGTTGGATAGTTGCTGGATTGCAGACCGATATTCAGCCACCGCTAGCGTCTTTTCAGGTCAGGGCCTACATTAATCCGTCCGGCATGCGAAATTTGCAGGGCGGCCATCCTCCACCAGCCACGCCCCAAGCCAAGTGAACCTGCTCGCTGCCATTGTCGCTGTCCTGGTGGTGGCCTACGTGCTGGCGTTGGTCATGGCCGGGAAATATTCCTGGCGGTGGCGTTGCGCAGCGGCGGTGCTGCTGCTGAATGCCGTGTTGACGGTGGGGCTGTTTACGCTGCTGCGTGCGATGGCAAGCTGGGGCGATGGTTTCACAACCGGGAACGTGTCTCCGCAATGTTTCATCAGCCCGACGGGTTATTTACTGTTGCTGACATTGGCCGTCGTGGTGCGAAACATTGTAGTGGCAGACGTGCTGATTATGGCGGCGCACGTCGTGTTGTTCGCCGGGGTGCGGTTTTGGGTGACCTGCCCCCTGAAACTGGAGTGGCTTGAAAGAGAGTTCTGATTGGGTTAACCCAATCAGAACCCATGAAGAAGCGACACACGGAAGAACAGATCCTCGGCATCCTGAAGGAAGCCGAGCAAGGCAAGCCGGTGGCGGATGTCCTGCGTGAGCATGGCATCGCCGCCCCGACTTATTACCGGTGGAAGAGCAAATACAGTGGCCTGGAGCCGAACCAGTTGCAGCGGCTGCGCGAACTGGAGCGGGAGAACGGCCAACTCAAGCGAATCGTGGCCGACCAGGCCCTCGATATCGTGATGCTCAAGGACGTAAACTCAAAAAACTGGTGAAGCCCGCAGCCCGGCGCCAGGCGGTGGACCATTTAAAAGCCGTCCATCACGTCTCCGGCGCACGGGCCTGCGGGCTGATCAACCTCGCCCTGAGCAGCTACCATTATCAGCCACACCCCCCTCGCGACGAGGCTCCGTTGCGGACGGCGTTGCGTCAGCACGCGCACACCCGCCGTCGCTGGGGCTACCGGCGGTTGCTGGTATTTGGTGCGCCGGGAGGACTTCACGGACAACCACAAACGAGTGCATCGGCTGTATCGAGCCGAGGGTCTGCAGGTGCGCCGACGTACCCGGCGCAAACAACGACTGGCTCGCGGCACCGGCCAACCTGAGACGCCAACGCAACCCAACCAACGCTGGAGTCTGGACTTCATGCACGACCGCTTAATCAGCGGTCGCACGCTGCGCCTGCTCACGGTGGTGGACAACTACACCCGCGAATGCCTCTGGATTGAAGCCGACACTTCGTTGCCGGGTGCGCGCGTGGCTCGCGTGCTCGATCAACTCGTTGAACTGCGCGGGCGTCCCACCCAATTGCTCACCGACAACGGCCCCGAGTTTGCCGGCCTGACCCTGGATCGCTGGGCGCACCAGCACCAAGTCCAGCATCGCTTCATCGAGCCAGGCCAACCCTCCCAAAACGGCCACAACGAAAGCTTCCATGGCCGCTTGCGTGATGAATGCTTGAACGAACACGAGTTCCGCAACCTCAGCCACGTTCGCCAC
>Ga0206896_1166_pt1 | contig 13311 bp, 11 predicted proteins | sample Alteio_BWOrgHeat_52_FD_152969 | JGI IMG/M metagenome (GOLD analysis project Ga0206896, IMG submission 152969) | Enriched cells from forest soil in Barre Woods Harvard Forest LTER site, Petersham, Massachusetts, United States -... | ecosystem: Environmental > Terrestrial > Soil > Temperate forest >... | reverse complement strand
ACCGAGTCCATCCTGATGAGCCTACCGCCCCGGGCCCGCTGGGCTTACAATTATCATCCCGAACCGGACAGTCCGGAGGCCCTGCTCCTGGAATACCTCAAACCGAGGCAATGGATAACTTAAATACCTTTATATATGTTGCAGATCAGAAGAAACCGGATATTGAGAACGACGCCCTCTCTCCGTGCCCTCGTGGCGGAGACCGCCCTTAGTCCCAACGACTTTATCGTCCCCCTTTTTATCGACGAAGGAGAAGGCCTGGAACAGGAGATACCCTCCATGCCCAACTATTACAGACGTTCCCTCGACAAGACCGTCCGGGAAGTAGAGACCCTGTGGAGTCTGGGCATCAAAAGCGTCCTGTTGTTCATCAAGTGTAAAGACGAACTAAAAGACAACCTCGGCACCGAGGCCCTAAACCCCAATGGGCTCATGCAACGCAGCATCCGGGCGATCAAGGCCGCCGTGCCCGGGATGATCGTGATGACCGATGTGGCCCTGGACCCCTATTCTACTTATGGGCACGACGGAATAGTAGCCGACGGCGAGATCGTCAACGACCCAACCGTTGAGGTCCTGGCAAAGATGTCGTTGAGCCATGCCCAAGCCGGGGCCGACTTTGCCGCCCCGAGCGACATGATGGACGGAAGGATCGGCGCCATACGCCGCCTGCTCGAAGAACACGGCTACACAAAAACGGGGATCATGGCCTACAGCGCCAAATACGCCTCTTGTTTCTACGGACCTTTCCGGGATGCGCTGGATAGCGCCCCCGGTTTTGGGGATAAGAAGACCTATCAGATGGACTATGCCAACCGTCGCGAGGCTATTCGCGAGGCCCTGATGGACGTCGAAGAAGGCGCCGACATCGTGATGGTCAAACCCGCGATGGCCTACCTCGATATCATCCGCGAAGTCCGCAACACGGTTACCGTTCCCGTCAGCGCCTATCACGTCTCGGGAGAATACGCGATGATAAAGGCAGCGGCCCGCATGGGCTGGCTCAACGAAGAGAAGGCAGTCCTTGAAAGCCTTTCCTCCATAAAACGCGCGGGGGCCGATCTGATCGCAACCTATTTCGCAAAAGACGCCGTCAAGCTCTTAAACGCCTAGCTCATGTACGAGAACAGCCGACAATTATTCGAGCGCGCCCAGGCCTCCATTCCCGGAGGGGTGAACTCCCCGGTTCGGGCTTTTAAGGGCGTAGGCGGTACGCCCCTGTTTATCAAGAACGCCAAAGGCGCCTATCTCCTGGACGTCGACGGCAACCACTATATCGACTACATCGCCTCCTGGGGTCCGATGATCCTGGGGCACGCCTACGCGCCCGTGGTAAAGGCCATCCAGGAACAAGCGGTTCACTCCACTTCCTATGGAGCCCCGACCGAACTGGAGATCCAGATGGCCGAGTTGATAAAAAGCCTTGTTCCGAATGTGGACCTGATCCGCATGGTGAGTAGCGGTACCGAAGCCTGTATGAGCGCCGTGCGCCTCGCCAGGGGATTTACCGGCCGCAACAAAATCATCAAATTCGAAGGTTGCTATCACGGTCACGCCGACCCCTTCCTGGTCAAGGCGGGGAGCGGGGTGGCTACCTTTAACATCCAAACCGTCCCCGGTGTGACCGCGGGCGTATCCGCCGACACCCTGACTGCCGCTTACAATGACCTGGAAGCGGTGCGCACACTGGTAAAAGAGCACCCCGGTCAGGTAGCGGCGATCATCATAGAACCCGTAGCGGGGAACATGGGCTGCATCCTTCCCCGGGCCGGTTTTCTGGAAGGGCTGCGCAAACTCTGTAACGCCGAAGGGATCGTCTTTATCCTGGACGAAGTCATGACCGGTTTCCGTCTGGCCCTTGGGGGCGCCCAGGAACGCCTGGGCATAGACGCGGACCTGGTGACCTATGGCAAGGTCATCGGCGCCGGGATGCCGGTGGGCGCCTTTGGGGGCAAAAGGGCCATCATGGAACACATCGCTCCGTTGGGGAATGTTTATCAGGCCGGTACCCTCAGCGGAAACCCCATCGCGATGATCGCAGGCTATACCCTGCTCCGGGTCCTCAAGGACGACCCGGCCATTTACAAAAGCTTGGAAGACAAAACCCGTTACCTGCGCACCGGTCTGGAAAAGGTCCTCACCGCCAGCGGACTTCCTTTCCAGATCAACCAGCTTGGCTCCATGATCAGCGTACACTTCAGTGCCCAGCCCGTCACCGACTTCGCCAGCGCCGCCGCTGCGGACATCGAATGCTTCAAACGGTTCTTCCACGAAATGCTCCGGCGTGGGATCTACCTGCCGCCTTCGGCTTACGAGAGCTGGTTCCTCAACGACGCCCTTACCCAGGAAGACCTGGACGCCACGATCGCCGCCGCCGCCGAAAGCGTGGCCGCCATCGCGTAAGCGACTGCAGTACGCCGAGCCGGCGCACCGCGGCGTTGAGCGACCCGCGACTGCCCGGGCGTTCGACGGCGCAAGCGGCGCTAAAACCGTATCGTAAAATGCTGGGGTGTGAAAAACTCTTTGCGGTAGAACAGGATCCCGATATAGAACAGGTCCACCGAACACCGCACCTGCGGATCCGCCTTGAGCGCCTCCCAGGCCTGCTCCATCTCGGGACTCCAGTGGATGTCGTCAAAGATCAGGATGCTCTCCGCGTGCAGCTTTGGCTGCATTTCCCGGAAATAACGAAGGGTCGGCTCCAATCGGTGGTTCCCGTCTATATAGGCCAGGTCGACGGAAGCAAGACCCTGCAGGGCCCCGGCCAGCGTATCGTCAAAGTTTCCTTCTACCAGCCGGATACGCTCGAGTCCCAGCGAGGCGAAATTATGCCGCGCCACCGCGGCAATCGCCGGTGAACCCTCCAGGGTGGTTATAGATGCTACAGGGTTGCCAAAGGCCAGGTAGGCAGTAGTGACTCCTAATGAAGTACCTAATTCAACCACGGACGACGGTTGGTAGTGTCGGGCCATCCGGTAGAATAGTTGCCCAAACTTCGGCGGCTTTAGTGCTGTGCGGGCGATAGAGGACAAGGTACGCTCCCGAGCCGGGACCGGGCGGCCGGCCCCAAAATCCGTGACGGCCACCGAGCGCGGATCGGATCTTAGTTGCCTCCTGAGCTGCTCGATCCCTTCGTACGCTGCATAGTCCGCCCGGTCCCGCAACACCCGGGTGACCAGGTCGAACACAAACGGGGAATGGATCCCGTGTCCCTTTCCGTTGGAGGCCGTAAGGAGGTAGCGCAAATATTTGGGAGCCAGTTCGAGGGCGGAGTAGGCCATCAGTGTTTTCTTTCCCAGGTTTCAAATGTATAGGCGTATGCATGCTCGGCATCGGCTTCAAAACGCCTGGACTGTTTCAGGCTCCAGGCCGGCCAGTCCGGTTCCGGGAAAAAGGTGTCGGCCTCGGGGCGGGCGTGGACGCGGGTTAGGTAGATCCGGTCGGTGATGTCCATAAACAGGGAATAGATCTGGGCGCCCCCAATGATAAAGGCTTCCTTGCAGTCGGTTGCGGCGGCCAGCGACAACGCTTCGTCCCTGGAACCCGCCAGCCATACTTCCGGATTGGGGGCCGGAAGACCGCCCGAACGACTGAGTACGACATTGAACCGCCCCGGCAGGCGCTTGCGCCCGATCGAATCATAGGACGTACGGCCCATGATCACGGGCATACCCCAGGTGGTGTATTTATAAAATTTCAGGTCGTTGGGCAACCGCCAGGGCAAGTCCCCTTTGAGGCCGATGGCCCCATTCTCCGCCGCGGCGACGATGCTGCTAAGGATCATATGGCGACAGGGGCTTTTATGGCCGGATGACTTTCGTATTGCTCCAGGGAAAAGTCTTCAAACCGGAAGGCAAAAATATCTTTAACCTCCGGGTTCAGGATCATCCGCGGCCGCGCAAAGGGTGTTCGCGTGAGTTGGAGCCTTGCTTGCTCCACGTGGTTGCTGTACAAATGCGCGTCCCCAAAAGTATGTACAAACTCACCCGGTTCCAGGCCGCAGACCTGGGCCACCATCAGGGTCAGCAACGCATAACTGGCGATGTTAAAAGGCACCCCCAGGAAAGCATCCGCGCTCCGCTGGTATAGCTGACAGGAAAGACGACCCGGCGTTCCGGGGGTTACATAAAATTGAAACAGGCAGTGACAAGGGGCCAGGGCCATCTTTGGCAGGTCCGCCACATTCCAGGCGCTGACGATCAGGCGGCGGCTGTCCGGGTTGGTCCGGATCTGACGGACCAGGTCCGTGATCTGATCCACGGTCCGCCCGTCCGCGCCTTCCCAACTCCGCCATTGCTTGCCATAGACCGGGCCCAGGTCTCCCTCCGCATTTGCCCATTCATCCCAGATAGATACGCGATGCTCTTTCAAATAGCGGATATTGGTGTCCCCTTGGAGGAACCACAACAATTCGTAAATGATGCTTTTGAGGTGGAGTTTTTTGGTGGTGACCAGGGGAAATCCTTCCCGCAGGTCAAACCGCAATTGCGGGCCGAATATACTCATCGTACCCGTACCCGTCCGGTCGGTCTTCACCGCGCCTTCGTCCAGGATACGCTGCAATAATTGGAGATAGGACTGCATGCTGCAAATATAGCCCTACTTTTTCTTCCGGCGTTTGAGCTCTTTTTTAATCAGGCTCAACTCCCGTCCCGTCTGGCCTGAGACGGAACTGTTCTCCTGGGCCCTCCGCATCAGGTAGGGCACAACGTCCCCCAATGGCCCGAAGGGCAGGTACTTGCTGACCGGACAGCCGGCCGCCGCCAGGTTAAAGGTGATATTGTCACTCATCCCGTACAACTGGGAATAGTGAATGTGCGGATGGTTCGCCGGTAGGTGTCGCTGCTCCAGCAGACGGGCGGCCAGGAGGTTACTATATTCATTGTGGGAGGCAACGATCAGGGCAATGTCTTCGATGTGTTCTATACAGAACGTCAGGCCCAGGTTATAGTCCCTGTCGGTGGCATCTTTGTTGGGCTGTATGGGAGAAGGATAGTGCTGTTGGGCCGCCCTTTTTCTTTCCTTTTCCATATAAGCCCCCCGGACAAGCTTGATCCCCAGCAGCCACCCACCGGCATGAGCCGTTTCATAGCTCCCTTTTAGAAAGACCAGACGATCATGCCGGTAACACTGGACGGTATTGTAGACGACGGCCCTTCCTTCCCGGTTGAACCGCTCCATCATCCGGGTAGTCAGGGCGTCCACTGTATGCTGTATCCAGGTTTCTTCGGCGTCCACGAGCACCCCTACCTTATTTGTCGCTGCCGCCGCACAGACCTCCAGCATGCGCCCCTCTACGCGCTCCCATTCCAGGCGTTCGGCGGCAGTCAGGGCGTCCTTGTTCATAATGCCCTTATACCCATCATCCGGCCCCGCCAGCGCATCCATCTTTTCCAGAAGGCCGAAACGGGCAAACCCGGTTACCTTGATGCTGATAAACGGAATAGCCGGTTGAGAGCCCGCATAGCGTATCACCCGGATAAATTCTTCCTTTGCCTGTTCGAAGTTCTCTTCTCCCTCCTTCCCTTCGACCCCATAGTCCAGGATGACCCCCACTCCGTATTGGGCAAGGGTCTTGGCAACCTCCGCGGTTTCCTCCAGGGTTTCACCCCCCACAAACTGTTCGAAGATACTGTCCTTGATCAGCCCTTTGACAGGAAGACCCGCGCGGATAGCCCAGGGCGTCAGCCGGGTCCCCCACTTCACCAGCGTGGAGCTGGCCATCGAGGAAAAGAGCAGGTGCGCCTTCTGAAGAGCCTTATCCGATTTATACGCAAATGCGATCTCGGTGTTGTCAAAAGAAATATCCGCCATGGTTGGTTTTTACAACCCGAACAAGCCCTTATTGAGGAGTTGCAGGGTCTTCTGTTTGTGTTCGGCCGGCACCAGCAGGGACACGTTGTGCGGGCTGCCCCCATAAGAGACCATCCGTACCGGTATGTCCACCAATGCCTCAAAAAGATGCATCAGGGTCTTTTTGGAATCGGTCAGTTCATGACCCACCACAGACACAATGCTCAGGTTCTCGTCCACTTCCACCGTTCCAAAGGGCTCCAGTTCCTTGACAATCTCCGAAAGGTGCGCCTTTGTATCGATGGTCAGCGACACGGCGACTTCCGAGGTGGTGATCATGTCTATCGACGTCCGGTATTTTTCAAACACTTCAAATATCTTTCGGAGGAACCCGTAGGCCAGGAGCATCCGGCTGCTTTTGATCTTTATCGCGATGATCCCGTCCTTGGCGGCCACGGCCTTGACCCCCACCGACGCCGCCTTCTCCTGGATGACCGTCCCCCTGGCGTCCGGCTGCATGGTATTGAGCAACTTTACCGGCACGTTGTAGTGCTGAGCCGGCCAAATGGAGGCAGGGTGCAGGATCTTGGCCCCGAAGTAGGCCAACTCCGCCGCCTCGTCGAAGCTCAGGACCTCCACGGGCAAGGTCTTATCCACGATCCGCGGGTCGTTGTTGTGCATGCCGTCTATATCCGTCCATATTTCACACACCGAAGCCTGAATGGCGGCGGCGACCAGCGAAGCCGTATAATCGCTCCCGCCCCTTTTAAGGTTGTCGATCTCTCCCTTTGCATTGCGGCAGATGTATCCCTGGGTGATAAACAGGGGGACCTTTTTGTGGTCCTCCAGGAGCATCTTTAACCTTATTTTGATCGACCCCACCTGTGGCTCGTCGTAGCTGTCTATGCTCATGAACTCCAGCGCCGGGAGCAGTTTGTGGACAACCCCCGCCTCTTCCAGGTAGCAGGAGAACAACTTCGTGCTGAGTAGTTCGCCCTGCGCCAGGATATCTTTGTTGAGCGCTTCGTTAAACGATATTTTCAGGATGATGTTCAGGAACTCGAAGTGCTCGCCCACAATGCCCTTAGCCTTATCCAGGGAGGGTCCCGGTTGTAATAGGTCGGCCACAAAGGAATGATAGTGGGCCTCCAGTTGGTCAATCTGCTGCTTGGCCCTGGCCTTGTCTCCTTGCGCGCACGATTCTCCGATCGACACCAACGCATTGGTAGTGCCCGACAGCGCGGACAGGACGACGATCTTTGTTTCCGTATCCCTGGTGATCAACTCTTTTACCTGGCGCATCCGTTCGGGCTTCCCGACGGATGTCCCGCCAAATTTCATGACCTTCATAATATATTTTCAATGGTGTCATGGAACCGCCTGCGGCGGTTTCATCACTTTCATAATTACCGAACTGCCTTCGGCGGTTTCATCATTTTCATAGCAGCCGAACCGCCAAAGGCGGTTCGATAATCTTTATAATGGACGCAAATATAAATCCTTTAAGTAAACGCCACCCCCAATTTCCCCCCCAACTTCTCCAAATCTTCGGCCACCGACGCTTCCAGGGGTATGCCTTGCAACCGGCGCTCCGCCTCCGTTTCTCGCTCAGGATCCCCGGGGATCAAGACCCGTTCCTGGCCCTCGACCGGCCTGGCGGAGCGGAACCGTCTGATCCATTGATCCATGTGCTGCTTGAATTCAGAAGAAGGCCGAAAGGCATCGATGCGCATGGCCCCAAAAAAATGACCGATGCCTTTACCGGGCAGGTCGGGCGCTACCGGCAAGAAAGCGACAAAGGGAGGAACCCAGGGTCCGTAGTTGGCTCCGCTCAAGAGGGCGGAAAAGATGTCCACCACCGCGCCCAGCGCGTATCCCTTGTGGCTGCCGTGTTCCCGGTCCCCGCCCAGGGGCAGCAGGGCGCCTCCTCGCGTAGTAGCGGTGGGATCGGTCGTAGAGTGCCCCTGTGCATCCTGTATCCACCCCTGGGGTGCGGAAGCGCCTTTTCGCTGCAGGATCTCCAGCTTCCCATTCGCAGCCGTGGTTGTGGCCAGGTCTGCTACAAAGGGGGGCTCCTGCCCCGCCGGGATCGCCACGGCGATGGGGTTGGTCCCCAACAACCGTTCCATCGAAAAGGTAGGCGCCACCAAAGGGCTGGCGTTGGTCATGGACAGGCCGATCATATCATGGCCCAAGGCTTGCATGGCGTGATACCCGGCGATGCCATAATGGTTGCTGTTGCAAACGCTGACCCAGCCGGTTCCCACCTGGGCGGCCTTTTGGATCGCAATCTGCATGGCAAAAGGCGCGACGACCAGGCCAAGACCGCTGTCTCCGTCCACGACCGCGGTCGATGGAGTCTCGTGAACAATACGGATATTGGGCCGAGGGTTTACCCTTCCATTTTCCCAAAGCCGGACATACCCGCTCAGCCGGGCGACCCCATGCGAGTCTACCCCCCGGAGATCGGCGGACAGTAAGGCGTCCGCAGCGGTTCTGGCTTCTGCTTCAGCACAGCCGATGGCCTCAAAGACCTCCTGCGCAAACTGATGGAGCCGTTCGAAGGTGATAAGCAGGGTGCTCATGCCTGGGCGGTGGGGCCCCCGAAATTGAAGGGCAGTTCTATCGTATCGAGGTCCTGGATCTTACCATGGACCGATTCATAGCGATTGATATTGTCGGAAAGCGCGTTCATCAGCCGTTTGGCATGGTGGGGGGTCAGGATGATCCTGGACTTCACTTTGCTCTTGGGAGTGCCCGGCATCACATTGACAAAGTCCACCACAAATTCGGTGTGCGAATGCGTGATGATGGCAAGGTTCGCATACGTCCCCTCCGCCACCTCTTCCGAGATTTCAATATTGAGCTGGTTCTGCTGTTGCTCCTGTGGTCCCATAATGATACTTTAGCGCACAAATATACAGCATCCTACCTGATGCGGGTCATCACTTCCGTCACCACCGAAGAATCCCCGGAATAGGGATCGGTGAACCCATAGTGGAGCGCAAACACATGCTTGACAGGGTCCCAGGCGGAAGCGCCCCCTACGATCGTATAGGTTTGCTTGCCAAAACCATACAGGTAGTCGTTGGTGACCAGTACGCTGTTGTCCGCTCCCACCGTCAGGTCCATCTGCTGCCCTATGGACAGATAGATCGTCTGGTCGGCGGCGTTGGCCACGACCTGGTTCGGGTCCAGAACAGCCGGGCCGGTGAGGGCCGTGGGAAAGGCGCCCTGTACGACAAAAAAGGCCGACAAATCAAACACCGCTTTTACATCATCGATCGTGTATACCCGCCCGCCGGCTACCCGGCTTCCAACCGATTGATAAAGCCCCATGTACTGGTTCCCGGGAATGATGGTATAGATCGTCGTCCCGTAATTTCCGCTGATGGTTTGCCCCTGGGCGTCGGTGATCGCGATGGGCAGTACATAAGGTTGGTTGAAGTCGATCCGGTCCGTCCGAAAGGTCAGGTAGCAGGCCGCCGTTCCCCGGCCGGCCTTTAACACGGTGGTATTGCCCCTTGTCCATGCGTAGGCGGCAGCGGGGAGCAGCACATACACGCCCCCATTGGCGGCATTAAAGGCGTTGAAGGCCGCGGTGTCCACACCCAGGGCCACCGTCACGTCCCTGGCGATCAAGGGCCCTGCTATGTCGATCGATACCGAGTCGGAAGCGGTATAGGTGCTGTCCACCCGGAGCTGCATAAAGTAGGCATAGCGGTTGGCGCTCCCGTTCACCGCCTCGTCGAGGTAGTTGTTCGAATTCAATTGTTCGATCACCGGCCGCACCGTGTTAAAATCCGTGGTGGTCGGACGCTCTTTGAGACAGGCGCTGAGGGCAAAGAGCCCCAGGACGAAGCAGGTTTTCATGGCATCCAGAATATTTTGGGTGAAACCGGCGTAACCGCTCCCTCTTTGGCAACGCTCGCCGCATTGGTCTCGTATTCGCTTTGGGGATAGACAAACCGGAGAACCCGTGGATACAAGGCCCCGGGATCGGTGGACAAGGGGAGGTCCGCAGGGAAACCTGTACGCCGGTAGTCCGTCCAGGCTTCTTCTACATTGGTGAAACAAAGCGAGATGTATTTCTGGGTAATGATCGCCCGGAACTTGTCCGGGCTGGCCGCCCAGCCGACGTCGGGGATGTTTTGGGTAAAGTACGCCCTGGCAAAACCAGCCGGGTCTCCGGTCGTGTTGCCGTCCGTATATACCTGAAGATAGACGAAGTCCTCCGTGATCGCCGCTTCGTAGTCCGCCTCCGCGACGGCATCCCCGCCCGGAAGCAGTCCCCGGTACACGGCCTCGGCCTGTAAGAACAAGCTTTCCCAGGCGGCGACCAGGATCGACGCCTGGGCAGGCCCTTGTAAAATGCCCCAGGTACTTACCGGAGCCGGCACATTGTACGGCGGGGTCGCCGTCGGTCCGCTGCCCACGTAGGTCGCCCCGGTATTTGTGGGGATACCGAACGGGTTTCCGGAGGGCTGTCCCGTGAACGGGGAGCAACAATAGAAAAATCCAACCCGGGGATCGCCATAGGCGCCCAGTTTGTCGATGAAATAGGTATTGGGGCTTTGGTCGGGGTTGGCCAGTGCGCCCGTGATCGTATATCCCATGGTGCTCCAAAGTGGACTAAGGTGCTGGGAGGCGTCGGTCGCGTAACCCGGGTTGATAAAAGCCGTCCGGGACAAACAACCGTTGGGGTCCGCGGCGATCCTGGCCGCCTCTGTCCGCACGGCGGATGGCGCGACGGCCGCCTCGTGCAGCAACATCCGCAGCTTTATCGTATTGGCCAGCTGCGCCCAGGCATTGGGCGCCCCCCCAAACAGGATATCCGCGCTGCCCGGATTATAGGCGCCCCCAGCCTGCACGCTGTCGCTTTCCAATAGGCCGATGGCCGTATCCAGTTTTGCAATACAGGCGTCGTACACCGCCTGTCCCCGGTCATACCCGGGATGGGTAATCCCACTACCCAGTTGTAGCGCCTGGGCATACGGTATATCGTTGTACCCATCCACCAGCATCTGGTAGTCTAGCGCCTCCATGACCTTTGAGGCCGCCGCGAGGAAAGGCGCTCCCCCCTTTTCCACCTGAAGGTAGTCGTTGAGGTTGTGGTAAATGTCCGTCCAGACGCAGGTGAAGTCCGAACTGGTGTAACCATTCCGGGTAATGGTATAGGCTACTTGGTAGTCACTGTTGAGGGCCTCATAGCACAACGGATAGTTCAGGGTGAAAAAATCATCCCCGTTGACGATGGCCGCCGTCGAGGCGAGCGCGTTTGTAAAAAGGAGAGCCGGTGCGCCGTTGACAGGGGCGTTTGGATTGTCGTTCACATCCAGGAACCCTTTGCCGCAGCCCGATGCCAGCAGCGCCAGCGCCATATACACCGCCACTGGTTTCATAACGTTAGGTTGAAGTGAAACCCAAAAGTCCGGGTCGGGGGAGCTTCGTTGATGCTGTTTGTCCCGGTGGCGTTCCCCTTGTCCTCGCTGAATTCAGGGTCTTGCCAGGTATTGAGTTTCGACAGCAGGAGCAGCAGGTTGGAGCCTACCAAACCAATCGACACCGCCTGGACCACTTTCAGCCGGCGCACCAGGTCCTTTGGGAGTGCATAGGTCAGGCTGACGCTCCTGAGCGACCAGAAGGCGCCGCTGGTTACATACATCGACGGCGGGAGGTACCCGTAGTTCCCCCAGAACCCCACGCCTCCGTCGTTTACCGTGATATTTGTATTGGGTGCATATTTGCCCGGACCCGTTTGTATCACCGAATTGGGATACACAAACCGCGCGTGTTGGAACATGGCGGACCGGGCCGAGAGACCATCCACGTCCAGGTAGGTACCCGTGCCGTTATACACGACGTCTCCTCCCCGATACTCCGCTACTACTGCGAGCGTGCAACCACGCCAGCCAAAAGACGTCGTGATCCCCAGGATATGGGTGGGGTTTGTTCCCCCGAAATTTACCAGCGTGGGATTTACGGAGGGCAGCCCCGTGTTGGCGTTTACAATGACCCTGCCCAGGCCGTCCTTTGCCCAGTCCTGGACCTCCAGCACCGGGTAGGGATTGCCCTTGACGGCATAGGCATTGCTTTGGCCATTGCTCGGAACAAACAAGGATTGGGCGGGCCCCAGATCGACCACCACATTTTGATCGTGGGTGTAGTGTATACCCAGGTCCCAGCGAAACCCGCGCCTCCCCCTAAGGAGCGCTGCCTTAAGGTCCAGCTCCAACCCCCGGTTATCCATACGGCCCACATTCTCCAGATAACGCTGATAGCCCGATGCCGCCGAGACGCTGACCGTTAGGGTTTCGTCCCTGGTCCGCTCATAGAACCAGGTTCCCTCCAGGTCGATGCGGTTGTCAAACAAGGTAACCTCTCCGCCCGCCTCGCCGGAGCTGGTAAACTCCGGTTTGAGGTGGTTGTCGGCATATATTGGAGCGGTCGTGAGTCCCGTGGTCGATCCAAAAGGGAAGCCGGGTCCCGGGCTCAGGACATTTTGTATCTGGTAAGGGCTTACGTTCAGGTTGCCCGTCCTGGTCACGCCTCCCCGAATCTTTAGGAGCGAGATCCGTTTGCCGGTCTTGAGGGCGCCCCCAATCTCGCTCAAGATAAGGGCTAGGTCCACACCCGGGTAAAAATAGCTCCGGTTACCCGCGTTTAACAAGGAGGTCTTGTCCTGGCGTCCGCTGGCATGGACGAATACCACCCGCCGGTAGTTCAGCGTCAGGTCCGCATAGTTCCCATCATTGCGGGTGAGGAAATAGTACTGGTTAACCGCTGGCGTGCCCGAGCGGAAGTTCACGTTGTACAACCCGGAGATGTTCAGCAACGTGGAGGATCCGTTGAGCAGGTAGTTTTGTTTCTCCTGCTGGATCGAATTGCCCAGAATCAGCTCTCCCCCAAAGTCGCCGAAGCTGCGGTGCAGGGTCGCTTTCAGGTTGGAGTAGACCCTCCGGTCGGTGACATTATCCGTCGATACCGAGGGCAACGTGTTCCCGGTATAGATCGCTTCGTTCCCGGCCAGGGTATTGTCGGCCATGTAGAACGCATAGGCGCTGAAGTTCAATGCGGCGGTTCGGTTCTCTTCATAGTACGCAAAGTTCTCGATCCCCGGTTGGTAGTCGAGGTTGAACCAACTGGTCACCTCCAGGGAAAAATCCCCGCTCCCCAACAAGTCCTGCCTGTTCCGGGTATCGCGTTCGTTGTCGATATACCAATAGGGGTTTAACGCATAGGCGTTGTAGTACGTGTTGATGTCGCCAAAAAGAGCGTTCGGATCGGCGTAGCGGGTAAAAGGCACCGAGGTCGCGATGTTCTGGACCTGGTAGTAGGTATTGAACAAACTTCCCGCCTGGTCCAGGTCGGTTTCCCCATAGCTCACGCTCGCCGAGGCCTTGAACGGCCCATACTTCCTGGAACCGGAAAAATGGACCGAGGTCCGGTTGTACTTGTCACCGGGGGTGATCCCTGTTCGCCTCACGTTCTGCCCGGATAAAAAAAAGGCCCCGTTGT
>Ga0206896_1165_pt1 | contig 13341 bp, 14 predicted proteins | sample Alteio_BWOrgHeat_52_FD_152969 | JGI IMG/M metagenome (GOLD analysis project Ga0206896, IMG submission 152969) | Enriched cells from forest soil in Barre Woods Harvard Forest LTER site, Petersham, Massachusetts, United States -... | ecosystem: Environmental > Terrestrial > Soil > Temperate forest >... | reverse complement strand
CTGGCAATTGACCCGACCAATGCCCGCGCGCTTGCCAATCTCGGAAGCGCCTACCTCCTGTTCAAGGCCGACGCGCCGAAAGACCCGCCCAAGAGCGATGGCCTCCGCGGGGACTTTATCCGCAAATACTATGAACGCCAGCTCCCTGCGATCCTCGAAATCGCAGACCAGCTCGACTCACATCTGGCCAACGTAAAGGACCTCCAGCAGGCGCCGGTGAAGTAGCCACCATCCCCCGGCCTTTTGATAGGCGCTAGACCGGGAAAGGCTGACGCCTCCTCAACTCGTCGACGCCGCTCCGCCCTTCTCGATTAGTTTGGTAATGTCGCAGCATGTGCTGCAGGGCAAAGCCTGAGGTGCCGGCGAGGTAGCGCGGCTCGAAATACGGATTGAAGCGGGCGTTGAAGGCGCGGAGCGCCGACGCGGCTCGGTTCCGAGTTCGCGCTCTCGGGTATGCCAGCAAGGGCGCCGTGGCCTTCGCGCTCGGGCGATCCCGATTTAGGCGAGTTCGCGGAAGGCATCACATTGGCGGCGTTGGAGACGCCGCCGCATCATCGCGAGGACTATATACCGGGGTAAGGGTGCCACGGGAATTGATCGCGCGATTGGCGGGGGCGACGCCATACGTCGGCACCGCCGTCGCTCATTGGCGAGAGACGAAATAGAAATCGTCTGGAGGTAGGGCGCCATATGTGAATGGCTCCTGTTGCGTTCCGGTGGCCTGAAGAACGTCTTGGGTCACAAAACGCATCGCCTTCCCGAGCTCGATGCCGGGCTGCGTAATCCGGTTTGCAAAGGAGACTGCAAAGGGGCTATCCGCTCCGGTCCCGTCCTTAGCTACCGTCCCGTCCTTCGCCGCGTAGACGACGAGAGTGCCACGGTCCGGTTCGATACGAGACAATCCCCGATCGATCGACCGGTTCGCGACGGTAATTCGGGGGTGGAATGGGTTGTTGCGGCAGGCGTCCAACACAACCATGCGAAGCTTCCGCGCACCGCTCAAAGACGAAAGAAGGCGTTCCAGCGAGACGGTTTCGTCGGGAACGTCACGATCTGACTTGAGAACCGCGTCCACGGGAACGAGGTAATTCTGACCATCCATTTCGATGCCGTGGCCGGCATAGTACACAAGCGCCCAATCCGAATTGTCTGCCTCATCGCCGAAGTTTCGCAGGGCTTGGATCATTCCCTGCCGATCGAGATCGTGGAGGATGGTTACGTTGTCAAATCCAGCAGACCTTAACGCGTTGCCAACAAGGGTCACATCGTTTCCGGGGTTTCCGAGTTCCGCAACGCTCCGATAGGACGAATTGCCGATAACAAGCGCGACACGTCGAGCGGCCATCGCTGGAACCACTGCCGTTGCTGACTGCACGTCATTGCGGAGTGGCGTCGCAACCTGCACGGGGGCAGTGGGCAGCTGTGAGTTGGCCAAAAGCGCCTTAGCGTCCCGATCATCTGGGAACGCTTGGACGTAGGTTTGCAGGTCGCTCAGTGCCTCAGCGTGGCGCCCGGCGGCGAGGTACGCTTCGGCGCGCCCCTTCAGCGCAAAGGTAGCAGGGGGATTAACCGCAATGGCTTGGTTGAAGTCCCTTATCGCGTCATCGAGACGCCCAAGCTTGATAAGGGTCTTCCCTCTGAGATCGTACAAGCCATCGTCTCGCGGATCGATTTCGATGGCCTTTGAAAAGTCGGCGTAGGCCTCTGCGGTCTGACCGTTGTCGTCGAGAAGCAGCCCACGGCTGCGATACACAAAACTCAGTTGCGGGGAGATCTTGACCGACATATTCGCATCATTCAGGGCGGCTGGAATGTTGCCTAGGCTCCGATATGCGGCCTGACGATTGTCATAGTAGCCGGACACTCTGGGTTTCAAGGCGATGAGTTTGGTAAAATCAACCACAGCAGCGGCAAAATTGTTCGTCGCAATATAGGCGTTGCCCCGGCGCAAGTATGCGCGTTCGAGAAATGCCGGCGTCTTTGGGCGCGCTATTGTTTCGCTGCAGGCGACGATTTTCTGTTCCGGTGTCGGGGCGTCCCGGCATGGTCCCCAGGTATCGCGCTGGGCTAGGGCAGGGGTGACAGCGAGGAGGCAATGCAGCGCCGCAAGAGCGCATACAGAGCGAATAACGGCCGAAAAATTTATCACTGGGATGCCGCGACGCTGGGAAGGATTTCGGTCCGTATCACAACGCTGTCGACCGGCATGTGTCAAATCGAACGCGATTCCCCTTGGGCAAAAACGACGCCTGCAATTTAATGGCTCGGCGCGCCCGTCAGGTTCGTTGTCACAAGTTCACAAGGAAGCCCACTCCATGGAAACGCCCGTCGAAGAATCCGCGGAGATCGTCGTACGCTATTGGGACGGCGTTGAGCGCGAGGCGACCGTCGAGCTGCCGTGTTCGGCATCCTATTTGTTCGATTGGATCGAAAAAGAACAGGGCAAGGCGATAGAGGTCATTATGGTGCTGTGGCGCGACATAATAGATAACGCCGAGTTTGGCCCGGTTCGTCGTGTGAAAGGTGAGCGGATTTTCTATCACGCTGGAGTAGCTGAGAGCGATTTCATGCACTGCGATTATAAATTTGTATTGCCGCCGATATCTGAACCTTGACCATTTCCAAACGCCGCCCTCCAAAATTCGGCACCGTGCCGCCGTTCAATATCCTCGAAGTCTTCAAGGCTTTGGGACATCCCATGGACCGCGAGTCGGCATTCATCGGCCACAACGCGTGCAACATCCGCGAGCACAAACAGGCCGTTGTAGGTTGGCTGTGAACCCTGCCGCTTGAAGGGAAGATTGTGAGCCATTCGCGCATCGCGGATATTCTTGAGCCGTTTCACCAGCCCTCGGCCTGCCGGATTCCCCGCCACAGATTTATATGCGGCTAGTGCCTTGGCGATGGCCTTGCGGCATGCCGCCTCGTTGTCGTCCGCCAAGTGGAAGTCATTCGGTAGCCACCGTCTTGCCTTACGAGAAACCGCTTCACATACAGATGGGAACTGGACGAGACGAAGCATCATCGGGATTGAAGCGGTGTGGCGATTGTCTGGGTGCCAATGGCGAGTGCCCTCGTCAAAGAGCCTCGCGAGCGACATGGCGAGATTTATCAGCAGACTGTTTGATACCGCCTCATAACTGGACGGCCTCGGCTTATAGGGATCTTTCCGGACGATCGCGTTCCCCTCTTCGAGCACCGCCTCAGCGCTCAGCGCAATCCGTACATCCCGGAACACGGAGATCGCCATCACGTCGAGACGAAGAAGGGCCTGCCGAGGTGTGATTTTTAATTGACGATAAGCTATCTGTTGCTTCGCCAACTTTGCCTTTTCGCTCGCCGATCGTGTCTTAGCCATTTGCGCCTCCCAAACAACGCGTACCACGCCGAAATCGGAAAACGGTAATCGCTGGCGGTTCTGTTAAGGGCAGAGGCGCGCGGTCAACGTGGTGCGACTGCCGGGAGGGGACGCCGCTTCCTTTTCTTGTATTGGATTGTCGGACGTTCGGCCGCAGCCTTGAGACGCTCGGCCCTCGTTTTACGTCTTTTCGATACCGTGCGGGCCTGATTGCCCTCTGGTTCCGGCGCAGTGACGACGGGAAGCCATTTCCAACCTGCGTATTTGTCGCCGGTCTGCCGAAGATGCGTATAGCGCTTCAACGACTGCCAGGACCGGTGACCCGACACGGATGCGGCCTTGGGAATGGTCGAATCCATTTCGAATAGCCCAGACACGCCATCGTGGCGCAGGTCGTGAAAGTGTAGGTCCTCGATCGCCGCCAACCGGCAGGCTCGGGTGAATGCTGCACCGATCGCATCGGTGCTGAATGGGAAAATCTCATCGGCCGTCAGGGGCATGGACAAGATAATATCCAGCGCATGCTTTGGCAGGTCGCACCATTGGTCATTCCCGATCTTCTCACCGGGATGCTTCATGTCGCGTACAAGGATGCGCGAGTGTTGTTCGTCGAGGTCCGCCCATTTGATGGTGGTAATTTCCTCTTGGCGCCGGGTCGAGAAGATGGCGAACGCCGTCACCTTCTGCATGGGCACGGAGTCTTTGCGCTTGGACCGGACGTTGCCAAAGTGTTCCATGAGCAAGTCAAGCTCGGCGAGGGTGGGGCGGCGGTCGCGTTCCTTGCTCTTACCGATATAGCCCATCTTTCTCGACACCTTCATGGCGTCGTCCATGGCGGTAGAATCGAGCTGATACCCCCACGCGGGTCGGGCGATGGAGAAGATGGCGCCGAGGTGCGACATGTAGTTGTTGACGGTAGAGGGCGCGACCTTACCGCGTAGCGTCCTCGCGAAGTCGACAAGGTCTTGGCTCGTTATCGTCGAGCAAGGCTTTTGGGCGATGTCGTGCTCATTCGCGATCGTGTTCAAGACTTGCGCCTTTGTCTTGCCGATCTCTCGCAACGATTCAGTGTTGTATTGCATGATGACGTCTGACAGCGGCGGATCCTTGGCCTTGAGCCTGCCTATGGCGCCGGGTTTCGTAAGTTCTTTCTCGCGCTTCTCGATCCAAGCCCAGGCGGCAGGCTTGCGGTCGAAGGTCTGCTGCGCTCGATGAACGATCTTGCCGTCACGCTTGATGACGATTTGCGCGAAATGTCCTATAGAGCCGTTCTTGCGCGGCCTTTCGGTGACGGTTCCCATGCCTCTGCCCCGGTCGGTACATCATGAACATTTTGGTACATCATTGATGTACCGTGCCCAAGATAACTAGCTAAAACTAGGGTAAAACGGGCTAAAAGCAGTACATCACAGATGACGATGGCGAAGGAAAATACTAGCAATTTCAACAGATTTCGCTTTAGCGTTGCGCCCATGATGGATTGGACGGATCGGCATTGCCGGTTCTTTCATCGCATCCTGTCGAGGCGGGCGCTGCTTTATACAGAGATGCTAACGACCGGTGCGGTGATCCACGGCGACCGGCAGCGGCTGCTTGGCTTTTCGGGTCACGAGCACCCGGTCGCAGTGCAACTGGGCGGTTCGAATCCGAAGGATCTGGCGATTGCAGCACGCATCTGCGCCGATCTTGGCTATGGCGAGATCAACCTCAATGTCGGCTGCCCGTCGGACCGCGTGCAGGAAGGGCGTTTCGGCGCTTGCCTGATGGCCGAGCCGGAGCTGGTGGGAGAAAGCGTCGCGGCGATGAAGGCGGTGGTCGATGTCCCCGTCACCGTTAAGTGCCGGATCGGCATTGACGAACAGGATCCCGAACTTGCGCTGGATCGCCTTACGGCATCGGTGCGGGCAGCCGGCGTCGACGCCCTGATCGTCCATGCGCGAAAGGCTTGGCTGAAGGGCCTCAGCCCCAGGGAAAATCGCGACATCCCGCCGCTCGATTATGACCGGGTCTATCGGCTCAAGGCCGCCAATCCCGATCTCGTCGTCGTGATCAATGGCGGCGTCAAGACGCCGACGGAATGGCGCGGGCATTGTGAACGGCTCGATGGCGTCATGATCGGCCGCGAGGCCTATCAGAACCCGGAGATACTACTTGCCGTTGATCACGTGCTGTTCGGCGAAGCAGCGCCCGTGGCCGACGGGTTCGAGGCAATCGAGGCGATAGCTCCCTATGTTGAGGCGCAACTGGCGCATGGTGTGCGCCTGAGTTCGATCACCCGCCACATGATCGGGCTGTTTCCAGGCCGCTCGGGCGCCCGCCTCTTCCGCCGCCACCTGGCGACGGAGGCGGTCAAGCCGGGCGCGGGTCTCAACGTGTTGTTCGACGCAGGGGCCTTCGTTCGAAGGGCGGGGGAGGAACGGGCGCAGGCGGCGTAGGCTGTTCACGGACGCTCGCGCCAAAGTGAATCGCCTCGTTCGCCCCACCCTCTATGCTTCAGCCGGCTTGGGGAGGCATGGAGTTTGCAGCCATGAAATTTTCCTATCTCATTGGTGGTGCATTGGCGCTTGCCCTGGTCATGCCGGCGTCGGCGCAAGATACGCAGCGCAAGCTGCTTCGCGGCGTTGTCGCGACGCTTGACGGGCAGAACCTCACCGTGAAGGACAAGGACGGACAAGTCACCGGCGTCAGTCTCTCGCCAGATTGGAATGTCCGAGTCATGGTCCCGATCGGGGTGGAGGCCATCCATACCGGCAGCTTCATCGGAACGGCGCATGTGCCGCAGGCCGACGGCACCGGCCGCTCAATGGAAGTCCACGTCTTCCCGCCGGGAGTGAAGAGTGGTGAGGGCGAGCACGATTGGGATTCGCAAGCGGGCGCGAAGATGACCAACGGCACTGTCAGCGGGCAGGTGACAGCCGATGCCAATGGCAGGGAACTGACACTGAGCTTCCCCGGTGGCAGCCGCAAGATCGTCATTCCGCCCAATGTGCCGATCGTACAACTTACCCCCGGCCAGCGTGCCCAGATCAAGCCGGGCATTCCCGTCTTCGTGGTCGCACAGTCTGACGGCAAGGGGGGCTGGAAGGCGAACGGCATCGCGATCGGTCAGGACGGCGCCGCGCCGCCGATGTGATGATTTCCGCAACCGCGTGAACTCATACCGACGGCTCGTAATCGTGATGGCGCGGTGTCCTTGGTGTTACAGGTTGAACACCAGTCCGTCTTCGGCGAGCTCGAACAGGGCGCGATCTACCTGATCGCGAAAGTCGAGCATTGTCGGACCCATATGGGTCAGAACGACGCGCTTGGCGTCAAAAGCGCCGCGCTTGGCGAGCAGCTTGGCATAGTTGAGGTGGGGCGGCGTTTCTTCGATGGCAAAGCATTCCAGGAAAAGCAGGTCAGCGCCCGCCGCGATCTGCGGCAGTGCGTCGGTCCACACCGTGTCGCCGGAATGAACGAAGACCTTGCCGCCTGCTTCCAGACGCACGGCTGTGGGCGGCGCACCGCAGGGGTGGAAAACCTCCACCGTGTGAATGGAAAAGCCTTCGATGATCCGATGGGAGCCCGGCTCCATCTCTTCGACCTGCCATTCGAAGGTCCAGGGCGTCTCGGCGGAGGAGCCGGCGAAAAGGTTCTCGAGCGTGGCTGCAAGGCGGCCGATCGTCCCCGGCGGGCCGACAATGCGCAGCGGACGCTCACGCTGGCGAATCCACTGCGCATCAAGAAGCAGGAAGGGGATGCCGCCGAAATGGTCGCCGTGCAGATGGGTCAGCATGATGAGGTCGATACGGTCCGGATCGATGCCCATCGCGTTGAGGGCCGTCATCGTGGTCGCGCCGCAATCGAGGAGGCAGACCCGGTCTCCAGCCTCCGGGTCCGAAATTTCGACCAGGCTCGCCGTGTTGTAGCGTCCGCCTGATCCGAACGCGTCCCCGCAACCGACAATCGTTATACGCATGGCGCAAATCCGCGCGGTGAAGGTGCCCCAAAGGGCCGGAACGCTGCCTGCCCCATCTTAATTCCGTCTCGTATCAATCCAACCCGCCGTATCGTTGGTCTTTTGCGTCCCGGAACGCGGCAAACGCCCCGTTCCACTCGTTGGTTTTGTCAAATACATCGCCTTCGACCGACCGCCTTGCGGTCGCCGATGAAGACCGAACCGTGAGTTCTCGTATCTGCGGGTATTGGCCGCAATCGCTGGCAAATTCAAGTTGTATCGTGTTTTTATTGCGCGGTTTTGCTGCATGGGGGCGGGACGGAGCTGCACAATCTTTGTGGCATCGTGGCACGATGCCACAAACGGGCTGTGCGAAAAAGCACCGGTCGCAAGCCTATGCCAGGTTGCGCCTAGTATTTGCCTGCGCGTTGCACGATCACGGCCCGCAAGGGGCCGAGATCCGTGTTGGTTCGCGCGTCGAGCGAGCCCCTGACCGATGGCCCGGACCAGTTGCCCCTCGAACTGGTCGTGTAGTCGGCTCGGACTTCGCCGCCCACCTTGATGCAAAAACCTGTGTCCGGTGAGTAGACGAAACCTTCACCATAATTGGTGCAGTGCGGATCGCTCTTGCCGCCGGCCAGTGCCGGGGCCGCCGGTCCAAGAAGAACGGCACAGGCGACAATTGTCCTGAACATCCCCGTAGCTCCCTCAAAGACCATGTGCTCTATCGCGCGATCATGACCTCTTCGCGGCAAAGGCGCAATCCGGACCCATGGCAGTCATTCGTGCGAGGTCGAAAGCTCACGCCTTGTCGGTGACGCCGGCCTGCGTGAAGGTCGCCATGCCGGTGTGGCAGGCGAGCGCTGCCTTGATCACCGCGACGGACAGTGCCGCGCCCGATGCCTCGCCCAGGCGCATGCCAAGGTCGAGAAGCGGCTTCTTGCCCAGGCGCTGCAGGACATCTGCATGGGCACCCTCCGCCGAGACATGCCCGGCCACGCAATGATCGAGCAGGCCCGGATCCATGGCATGGATGACCGCGGCAGCGGCGCACACGACATAGCCGTCCAGCACCACTGGAACGCGCTGGCTGCGTGCCGCCAGGATTGCACCGGCCATGGCGGCGATCTCGCGTCCGCCGAGGCGGCGCAACAACTCGAGCGGATCGTTCAAATGGTCCCGATGGAATGCGACAGCCTCGCGCACCGCCGCCGTCTTGCGGGCGAGCCCAGCATCGTCCACGCCGGTGCCGCGCCCGACCCAATGGCCGGCCTCGCCGCCATAGAGGCCGTAATAGATCGCGGCTGCGATCGTGGTGTTGCCGATACCCATCTCACCGAGCACGAGAAGGTCGATGCCACCCGAAACCGCTTCCATGCCGAAAGCCATGGTGGCAGCGCAGGCCTTCTCGTCGAGAGCCGCCTCGCACGTAATGTCGCCGGTAGGGATGTCGAGGGCGAGGTCGAAGACCTTGAGGCCGAGATCGAAGGTCGAGCAGATCTGGTTGATGGCGGCGCCTCCGGCCGAGAAATTCTCAAGCATCTGACGCGTCACCTCTTGTGGGTAAGGTGATACGCCGCGCGCGACCACACCGTGATTGCCAGCAAAAATCGCCACCAGCGGGCGCGAAACGCTGGGTGGCGCCTTAGCCTGAACGGCGGCGAGCCACTCGACGATCGCCTCGAGCCGGCCCAGGCTGCCGGGCGGTTTGGTCAATTGGCTATCGCGCTGGCGAATGCGGGCCACCGACTCGGTATCGAGTTCCGGCACGGCGCGGGCGAGGTCACGAATGTCGTCGAAGGGCAGGGCAGTGCCGGCAAGGGCCATGGATCTAGCTTTCGCAGAAACCCCGGAGCGGGGTATGGGGAGAGGCGGCTTATAGCGCTCGCAGGCCCGAGCGCAAAGGCTGTCAGGCGACCGGCTATCTCCTGGGCGCGACGGCCGATCCGATTTTGAGGCCCTACAAAAGCCAGCGGACTTTTTGCACCAAAAGGATGCATAACAATATTTTGACTCGCATTAGTAGTAATTTGCTTCTCAAAGGTTGTAGCAGGTCTGCATTAAGCGCTAACTATAAGCGTCCTTTGCTATTGGTGGTCATCAGAGGCGAGATCTTCAGCTTTGGCTTTGCTCTCGGCCGGGAAGGGGGATCTCGCCTTTGGCCCGCTGGAACGCAGCTTTCAAGAGTGGTCGAAGGCCTTGTTTTGTCCGGTGACTTCCATTCGGCCCGAAATAGCGTATGTCCAGGTTACTCCATGGCTGATGAGAACTTCCAAGCTCCCGACCCGCTCTTACCGGTAAAACTTGTGAACGATATTCCTGCCCGTTTCCTGCAAGCCCTGCGCTTTTGGTCTCGCCTGCCCCTTCCCGCTTCTTGGTTCGAGGCCGATCCGCACGCGCCACCGGATATGGAACGCCTGGCACCCGTCCTGCCCTTTGCCGCCGCCGTACTGGGCCTTGTCGGCGCCCTGGCGCTCAATGTCCTCTATGGCTTTGGCCTGTCGGGGATTCCAGCCGCCATCTTCACCGTCGCGACGATGGTGGTGGTTACCGGCGCCATGCACGAAGATGGGCTCGCCGACATGGCGGACGGCTTTGGTGGTGGCGCTACGATAGAGCGCAAGCTGGAGATCATGCGTGATCCGCGCATCGGCAGCTACGGAGCCACCGCCCTAATGCTGAGCATCGCCTCACGAATCACCCTCACGGGGGAATTAGTCTACGCGACCGGACCGATCCGTACCGGGATCATCATCGTCGCGGCGAACTGCGTCTCGCGCATCGCCGGATTGATGCCGGCCGCGCTCCTGCCTCCCGCGCGGACGGACGGTGCCGGTGCAGCGGCCGGACGGCTTTCAATGAAAGCATGGGGCGTCGGCGCAATCGGCGGGCTTATCCTCTCGGCTCTGCTGGTTTATGCGGCGACCGGGCTCAGGGGCTGCATCGCCGCAGCGTTTATCAGCTTCCTTGCCGCCTATTGCGTCACCAAGCTTGCTGACCATCAAATCGGCGGGCAGACAGGCGATGTCTGCGGCGCTGCGACGCTGCTGTCTGAGATCGCCTTCCTCGCCGCGGTACTGGCGCCCTTCGGCCTGTGACCCTATCTTGACAAAATGGAAATCACCTCGACCCCCTGTGTGGCGATTTGCCGGATCGATCCCGGCACTGGCCTTTGCATTGGCTGCGGACGCAGCACTGCAGAGATCGGGCGATGGGTGGACATGTCGGAGCCCGACCGGCTTACCCTGATGGCCAGGCTCCCCACGCGATTTGTCGAGACGCCCGGCCTTCAGATGGCGCGACAGACTTTTGATGAGCAACTTGCTGCCCGAACCCGTACAAGGCGGCGCAACCGCGCCTGAGAGCGGATATTACCATTCGCGTCGGTGAAATCGGCAGGTTGGCGGTTGCGTGGCGCCAAGCGCGGTGCTTCATTCTTCCCATGGGCACCAAGCCCGTTCCCGGCGACCTGGTGGCCGGCGGGCAAACCAGAAAACGGGGGAATCACATGCGTCTTGTCAAGGTCATCGCTGCCGCTGCGATTGTATTCGCGGCCTTTACCGGCGCCGCTTGCGCCAAGGACTGGAAAACCATTCGCATCGGCACGGAAGGGGCCTATCCGCCGTTCAACGGCCTTGACCCGTCCGGACAACTCGTCGGCTTCGACATCGATATTGCCAAGGCGCTGTGCGAAAAGATGCAGGCAACCTGCACCTTCCAGGCCCAGGATTGGGACGGCATCATTCCAGCGCTGCTCGCCGGCAAATTCGATGCGATCGTCGCGTCAATGTCGATCACTGACGAGCGCAAGAAAAAGGTGGCCTTCACCAATAAATATTACCAAACACCGGCAGCTTTCGTGGCGCCCAAAGATTCCAAGATCGCCTCCTGGGATGCCGCTGGCCTGAAGGGTAAGGTCATCGGGGCGCAGTCCTCGACCATCCACGGCAACTATCTGGAGGGCGAGATCCAGCCCGGCGGCGCCGAGATCAAGCTCTATGGCACCCAGGACGAGGCCAATGCCGATCTGGCGGCCGGCCGTCTAGACGCTGTCGTGGCCGACAAGACGATGCTATCCGAATGGCTGAAGAAACCGGAGGCATCCTGCTGCGAACGCAAGGCCGATGTCGACGTCGTGAAATACGCCAAGTATTTTGGGTCCGGCGCTGGTATCGCCGTTCGCAAGGAAGACACCGACCTCGTCGACAAGTTCAACAAGGCGATTGCCGAGATCCTGGCCGACGGTACCTACAAGAAGATCAACGACAAGTATTTCCCGTACTCGATCTATTGATCGGAGGAAACAGAAAGTCTCGCCCACGCAAGTTATTTCCTGCGCGGCGTTATATTCTTGTGGAGGCCGATGGCACAGTTTTTCAGCCTGCTCCAATGGGGTGACAAGGGTTGGGGGGACGAGATCTTCTTCGGCTTCTGCCTGACCCTGGCCTTGGCACTGTGCACATTGCCGATCGGTCTGTTCATCGGCCTGATGGTGGCGTTGGCCAAGGACAGTGGCAACTGGCTTCTCGCGTCCCTCAGCAATGTCTACACGACCCTGTTTCGGGCGCTGCCGGAGCTGCTGACCATACTGATCGTCTATTATGGCGGCCAGATCGTTTTGAAGCGTTTCGTCTCCTGGGTGGTCGGCGTGGAGGTCGATCTTCAGGTTAATGGCTTTGTCGCCGGCATGGTTGCGCTCGGTCTGGTGCTCGGCGCTTTTTCCGGCGAAGTGTGGTTGGGTGCCCTCAAGGCCATTCCCAAGGGGCAGCGTGAAGGTGCTTACGCCCTGGGTCTGAGCCGCTTCAAATGTTTCCTCCTCGTGGTCTTCCCGCAGCTCGTCCGCCTGGCCTTGCCGGGGCTTGGCAACAATTGGATGAGCCTCTTGAAGGATACGTCGCTGGTATCCGTCATAGCTCTGACAGATCTCATGTATATCAGCAACACGGCGGTAAGAAACAACCCGTCATACTCATTTCAATTCTATCTTCTATGCTGTATTTTATATCTTGTGATGGCTTTTTCTTCCAATCAAATAATAAATTGGCTTGAAAAGTATAGCAATCGTAGCCTGCCTCGGGCGAGGACCTGACATGGAGGCTCTCGGCGCGAAATTCGTCTACCTCGCCAGCCTCGTCGGTTTCGATCCGGACACCGTGACCGCTTACGGTCCCCGCGTCCTGAACGGACTAGGGGTCACGGTGCTCATCGTGGCTTTGTCCATGCCGATCGGCGGACTGATCGCCTGCCCTCTGGCGATGGCGCGCATGTCAGACAACAAAATCCTGAGCAACCTTGCCGCCGGCTACATCTATTTCTTTCGTGGCACCCCGCTATTGGCCCAGTTGTTCCTGATCTACGTCGGGCTGGGTAATTTGTTTGGGGCGTATCGCGGTTTTCTGGCTGATATCGGGCTTTGGAGCATTCTGCGCGAAGGATTTTACTACGTTATTTTCGCCTTTGCATTGAACACCAGCGCCTATCAGGCTGAGATCTTGCGAGGCGGGATCCAGTCTGTACCGAAGGGCCAGAGCGAGGCAGGTGAGGCGCTTGGACTTCACGGCGGGCAGATCTTTCGAAAGATCGTGCTGCCGCAGGCGTTGATCGTCAGCCTGAGGCCCTATGGCAACGAGCTCATCTTGATGATCAAGGCAAGTTCGCTTGCCTCGCTCGTCACGGTCTTTGATGTCATGGGGGCGACCAAGTTCGCCTTTTCACGAACCTATAATTTGGAGGTCTATCTTTGGGCAGCCATCATCTATCTCGTCATGGTCGAACTCATCCGCCGTTTGTGGGACGCTCTGGAACATCGCATGACCCGGCATTTGCGGCATGAGCCCATCAAGGCTAAACCGGCTACGGCCCCCAAGGAAGCGGTGCCGGCCTGACGACATGCTCTTGGGGATTTGTGCCTCTATTTTTCAGGAGATTGATATGAAGCTGGCCTTTCTCGGCCTTGGCGTCATGGGGTTTCCCATGGCCGGCCATTTGACGGTACGTGGTGGCCATGAGGTCACGGTCTATAACCGCTCGCCCGCCAAGGCCCGGG
>Ga0206896_1164_pt1 | contig 13363 bp, 13 predicted proteins | sample Alteio_BWOrgHeat_52_FD_152969 | JGI IMG/M metagenome (GOLD analysis project Ga0206896, IMG submission 152969) | Enriched cells from forest soil in Barre Woods Harvard Forest LTER site, Petersham, Massachusetts, United States -... | ecosystem: Environmental > Terrestrial > Soil > Temperate forest >... | reverse complement strand
TTATGTCTCTGGCTGCGATACAGGCCTTTGCGAAGGGGAAGCCGGCTGCGCCTGTGGATAAAGAGTCGGAGGAGTTTTATTCGCGCAAGATTCTGTCGGGATTTTGCCTGGATGATTCGACCCTTCGCGCTATTATTGGACGCTTCGCATCTGCTGCTCCTGCTGACGGGGATTCGCAGGCGGATTCGAAGGAGAATTTCTGGCTTTCGCCGCATTGGATTGACTTCATTCTGACGACGGCGAATACGTGGCGGCAGCCGATCGAGGATTTCACGCTGATCATCGAGCGGCCAAAGGCAAGCGAAGGCCAGCAGGAGCTGGTTAGTTTTTGCTCTCCGGGCAAGGTCGAGAAGGTGGATGCCGAGCATTTTCGCGTACATCTGACGAACTTCATTCCCAAGGGTGAGTTGCATATTGGATTCTTTGGGGTTCCGGTGGCGAAGCCTGCGCGCAAAGAGCCTGCGAAGTGAGATATGCCGGGAAAGGGTGCATGTATTCTGCTGATCTGGAGATGCGGATGAGATTGATGCGACCTGCCTTTGTTCTGGCTGGAATTCTGATTGTGGTCAGCGGCGCGCAGATCGTGGCGCAGAGTGGTGGCACAGCGAGCGCCGGTGACGACCTGGCAGCGGGAAAACAGTGGTGGGCACATGTGCAAGCGCTGGCGGACGATTCGATGCAGGGGCGCTTGACGGGTAGCGCTGAGTATCTGAAGGCGGCGGCGTATGTGGTGGAGCAATTCAAGTCATATGGGCTTGAGCCGGCTGGGGTGGATGGCGGCTGGTATCAGCCGGTGAAGTTTGACGTGCAGCGGGTGCTGGCGGAGAAGTCTTCGCTGAACCTTGTGGTTGATGGCAAGGCGATGCCGCTGGTGCTTGGGCAGGATGCGATTCTTGGGACTCGGCTGGCGCAGCCGAAGACGATTGATGCACCGCTGGTGTTTATAGGGTATGGGCTGCATCTGCCGGAGGCGAAGTATGACGACTTCGATTCGGCCGAGGTACCGTGGGCTTCGTTAAAGGGCAAGATCGTTGTGTATGTGAATGGCGGGCCTGCTGATCTGCCGGGACCTCTGAAGTCGTTTGCACGGACTTCGCCGTTTATCAAGGCGCTGCGGGATGCAGGGGCGGTAGGGATGATTTCGATTCCTACGCCGAAGTCGATGGATTTTGGCTGGGAGCGGGTGGCTAGGAGTGCTTCGCAGCCGGGGATGCGGCTGGCGGAGACAGAAGATGGGGCGGCGGTGGCGAAGCGGCATTCAGCGTTAGCCGACGACCACGGAGAGATGTTTTCGGCGACTTTTAATCCTGCTGAGGCGGAGAAGCTGTTCGCGGGAACGGGGCATACATTCGCCGAGTTGCTGGTGCTCGCCGATGGACAGAAGGCGCTTCCGCACTTCTCACTTTCAAAGAGTCTCAGAGCCGTTGTTTCGACGGAAGTCACGCATGTTGAATCACCGAATATCGCGGCGAAGTTGACGGGGTCCGATCCGAAGCTGAAGGCGGAGTATGTGCTGGTTTCGGCGCATCTCGACCACCTTGGAGTTGGGGCGCCGATTCATGGAAAGACAATTTATGCCGGGGCGATGGACGATGCTTCGGGTGTGGCCACGGTGCTTGAGGTGGCGCGTAAGTTTAGTGAAGCGAAGGTGAGGCCGAAGCGGTCGATTCTTTTCCTGGTGTTTACCGCAGAGGAGAAAGGCCTGCTTGGTTCGCGATATTTTGCCGGGCATCCTACGGTGCCGGAAAAAGACATCATGGCTGACCTGAATCTCGATATGTTCATGCCTATCTTTCCGCTAAAGAAGCTGCATGTGCAGGGGTTGGAGCAATCGACACTGGCGGACGAGGCGCGGGCAGTGGGGGCCTTGTATCACATTGAGATTGCGGGCGATCCGGAACCAGATCGGAATTCGTTCATTCGGACAGATCAGTACAGCTTTGTGCAGGCGGGAGTTCCAGCGATGGCTTTCAAGTTTGGGTGGACTACTGGTTCGCCCGAGTACAAGGCCTGGCGGCAGTGGCTGGCGCAACGCTATCACTCGACCGACGATGATCTGACGCAGCCGGTGGATATGGCGGCCGCTGCGCAGTTCAACAGCTTTTTGACTGACCTGGCAAGAGCAGTGGCGGACGATGCGAGCACGCCGCATTATCTGGATTCGAGCTTCTTCAAGCGCTTTGAGACTACAAAGTAATCTGCTGCTCGCTTACCAAAGCAATACAGTCTTGAGCCGTCCGATACAATAACCAGAAGCTCCTGCCTTTGCCCACGTTGAAGCGAGTGCGGTGGCTGGAGCATCTGAATCTTATGCTGACATTCCCTTTGCCGGAAGCTTTGACCTTTGACGATGTGCTGCTGGTACCTGCCCTTTCTGATGTGGTGCCGACGCAGGTAAGCACGCAGACGCATCTTACTCAGCACATCACACTTAACACTCCTCTGATATCTGCCGCGATGGATACGGTGACCGAGTCCCGCATGGCGATTGCCATGGCGCAGCAGGGCGGAATCGGCATCGTTCATCGCAACTTGTCGATTCATGATCAGGCGGGCGAGATCGATAAGGTCAAGCGGTCGGAGAGCGGAATGATTGTCGATCCGGTGACGATTGAGCCGGACCAGCCGATTGCCGCGGCGTTGGATGTGATGCGGCGGTACAAAATATCCGGGGTGCCGGTGACGCGGGGCAAGCGTTTGGTTGGGATTCTGACCAATCGCGATCTGCGCTTTGAGACGCGTTCAGATGTGCCGATTGGCGACGTGATGACGAAGGAGAACCTCATCACGGTTCCGGTCGGAACAACTCTCGAAGAAGCAGAGCTGATCCTGCACAAGCATCGCGTAGAGAAGCTGCTGGTGGTGGACGACCAGTACCAACTCAAGGGACTGATCACGGTCAAGGATATTCAGAAAAAGCTGAAGTATCCGAATGCGTCGAAGGATTCGAAAGGCAGGCTGCGAGTTGGCGGAGCGATCGGCGCGACGGGGGATTATCTCGAACGAGCCGCGGAGCTGGTGCGGGCGCGGGCAGATGTGCTGGCGATCGATTCAGCGCATGGGCATTCGACGCGGGTGCTGGAGGCAGTGCGCGAGGTCAAGAAGGCTTTCCCCAACGTGGGGCTGCTGGCTGGCAATGTAGGAACCTACGAGGGTGCGCTGGCGCTGATCGACGCTGGTGCGGATGCGATCAAGGTGGGATTTGGGCCGGGGTCGATTTGCACGACGAGAATGGTGACAGGCGCCGGGATGCCGCAGATTACGGCGGTTTCTGAGGCTTATCGTGCGGCGAAGGAGAGAAATATTCCTGTCATCGCCGATGGCGGCATCAAGTATTCGGGCGAGGTCACCAAGGCGATTGCCGCTGGGGCCAGTTCGGTGATGATCGGATCGCTGTTTGCGGGAGTCGATGAGAGCCCGGGCGAAACGATTCTCTACCAGGGACGGTCGTTCAAGTCTTATCGCGGGATGGGTTCGCTGACGGCTATGGCGCTGGGGTCGAGCGAGCGGTATTTCCAGTCGAGCAATGATGCAGGGTCGAGTGCGGAGAGCGTTGAGAATGTAGTGCAACGCGAGCGCTCGAGCGAGAATCGCCTGGCGAAGTTTGTTCCGGAAGGCATTGAGGGACGCGTTCCGTATCGCGGACCTCTTGAGGGCATGGTGCTGCAGCTGGTCGGCGGGTTGCGATCGGGCATGGGCTACCTGGGTTGCGGGACGATCAAGGAGCTTCAGGAAAACGCGAAGTTCGTGCGCATTACCGGGGCCGGTCTGCGCGAGAGCCATGTCCACGACGTGATCATTACCCGAGAGGCCCCCAACTATCATGTCGAGTAACCGGTGTTTGGAGTGCGGGGCATGACCCCCAGCTCGGTAGTTGAAACCGCTGCTCCACCCGCTCAACCTGTGCCTGGCAGGAAACGCGGCTGGCGGCATGTGGCCAGCGCCTGGATTCCGGTAGTCGTGTGTGTGCTGGTGATTTCGCAGGAATCCACGATCTATTTTGGCGCGGATCATACCAGCGGTCCTCTCCAGCGTTTCTTCGAATTCTTTTTTGGACCTTTCACGCAGCCGGAGTGGTGGCGGTGGCACATAGTGATCCGCAAGACCGGGCACTTTCTTGGCTACGGCATTCTTTCCATCTCGTGGTTTCGAGCTTTCTGGATGACACTTCGCGCATCGGCTCCTCTATCGCGGAGCCGCTTGGCAATCCACTCTTTTGCCATGTTTGGAACACTTGCCGTTGCCACCGGCGATGAGGTACATCAGACGTTTCTGCCCAATCGTTCGGGTTCCGTCCTGGATGTGCTGTTGGATTGCTCGGGGGCTGCGATTATGCAGGTGCTGATCTGGATATGGATGCGGAAGCGATTCAGCGTCTAGACCGCGCACAGAAAGTTCCTCACGACAATCTCTTCCCTGTTCAGCCCCGTCGTGGCTGATTTGTGCATCCGAAGGCCCTTTTCTGCCATCTGGTAAAAGTACAGATTTTGCCCGAGCCGCGATTGCACCGCGGTTTGGTGGCCTTCGCACTGCCGAATCCAACTACCAAGGGGAATTGCATGGGAAGTACCGCCGGAGTTCTGGGTGGGGGAGAATCAATTCCTGATTCGCCGGCCCAGGGTGCGGTCAGTCAGTCGAAGACCGTCCAGAACCCGTCCATTTCCATGGATGATCACGCGCACTGGAAACCGCGCGCCAATCCGTGGGCGATTGCGGCCACGGTGGCGCTGGCGGCGTTCATGGAGGTTTTGGATACGTCCATTGCCAACGTGGCGTTGCCGCATATTGCGGGCGATCTGGGCGCGAGCACCAATGAGGGTACATGGGTTCTGACGAGCTATCTCGTCGCGAACGCGATTGTGCTGCCGCTGGGCGGCTGGGCGTCGAACCTGATGGGGCGGAAAAACTTCTTCCTGCTGTGCATCACGATTTTCACGGTCGCGAGTTTTGCCTGTGGCATCGCCCCTTCGCTGCCGATTCTGCTGCTTTGCCGCGTGTTGCAGGGTGCGGGCGGTGGTGGATTGCAGCCGATGGCGCAGGCCATCATGGCCGATTCTTTTGACGAACGAAAACGCGGACAGGCATTTGCCCTCTATGGGCTGGTGGCTGTGCTTGCGCCTTCCATCGGTCCGACGCTCGGCGGCTGGATTACCGACAACTACTCGTGGCGCTGGATCTTCTACATCAATATCCCGGTCGGATTTTTGGCTTATTTCATGACGATGCGGATGGTGGACGATCCGCCATGGATCAAGCCCAATCGTTCGCTGCTTTACAAGATAGATTACCTGGGCCTGACCTTTCTCACATTGGCGATGGGCGGGCTGCAGGTTGCGCTGGATAAAGGTGAGGAGAACGACTGGTTCTCTTCTCCTTTCATCTGCTTCTTTGCGGCCATGTTTGTGGTTGGTATTGCGGGGCTGATTTTCTGGGAGCTGCGGCAGAAGGAGCCGCTGATCAACCTGCGGCTCTTCAAGTACAAGAATTTTCTGATCTGCTGCTTCCTTATGATGCTGGTGGGCGGCGTGCTGAATGCGAGCACAGTGCTGCAGCCTCAGTTCCTGCAGCAACTGCTTGGGTACACGGCGACCAACGCGGGCAAAGCTCTCACGGCGGGCGGTTTTTCATTGCTCGTGGTGATGCCGTTTGCGGGATGGGCGACGGGCAGGTTTCCGGCTCGCAATGTCGCAGCTACTGGGTTCGCGATATTTGCTTTTTCTTTCTGGTACAGCACGACACAGCTCAGCCTTGATATGAGTTTTGCCAACGCTTCGTGGCTGCGCGTGATTCAGCTCGCGCCGATTCCGTTTGCTTTCATTTCAATTACCACCGCTGCTTATGTGGGCATGCCTAAGGAACAGAGCAATCAGGTTGCGGGACTGATTAACTTTGTGCGCAATATCGGCGGCAGTATTTTCATCGCGGTGACCGGGGCCGCAGTGACCAATCGCGCTTTGCACCATGAGGCGCTGCTGCAGAACCGGATGAATACGCTGAGTATCCCTTTCGATCAGTATTCGAAAGCGCTGGGCGCAGGTCTGGCGCAGGATTTCGGCGGGCCGAACAGCGCTGGGCTCGCGGCGGGAAATATCTATCAGATGCTGCAGCGGCAGGCTGCCATGCAGGGCTATCAGGACGTGTATAAGATGCTCTTCTGGATGGCGCTTGGCATGGTGTTTCTGGCCTTTCTGCTGAACAAGAACAAGCCCGGAGCGGGTGGCGGTGGTGGCGGCGGGATGCACTAGATATTTCACAGCCAAAAGACGTTGGTGCGTCTCAGGGCCTACACTCATGTGGATATGTCATGCTTCGGCGCAGGGATCAAATTGTGGATGCGCGCGAGGGCGCGATTGCGCCTAGCTCTCTCGGTGTGCTGCGGGATTTTGATTTTGTACGTGCAGTCTGCGTGGGCGCAAACGGCAGGCCAGGCGGGCAGCCAAGCGACCGGGCAGACCACAGGCCAGACGACAGACCCTCAGAGCCTGCCTTTTACGATTGAGGTTAACGTCAACAAGGTGCTGGTTCCTGTTGTGGTTCGCGATAGTCAGGGCCGTGCGGTCAGCGATCTGAAAAAAGAAGACTTTCAACTGTTTGCCAATGACAAGCCACAACTTGTCTCCGGGTTTTCAATTCAGAAACGTAGTGGGGCGGGTAATAACTCCGTCAGCGGCAAGCAGCCGTCAGTGCCTGAAAGTACAGCACCGCAATCTTCAGTCCAGCCGCAACGTTTTATCGTGTTTCTTTTCGATGACATGCACATGAGTGCGGAGGATCTGGCGCATGCCATGAAGGCTGGTTCCAAGGTGCTGGCCGATACAGTGACCGGCCGAGATATCGCCGCTGTGGTCACTGTGTCAGGGAAAACCAACAGCGGCCTGACCCGCGATCGTGCCAGGTTGAACGATGCGTTGAAGAGTATTCTTCCGCGAGGAATCTATCGATCTGACGGAACTGAATGCCCGAATATCGACTACTACCAGGCTGATCAGATCGAAAATAAACATAACACCGTGGCACTTGACGCGGCGACTCAACAGGTGTTCACCTGCTCGCCGGGGTTGAATCCGCAGCGGGACTACGATCTGGCCGTGAAAATGGCGGAATCGACAGCGATGCGAACACTGACCGTTGGTCATCAGGATGTTCAGACGACATACGCAGCTATTGGAGGATATGTGCGGAGCATGGCCTCTCTGCCGGGGCAGCGTACGCTCATCCTGGTTTCTCCGGGGTTTCTTTCTGTTTCGCAGGAGGAGAGGACTGAAGAATCACGGATTATGGATATTGCGGCGGAATCGATTGTAACTATCAGCGCTCTTGATGCACGTGGACTGTACACAACAGAGCTCGACGCCAGTGAAGCCAGTCCAGGGTCTGGGCGGATGGTACAGCTAAAGGCCGAGTATCGCCGCGCCTCAGCGACGCAGAGTGAAAATCCGCTGTCAGAACTCGCCGACGCTACGGGTGGTACATACTTTCATAACAGCAACGATCTCGATGCGGGATTCAGACGCCTGGCGGAGGCGCCGGAGTGTGTCTACGTGCTTGAACTTTCACTTGACGGCGTGAAGCCGGATGGCGCCTATCATCGCTTGAAAGTAAAAGTGGACCGCGAAGGCGTACAGCTACAGGCGCGGCACGGTTACTTTGCTCCGAAAACGGATAAGCACAAGCACTAGAATCAGCACTCGAATCAAACGGTTCGCGAGCAATCTCAGGAGAACACGTAGCATCCCTCGGATTGATGGATGCGCGTCCTCGTTACTCGATGTTGATCGTGAAAGCTGAATCGGCTGATCCGACGGATCGCAGAACGTAGATAATCTTGCCCGCAAGCTGATGAGTGTATGCCTGCTATATCAACAAACGCATGAGTTGAAACTCTTTCGCTTTGGAAGTCACTATTCTTTGCGCTCGTTGAGTTGATATGCGCAAAAGGAGGTCGCAATGACCACAATACTTAAGAACGAGTACCGGACTCCCTCTCACATTGCCGAAGCAGGCGCGACAGCTATGGTAGTTCTGCCGGCACCTCTTGCTGGAACCTGGGTCAACGTCAACAGTTCCACTAAGGACCTGGTGAAGGTTGTAATCACCGCATCGGGTAGCGGCATGACCGTCAATCCTTACGGAGCGTGCGTTCCCAACCCCTGCGACTGGGGCTCCGTGGCAGGCACGGCTTACGCGGCGAATGTTAGTTCCAGTCGCGCGGTTGCGTTCAGCGCTGATTTTGATTTCGGTTTTTCAAGAGTTACAGTGGTTGGACATCTGCATGGAAGTGAACTGTTGGTCGAAACTTTCACGGTCTTCACCGATGGCAGCGGGCGATCGAACCTGTATACGACAGACACTTTGAAGAAATAACAATTGGCATAAAACAGCGAAGGGCATCCAGTTATTGGATGCCCTTCGCTGCTGATAATTTTCTTCGACATCGGGTGTCCGAAATCGGACCCGACAACCGAGGTTATGGGAAACGAGGATACGGAAAACGACTTACGCGGCTGCGTCGTTTGCGCCGGGTTCGTTCTTTTCTTTTTCCATGGCTTCTTCCATCTCGGCGCGTTTCTTAGCCTTGATGTCGGCGCGCTTCTGGCGCTTCTCGTCGAGCTGCTTTTCCGCTCCGAGGAGTTCGATGAAGGCCTTCTCGGCGCCATCGCCCTTCTGGAAGCCAGTCTTGACGATGCGCAGATAGCCGCCCTGACGGTCGCCGTAGCGCGGGGCCACGGTTTCAAAGAGGCGCGTGACGGAGTCGTCGGTCATCAGGAACGCGAGTGCCTGACGGCGCGAGTGCAGATCGCCCTTCTTGCCGAGGGTGATCATTTTTTCGACGAGCGGACGGACGGCCTTCGCTTTCGCGACTGTGGTCTCGACGCGGTCTTCGATGATGACGGACGTGACCAGGTTGCGCAACAGCGCGCGGCGGTGGCTGGTGTTGCGTCCTAGTTTGAATCCTGCATTGCGATGGCGCATGATGTTGCTCTCTTTCGGAAGTTGTCAGTGTGAGTGTGAAGTGTGAAGTGTGAAAAGGGACACACTCCACACTGACACTTCACAGTCGCGCTAGAAGTTTTCTGTTTCGGTCGGCAGAAGCATGTCCACGGAGTCGAGCAGTTCGTCTTCGTCGTCGAAGCGGCTGAAGCCAGCAGCGAGGGCGGCGGAGGGGAGAATGCTTGTCGGGCCGGGGACGGCGTTGCCGTTTTCGTCGATCTTCATTCCGAGCGACAGGCCCATCTGCGCCAGGATTTCCTTGATCTCGTTCAGGCTCTTGCGACCGAAGTTCTTGGTCTTGAGCATTTCGGCTTCGGTCTTCTGCACCAGTTCGCCGATGGTCTGAATGTTGGCGTTCTTGAGGCAGTTATAGCTGCGGACCGACAGCTCGAGCTCTTCGACAGAACGATTGAGATTGTCATTGCGGAGCATCATGTGGCCTGCTTCGCCGTGACCTTCGGCCTCGATTTCTTCTTCAAAGTTGATGAAGATGTTCATGTGGTCTTTGAGGAGCTTGGCAGCCAGTCCGAGAGCATCGGCGGGCAGAACGGCTCCGTTGGTCCAGATGTCGAGGGTCAGCTTGTCGTAGTCGGTGATCTGTCCGAGACGGGCGGCTTCAACGAGATAGTTCACGCGACGAACAGGCGAGTGGACGGAATCGACGGGGATAAAGCCAATGCCGAGGTCGGCGTCGAAGTTCTTGTCAGCGGAGACATAGCCACGGCCGCGCTTGAGGCGCATTTCCATGTCGAGACGGCCACCTTCGGAGACGGTCGCGATGTAGACATCCTTGTCGAGGATTTCGACGTCGCCGTCGGCCTCGATCATGCCTGAAGTGACGACGCCCGGCTGATCAGCGCGCAGGTAGAGGGCCTTGGGGCCGTCTCCGTTGAGCTTGAAAGGGATCTGCTTCAGGTTGAGGATGATGTCGGTTGCGTCTTCGACAACGCCGCCAATCGACTGGAACTCGTGCAGCACTTCTTCGATGCGAACGGCGGTTACTGCGGCACCTTCGATCGAGCTGAGCAGGGTACGGCGAAGGGCGTTGCCGATCGTCGTGCCGAAGCCGCGCTCAAAGGGCTGCGCACTGAACTTGCCAAACTTCTCGGTAAGGGTCTCGGCATCGACTGCCAAACGCTTGGGCTTTTGAAAACCTCTCCACAACATTGCTTATTTCCTTTTCCTGCGCGGGATGTACGCCGCGATGCATTTTGCGACGGCCACGCTGGTTGACTTACGTGAGTGTGAAGTGTGGAGTGTGAAGTGTGGCCCGTGTTTTTCACACTACCACTCCGCACTCCACACTCGTTCTTACTTGGAGTACAGTTCGACGATCAACTGCTCGTTGACGGGCAGAGAAACTTCTTCGCGCTTGGGCAAAGAAACTACCTTGCCGCTGAGGTTGGCGAAGTCGATTTCGAGCCACGACGCAGTGTGGTTCTGTGCGGCGTAATCACGGGCTGCTTCGACGACGACAAGCTTCTTGGCGTTCTCGCGGATAGCGATGGTGTCGCCGACGCTGACCTGGAACGAAGGGATGTTCACCTTGCGGCCGTTGACTTCGACGTGTCCGTGACGAACTATCTGGCGGGCCTGACGGCGGCTGATCGCGAATCCCAGACGGAAGGCGACGTTGTCGAGGCGGCGCTCAAGCTGCTGGATGAGCAGGTCGCCAGTGACACCGGTGGCCTTGTTGGCCTTCTCATAGTAGGCGCGGAACTGGGTCTCGAGGGTGAAGTAGATGCGCTTCGCCTTCTGCTTTTCGCGCAACTGCAGGCCGTAGCCTACGATCTTGGCCTTGCGGCTCTGACCGTGCTGGCCGGGAGCGAAGTTGCGCTTCTCGATGGGGCACTTATCGCTGAGGCATTTGGTGCCTTTGAGGAAAAGCTTGGTGCCTTCGCGACGGCAAAGGCGGCATACTGGGCCGGTGTAACGTGCCATGAAATCTCCTGACTTCGGATGTCGGCCGGTTTACGTTGCCTGATGTGGCAACTTCTTCCCGGCCCGGTTATCAAGTGGTCAGTGTTCAGCGGCCAGTGGTCTCAAAACGCACTGATCACCGACCACTATTCACTAAACTCTACGACGCTTGGGCGGACGGCAGCCGTTGTGCGGCACCGGCGTAACGTCCCGGATGCTGCGGACGTCGATGCCGGCAGCTGCGAGTGCGCGGATTGCCGACTCACGGCCGGAGCCGGGACCGGAAACGCGCACGTCGACGGCACGAAGGCCATGATCGCGAGCGGCGTTGGCGGCGTTCTGGGCTGCCTGCTGAGCCGCGAAGGGAGTTCCCTTACGCGAACCACGGAAGCCGAGCGAACCGCTGCTCTTCCAGCTCAGCGTATTGCCGACCGGATCCGTAATGGTGACGATGGTGTTGTTGAACGTGGCCTGAATGTAGACCAGACCAAATGGCACATTCTTTCGCTCACGCTTTTTGAACTTCTTGTTCTTGCTCGCTTTTCCAGCGGCGCTAGCCTGTTGCTTTGCCATTAGGTCTTCGTCGCTTTCTTCTTGCCGGCAACGGTACCCTTACGGGGTCCCTTGCGGGTGCGAGCGTTGGTGCGGGTACGCTGACCGTTGACCGGCAGCGAGCGCTTGTGGCGCGTTCCGCGATAGCTTTGGATGTCCATCAGGCGCTTGATGTGCATCGAGACGTCCTTGCGCAGGTCGCCTTCGATGTTTCCCTCATCCTCGATCACCTGACGAATGTGGTTAACCTCGTCCTCGCCCAGGTCCTGGATCTTCTTGAAGGGATCTACATTCGCCTTCTCCAGAATCTTGAGCGCACGCGGGTTACCAATCCCGAAAATGTATGTGAGCGCGATGCGTGCCTGCTTGTTGCGGGGCAGATCGACTCCAGCAATACGTGCCATGTGCTTCCTTCGTGGTTACAGGTTGTGTGCCTCCGGCTTCAATCCGGCTCGCACGGGTTGTAACGGTTGCCTCCGGGGTTCGACGCAAGCCTTGTGGAACTTTGCGGTTCCGGCTAACTAGCCCCTGGGTTTGAATGGTTCTACCCTTTGGAAGTTTCCGCGTATATCGGGGAGTTATCCCTGACGCTGCTTGTGCTTTGCGTTTTCGCAGATCACACGCACCACCCCGCGGCGGTGGATGACCTTGCACTTATCGCAAATCTTCTTGACTGATGCACGAACCTTCATTGCTTTGCTTCCTCTTGGCCTAGCCGGCCAGGCATTGCGGCCTTACGGCCGAATCTCGACTTACTGAACTACTTGTAGCGGTAGACGATTCGCCCGCGATTCAGATCGTACGGGCTTAACTCAACCGCCACACGGTCGCCGGGAAGGATGCGGATGAAGTTCTTCCGCATACGTCCTGAAACATGAGCCAGCACCTGATGCTCATTCTCGAGCTTGACCTTGAACATGGCGTTGGGGAGTGTCTCCACCACCACTGCCATTACTTCAATCGCGTCTTCCTTCGACAAACCTAGCTTCCGCTTCCGCCGAACTTATCCGTCAAGGTGTTGACCATTGACCCGGGTCCAGCCTGTTAAACCAATGTGGCCGAGCGATGAAACTGCCCGGTTGAAACTCTTATCCGGCCAAAACTGCTACTCAGTCAGGACCATGGAACCGGTCGCCGTCACGGCTACCGTGTGCTCAAAATGGGCGCTCATGCTGCCGTCTTCGGTAACCGCAGTCCAACCATCTTTGAGGACGTTAACGCCTGGCTTGCCGGCGTTGACCATGGGTTCGATGGCGAGGACCATGCCTTCGCGAAGCTTCATGCCGCGGCCACGCTGGCCATAGTTGGGAACCTGCGGATCTTCGTGCATCCGCGTTCCGATGCCGTGGCCGACGAAATCGCGCACCACGGAAAATCCTTCTGCTTCAACCACTTCCTGCACTGCCGCACCTATGTCACCGAGGGTCGCGCCGGGCTTGACCGTGTCAATGGCTGCCTGCAACGAAGCCTGAGTCGCGGTGAGAAGCCGACGGGTTTTAGCGTCGATCTTTTCGCCAACAGCAACCGTGATCGCCGAGTCACCGTAGAACCCGTCGACGATAGCGCCACAGTCGATGGAGACGATGTCGCCTTCCTTGAGCACGCGGCTCTTGGAGGGGATACCGTGGACCACTTCACTATTGACCGAGGTGCAGAGAACGCAGGGAAAGCCATGGTAACCCTTAAAGGCCGCCTTGGCCCCGAGTTCCTTGAGCTTTGCCTCGGCGGCGTTTTCAAGATCGAGGGTAGTGGCACCGGGCCGCACGGTTTCGCGCACTGTGTCCAGCACCTGGCGAACGACTTTGCCGGCGCGACGCATGTGTTCGACTTCCCGTGCTGACTTTAGAATTACGGCCACAATCCACTTCCAAATTTCTGATGCTTCACACACAAACCCGCC
>Ga0206896_1060_pt2 | contig 13392 bp, 10 predicted proteins | sample Alteio_BWOrgHeat_52_FD_152969 | JGI IMG/M metagenome (GOLD analysis project Ga0206896, IMG submission 152969) | Enriched cells from forest soil in Barre Woods Harvard Forest LTER site, Petersham, Massachusetts, United States -... | ecosystem: Environmental > Terrestrial > Soil > Temperate forest >... | reverse complement strand
TTCCGGAACTGATCCAAAAACAAACGTAAAGAATCCCGTGACGCCGAAGTCTAATTCGCAATTGCGGTAGTAATCAGATTCTGTCAAAAGAGATGCCTTCGTGGTATGTTCTGGGCGCGATGACTTAATCGAGTGGCTATCAATGAAAACCTGTCCCGTCTGCGACCACGACTTTCCCGACCAGCACACCACCTGCCCCACCGACGGCGCGGTGCTGATCGAGTCGCCCGAGTTTGCGCCCGGCCAGCTGATTCGCAGCAAATATCGCATCGTCCGCAAGCTGGGCCAAGGGGGAATGGGTATCGTTTACCTCGCCGAGGACATTCTGCTCGGCATTGAGGTTGCGCTGAAGTTTTTGGCCGGGGATCTGGGAAAAGACCCAAAATTCATAAAGCGTTTCCGCACGGAGGCCCGTGCTGCCTACCAGTTACGCCATCCAAACATCGTCGAGGTCACCAATCTGGACCAAGCCGAAGATGGCAGCCTCTTCATCGCCATGGAGTTCGTGGATGGCTCGGGGCTCCGCTCCCTGATGGATCAGAAGCGCGGCACTCTAGAAGTTCACCGGGCATTGGAAATTACGCGTGGTGTAGCCGCCGGTCTGGTAGCCGCCCATGCGAAGGGAACTGTTCATCGCGATATCAAACCAGAGAACATTCTGCTGGCCTCCTTGCCCGGAGAGCGGGAACTGCCGAAAATTGCCGACTTTGGCATCGTCGCCATGACCGAGAGTGTCACGCGAATCAGCCATACTCAGGGGCTGTTGTTGACCCCAGATTATGCTGCTCCCGAACAATGGCACGGATTGCCAGCCGAAGATATGGACGGCCGCACAGACTTGTACGCATTGGGCGGAGTCCTATACGAGCTTCTAACCGGCAAAACGCCTTTTCGTGCGAAGAATCTGCAAGGCTGGATGCACCAACATCTGCATGTGAGCCCTGAACCGCCGAGCAGGCTACGCCCGGAACTGGCAGACTACAGAGGCCTTGATGCTTTGGTACTACACCTGCTCGCCAAGGACGTTAACGAGCGCCCAACCACTGCCCTCGATTTTCTTGCCGAATTGAATGGAGTGGAGTGGGTGCAGGAGGTCCGGCCCTCGGATAGCCCGAAGCGGCCTATCCCAGTCAGAGATGACCACCGGGATACAGTAGCAGAGGAATCACTGACGCCGAGCCTGAGTCATCCGAAGACAATCGAGCAAACTTCAGCCAATGCGTCTCGTACTCCGCAGAGTGGACGCCTTCCTCGTGCTCAAATTCTTGTCGCGATTGTCCTGCTGTTGCTGGGCTGTGTAGGCATGGGCCTAGCTGCTTACACCAGGAACTGGTTTGGCTTTGGCGACCGCTTCAGGGGCACCCCGAAGCCCCCGACCAATACTGCCGTCGGACCACCGACTGGCGGCGGAACTCCAACCACGCCCAGGGAATCGGGCAAGAAACCCAACCAGGCAGAACATCCGAAGAGCGATAACAAGCAGCAGGACAATCTGCCACCAAAGCCCGAAACAACGCCGGATGCGCGGAAACAACTAGCGATCGTTGGGGATATCAAGAAACTCAACCACGTGCGCCCGATCGATGGCGCCGCAGAGTGGAATGTTGTTTCTATCAAGAATGACGAGAAGCCTGATTGCGTACATTTTGCGAAGGAGACACCTCAAGTCTTTACGAAAGGGCACAAGCCCGGACTTATGGCCGAAATCCTGAACCAGGTTCCGGTTTTAAAAAATAATCCCGGCGCGGCAGGCGCCGAGCCGCAGGAGATGACTCCCGAGATCAGCCATGCCTGTGGGGAAGAGTTTGACGTCATCGTATTTCTCCGGAACCAGCCAGCGGCCGAAACGCCTGCGAATCCAAGGAGAGGACAGCCGCCCGCTGATGTCAACCCAACGGGAATCCGTGATCAGCAGCAAACCGACCCTGGTAAGACTACGAATCCGCCACAGACGCCAAAGCAGCCTCAGCCTGGCGAAACCCCAAAGACGTAGCCGGATCGATACAAATCACATCGGCTACGTCGGATTCCTCACGACAAATTACATTACACAAAGCATCGGCGGCGATCACTCCTGCAGCTACCAGGCTTGAACCGATTCGACCGATTCCCAGACTGGCTACATGCCAAAGCGACCCACCTGCAAGCGCCAAAGCTGAATCAGGAGTTTCAGGCCAAGGGAGAGTTGCGTGGGAGAGGGCGTGGAAACAAGTTTGAGTTATCGATCTCTAGGGAGAGATCGATAACTCATTGTCACCATTCAGAGAATTGATCCAGAGAATTAATGTTCAGACTTCAGACCACTACTTGTCGAACGTCCGTCTATCGCTGCTCCGCGCTCAACAGGTCGGCCGGAAGGAACGCTCCCGCCTGCTCATCCTGCACGATCCCAATAACGCCTTCGGGAACCAGAATGGGTGATCCGAAGAAGGAGGAATCCACCGGCTGATCGAAGCGGATTGCCTTTCCGTCGCGTCGTGCCGAGATTTGAACTGCCTCGATAGAATCCTTTCCTGTGGCGCTGTTCGAAATCAGGCGAAAGACGGCAACCTTCTCCCAGCGATCCTGCTGCACGATCGCGGCGGGCGCGATGGCGAATCCACCCGCAGGCGGGACCGCTTGCAAAGTGATCACGGACAAGGCATCCGGTGAGGCGCGGCGGCGTACAGTGATTTTGGCGAGACCATCCTGCCCGTCCTTCTGAAGGATCAGCGAATCCTTGTCAGCGTTTCCCCGCTCGCTCAGCGTGAAATCCTTGTGACTCAGCGAGAGCGTCGAAGCGATCCCTGCGGCGGATCGGTCGGCTGGAGAAAACAGCAGAAGCTCATAGCTATTCTTGACAAGCTTTGTATCGCCGGATTTGATCCTGTCCTGAAACTCAGCGTCGTACTCCCAGGGCGATTTGGCTTCCGCAGTTGCAATGACCTGTCCGGAGGAAAGGCGAAATCCCAGTTGATCCTGGCTGACCGGATAGGTAGTGTCATGCTCTTTCAAGGCGTAGCTACTTTCGACTTCAAGCAGATTCGTCGTGGCCTGTGCTTCGAGTTCGCGTAGCCACGGAGATCCAAATACGGGCAGATTTTTGCGTGTTGAAGCCGTGTGCTCCAATCCAAATTCGATGACAGTCAGCGCTCCCAGCGCGACCTGGCGTTCCAGCGGAGATCCGAAGTCCACAGGGACGTCCTGCGAAATGGTGAGAGCCACCTGAGGATGTTCGGTATACAGAGCGAGCCTTTCAAGAAAGCTCATCTTGACTGCAGCAATCGCCTGCCCCTGCACATGGACAGTCTGCTTCTCGATCATTTCGCGTATGGGCTGGACAGTATTCAAATCGCGAAACTGCACGGTCACATACATCGCTGGCAGCGCGACCTCTTTCCCTTTGTCGAGATCGATCGGCTGTAACAGCGGCTCCGCATAGACCGGAAGTCCGTTAAGCCGCAGCGACACAAGGCGCAGGTTCTGCAGCGTCACTTTGCGGCTCGGAGTGATGGAGGTGTCGACACTGACGCGAAGGTGCGTGCTGTCCACTTCGGCGATGTTCGTCTTTCGGACCCTGATCTGGCCAAAGGCGCTATCGACGGAGGTAGCCACGTCCGCTGATTGCGCGTACGAGGTCGTAGTTGAGAAGGCGAGCAATACGAGCGGTAAGATGAAAACCAGCGACCAGCGTAGGAATTTCATGACAGTCCCCCTGCACTAATAGAGCGATAATCGCTTGCAACGCTGCGCAACAATCATCTTGAGCAGATACGCTGAATTATCTCGCTATTCTATTAAGGACGGCGGAGCCACGTGTTCCTGCCGCTTCCGGATTCGGAGGGATCTTTGGATGACGGATAGCACGCAGCGCCTGATACGAGAGCTCTTCGACGCAGCCGGCGATCTTCCCGCAGCCGAACGCAGGGAGTGGGTCGAGCGGCGGGCGCAAGGGAATGCGGAGGTAGTCTCGAGCGTTTTGCGTCTGCTGCACGCGGCCGGTGCAAGTGGCCAGGGGTTTTTGGCCGAGCCTGCATTCAAGCGTGCCAGCCCGGCCTTGCAGGAGGGCATGATGATTGGCCCTTACCGCGTGCTCCGCGAACTCGGCTCCGGCGGCATGGGCGTCGTGTACCTGGCCATGCGTTCCGACGAGGTCTACCGGCGTCTGGCCGCAGTGAAGGTAATCCGTCCGGAACTCAAATCCAATCCGCTGAAGAGCCGCTTTCTTCAGGAACGCGAAATTCTGGCGCGCCTCGATCACGCTAACATTGCGCGCATCATCGATGGCGGCGAGACTGCCGATGGATTGCCGTATTTTGTTATGGATTATGTCGACGGGCTCGCCCTCGATATTTTTTGCCGCGACAATCGTGCAGCCATGCAGCAGCGACTCAATCTCTTTCGCCAGACCTGCGAGGCAGTGCAGTATCTCCACGACAACAACGTGCTGCACCGCGACCTGAAGCCGGCAAACATTCTCGTGACCCACAACGGTCAGGTGAAGCTGCTGGACTTTGGCGTTTCAAAACTGGACGGTGAGTTATCAAGCACGATGACGACCGGTCTTCCTATCCTGACCGCTGGTTATGCAAGTCCTGAACAGATTGCGTCCAAGCCGGTGACGCGCGCGTCGGATATCTATTCGCTCGGTGTCGTGCTTTACGAGTTGCTCACCGGCGTTCGGCCACTCAAGTTTGATGGGCTGGGGTTGCCCGAGATACTCACCACTGTTTCGACGCAGATTCCTGCGAAACCCAGCACTCAGCAGCCGTTGCCGGAAGAAGCCGATCCCGGCCACTTGCTGGCTTCCATTCGTCCGCAGCTTGCCGGTGACATGGACTCCATTCTGCTGATGGCTCTGCGCAAAGAGCCGGAGAGGCGCTACGCAAGCGCATCCGAATTTGCAGCAGACATCGAGCGTTTTCAAAAGGGTCATCCCGTCATCGCGCGCGGAGAGAGCAAAGCTTATCTGCTTAGCAGGAATATGCGCCGTCATCGCATGAGGATCGCGGCAATTGTTCTTATCGGTGCGTCTCTTTCAGGAGCCGGTGTTGCTTCCTGGTACGCATACCAGGAATACAACCGCAATCAGTTCCTCGAGAACGAGCTCAAACAGAATAAGACCAACGCAGAGCGCGTCAAGACTTTGCCTGTTCATGAAGCGCGAGCCCAGTTGCGCCGCGACGTCGATCGCTTTGCCGCAGACTATGAGGCCAGAACTCCAGCCATGCTCGACAGCCACCTCGTACCCCGTGCTGTGGCCAAAAATCTCACGGAACAGAGCCTGTCATATTTTTCTGAAGTGCAGAAGGTGGCAGGAGATGACCCATCGACGATGGCCGCGTTAGGCCGAGCCTATCTCGCAGTGGCAAAAACACAGTGGAACCCCGATCGCAAAAGTCTCAACGATCCTGCTCAGGCCTTTGATACCTGCGTCAAGGCAGTGAAGACACTAACGGCCACTGACAATCTGAAGACAAACGCAGAGGTCATAGGCGTGCTCAAACTCATCCAGGCCCAGGTCGAGGCAAATCCTGTGGCTCGCCAGAGTTTGCAGGGAAGCCAGTAGCGAGACCTCCCGTCGTCTAACTCGCAGCCAGCTTGTCATACAGCCAGGCACGGGCAAACTCCCAGTCGCGCCGCACCTTGGCCACGCTCTCGCCTACGATCTCAGCGGTTTCCTCGTTGGTGTATCCGCCAAAGAACCGTAACTCGACGACCTTTGCATTTTCCGGATACAGCTCTGCGAGTTGATTCAGCGCATCATCAAGCGCGACAACCTCCGCGTCTTTTCCCGCCGCGACGTGAAAGGCCTCGTCCAACTCAATCTGCACGCCATCGCGTTTGCGCGCCCGGCGGCTGCGCGCATCATCCACCAGAATGCGTCGCATCTGCGTCGCAGCGACCGCGAAGAAATGTGTACGATTGTTTAACTTGAGCGGCTCGCCCCCAAACAGGCGGAAGTAAGTTTCGTTAACGAGGGCTGTAGTCTGCAATATGTGGCCGGGGCGCTCTCCGCTAAGGTAGCGCGAGGCGAGCCGGTGCAGGTCGGCGTATACCACGCGGATGAGGCGCTCGGAAGCCTCTTTGTCCCCTTCGCTGGCATTTTGCAGCAGTTGTGTAATTTGCGCCGAATCCATGGATTGCTCCCCCCGGTTTCTCAGTCACTACAAATATACGGGAGCGCCGTTCCACTTACATGGTCTAAAGGTAAGTAAGCCCGTGGAACACATGGAGAGGTTAAGACGCGGGCATAGACCATTTCATTGAGACGCTTTGCTTCCCGGTGCCCGGCACATAGATCGTAAACACGCTGTAGTTTGTCTTGGAAGCCGGCGCAACAAGCATCTCCGCATTTCCCGACGTAATGGAAATACTTCCTTTCCCAGTTGGCGGAATAAGTCCAGAGATAGACCCTAAAGAAGAAGATTGATTCGTAAGGTAAATTGTCACGAGGTGTTGTGTCGGTGACGTGATATTGCCTGTCCAGTAAAAAACGCCCGTACTTGGGCTTGATGGAACAGGGTGCGGCAAGAATATCTCGGGCGTTTTACTCCCGGGGTCTGTTTTCCCACCTGTTATGGGTTTGTGCGGAAAGATATTGCCGCCACTGCTCGGATTCGGAGCGGGTTTCTTTTCAGGGCCAGGTGTCTGTCCTGAAATTACAGAGGAGTCTCCATCCTTCCTCTGTCCCGTGTCCGTTGAATCTGGCGAAGAAGTTGGCGCGGGCTTGTGAAATAAAATCCATCCTCCTCCACCTAGAGCCGCAAGCAGACACAAAATGCCCAAGCCGATGAGCACCTTCTGGCGTCCCTTCTGCGTGTCCCGTTTAGAGGTATCGACAGGCAGAGGCGGAGGCATTGTCGGGCCTATCGTCACAGGCGGCTCCGGACCTTTCAAATTGGCCAGGAGCGGCGTAAACGCTGGAGTATCGATGATGGTCGGCGTGCTGCTCTGTTCCCTTACTCCGGATCCAGTGGTGGAAGCAGGCTTGCTGGATTGGCTAAGTGACGTGGGGAGAGGAGGCGGCTCCGCCGATGTGAATGGCGGCGGGGCCGCGGGATGAAGCGGCGGAAAATTTGGTGGAGTGACGATAGTCTCGCGCCGTTCCGTTGTGCCCGATCCGGTCGTGCCCGATGCAGTAGATGGCTTCGGGGGCTCGACTACTGTTGCTGTGCGCAAAGGTTGCTGCGGCCGAGTGATCGAGAGGCGATACGAATTCAGCGCATCTATGATCTCTTCGCAACTCTGCGGCCGATCTTCCTTGGCCTTGGCGAGGCAGTGCAGCACGATTCCGTCCAACTCGATGGGCAGCCCGTTTTTGCGCTGCATCGGCGGCATCGGCGGCTCGCCAACATGCGCAGCCTTGACGTCATGTTCCGTTTCGTACCCCAGGTTCCTGTCAAAGGGAGGCCATCCCGTCAGCAGTTCATAAAAGAGACATCCAAAACTATAGATATCCGAACGGCTGTCCACATCGCGGGGATTGCGAATCTGTTCCGGACTCATGTAGTCCGGCGTGCCAAGCCGTGAGTTAATCTGGGTCATGCTGCGGCCGGTTCGCAAAGCTTTTGCGATGCCGAAGTCCATCAGGTATGCGCGGCCATTCACGTCGACGAGAACATTCGAAGGCTTGATGTCGCGATGCACAATGCCACTCGCATGAGCGAACCCCAGGCCGGCAAGAATCTGCATACCCATATCGACAGCCTCGGGAACGGTAAGTGGTCCGCGGCGCGAGTCCATGATCTTTTCGAGATCGCGGCCGTCGATGAACTCCATCGCCAGAAAACTGCTTCCGTCCTGCTGCCCGACTTCGTAAATGCGAACGATATTCGGATGGACCAGCTGATTCTCGCCCTCGTTCTGAAAGCGCGCTTCAACTTCAGGAATGCCCTGGAATTGCGCATTCAGGAACTTCAAGGCCCTGAACTGCGCGAAGGCATGCTGGCGAGCCAGCCAGACCTCGGCCATGCCCCCCTCACCGAGCTTTCTCACGAGGATGTAATCGCCAATCCTGGCGCCTACCGTGGCTACGATGGCCATGCTGCCTTCCGAATAGATGGAGTTTGTCGATGGGCCGGCCGCGAAAGTATGCACCGGTCTCATGCAAAGACCTGCCGATGTTACAGAGTGCCACTAATTCGTGCTGAGGCGGAGTTACTGCGGTATTTCCTTTAGCTTGTCACAGCCCCATTTATTGCCCAGGTTACAGCCCTTGGTCAGTAGCACCCGTGCCCTGGCTGGATCTTTGTTTACGCCGTTGCCGGTGCGATACAAATCGCCAAGATCACTGCACCCGTTCGCATTGCCGCCATCACAGGCCTTTGCATAAAGTTGAGCCGCAAGTTTGTAATCCTGAGGCACTCCCTGATGGTCTTCGTACATCACGCCGAGATTGTTGCACGCGCTTGCCAGGTTGCCATCGCAGGCCTTCTTGTAAAGCGTCAGTGCTTTGGAGTAATCAAGCGCCACGCCCTGCTGGTGCTGGTAAAGATAGCCCAGATTATTGCAGGCTTCCATGATGTCGCCATTGCAGGCTTTTTCGTACAAAGTAGCGGCGCGCGAATAGTTCTGATCCACGCCTAACTTGTACTGGTACATCCAGCCGAGATTTTTGCAGCCGTTCATGCTGCCGCCCTCGCAGGCTTTTGTGTAGAGAGTTACGGCACGCGGATAATCCTTAGCCACACCCTCTTCGAACTGATACATGTACCCCAGATTGTCGCAGCCGGTTGCGAAGTTGCCGTTGCAGGACTGCGTGTACAGAGCCACAGCTCGCTGATAGTCCTGGGCAACTCCGAGATGGTCCTGATACATCACGCCTTCATTACTGCATCCGGCCATGCTGCCCATTCCGCATCCCTTGTGATAGAGAGTCAGAGCACGGCTGTAATCCTGATCGACACCCATGCTGTGCTGGTACATCCAGCCAAGATAGTCGCAGCTATCTGCGTGCCCGCCGTCGCAGGCCTCAACAAAGAGCGGCCGCGCCTGGGCATACTGTTTTGCGGTATAGAGCGAGATCGCTTTCTGCGCAGTTGCAGTCGCATCCGTCGTTGATGGCTGCGGCTGCGAAGGAATGCGTACCTGCGGCTGCGGTTTTGGTATCTCAGGCGTGACAACTGTCGGCGTCGGAGTTGGTGTCGGCGTTGGAGTTGGTGTCGTGGTATCGGGCACCGTTTGCGTGGCAGTATCGACCTGATGCGTGCGTTCATAGCGTTGCACAATCGCAACCACAGCGACCACCAGCATCATAATGAAGGCGAAGGTCGCCGTCGCTTTCAGCATCGTTCGCTTGGAGTTCGAAAACACATAGCCCGCCGCTGCTGCAGGCTGGGCCATCATTTGGCCCGGGACCTGGACTGGCATCTGGCCAGGCGTCATCATCGCGCTAGGGCCGCTGTTGAACTGCTGCGGCGGATTCTCAGGCTTGCGTGCAGGATCGGTTGATGCCGGAGGCTGTAAAGATGTAAGGCCCGACTGGTACGGAACTTCCAGTACAGTTTGCTTCCGCTTGGATGGATCATTAAAAGCAGGGATATTTTGAATCGGGATATTTTGCAGCGGGGCAGCGATCACCCGATCGAACTCGGCCAGAAATTCGGCTACGTTGGCCGGCCGCTGGTCGCGATCCTTGGCCAGCAGCTTGAGCACCAGCGCGTCGAGCCCTGGATAACGTCCGAGTTCGGGGCGGATCGAACTGGGAGCGGGAGGATTGGCATGCACATGCTGCTCGAACCAGCCTTCGTAGCTGTCCGAATGGAACGGCAACTGCCCCGTCAGCATCTCAAAAAACATGCATCCCAGCGCGTAGAGATCAGTGCGGCCATCCAGTTCTGAAGGAGGAATTACGCCCCTCCATTGCTCAGGCGCTGCGTATTCTGCCGTAAGCAGCGGACGCCCGGTCTGCGTAAGCCGTCCGACGCTGTCGCTCATCGCAACTATGCCGAAATCGACGACCTTCGCCGTTTCCGTATCCGCTGTCCATGCCAGCAGAATGTTTTCAGGCTTGATGTCGCGATGCACCATGCGCTTGGCATGAGCCGCTCCAAGGGCCTCCGCGACTCCATGAACAATATTGAAGGCGCGTTGCGGAGGCAGCCCGCCCGGTGACTGCTCCAGCAGCGCGCGCAGACTGGGGCCATCTACAAACTCCATGCAGATGTAAAAGCTGCCGTCCTCGGACTGGCCCAGCTCCAGCGTCTGTGCAATATTGACGTGGCGCAGCTTATTGGCCGCCTTCGCCTCCTGCACAAAACGCTGTACAAAAAGTGGATTCGAGGCCAGCGTGCTGGAAAGAAATTTAAGCGCCCGCGGCTCGTTCATCAGCGTGTGTTCAGCCAGATAAACGGTGCCCATTCCGCCTTTGCCCAGGACACGCTCGATCCGGTAGCAGTCGCGGATTATGGTGCCTTCAGGCAGCTCAGGAGTATCCACCAGCACCGTGCCGTGCGTGGGGCACGTACGATGGCTGGCCGGATAAGAAGTCGCGCAAATAGGACAGAGCTTCATACCTAGCGACGATGCAGAGTGGGGGCGCTTTGGATCATGGCCATTGTCCCACCTCCCGCTGGAGATGGCAACCGAACTTAGCGAATGCGAATCACGCTCTTTGCCCGATGAAGTATTGTCGGTCATATCTGTCTGATGTCCTCGGTTGTGTGCTGCGCCCCGCTTTACTGCCGCACACCTCTATATGCGTAAAAATTATGATTTTGTGTTCGGCAACTCCATATTTTTCTCGGTTTAAGACGTTTTCGGAAATCGGTGCTTCATTCGTTAGAGATGCGCCCAGCGAAGCAGCAGCCCCGCCAGCGCTGCGCCGGTCAGGTCACCCACAATCGGCACCCACGCGTAACGCCAGTTTGAAGGCCCTTTTCCCGCAATTGGTAGCAGAAAATGCATAAGCCTCGGGCCAAAATCCCGGGCGGGATTGATGGCGTAGCCGGTCGTTGAGCCAAGCGAAAGCCCAATTCCCCAGACCAGGCAGGCTACCAGCCACGGACCCAGGCCAGGAGCGGGACCGGTCGCCGACACGCCGTGGGAGCCGATGGCGCCCGCCACCAGCACGAGCACGAATGCGCCAACGGCTTCGCCCAGCAGATTTGAAGGCAGGTGCGGAATCGCCGGAGCGGTGCAGAAGACGCCCAGTTTGGCTCCTTGTCCCTCGGTCTCTCGCCAATGCGGATAAAAGAAAAGCCACGTCAGCGTCGCGCCAGCCATCGCTCCCAGCAACTGGGCTGGCCAGAATGTAAGAAGCGGTGAAAAATCTCCACTGATCACGGCATTCGATAAAGTAATTGCTGGATTGAGATTCGCGCCGGAGCTGCCAAAGGCCTGTGCCGTCAGGACACCGCAAAGCACGCCGATAGCCCAGCCGGTCGTGACCACCATCCACCCGGCGCCCTCCGCATAGGTCTTGCGCAGGCTCACGCTCGCGTTGACGCCGTTACCCAGCAGAATCAGGACAAAGGTACCGAGAAATTCGCCCAGCCATACAGAGTGCATCTAGAGTCCTTTCCCGGCATTCCCATGAATCCCGTTTCAAACGAAGGGCAGGATGCAGGCGCGGGTGGTTTTGAGTGACTTCTGCATTCTCCACATTTACCCGTGTTTGGGAAAGCGCCCGGTTAATCGCAAGCCGTAAGCCTCAGCCAGCCCCGGCGAGATTCTGGAGCGGATTATTGACATGTCAGGAATTCACACCAACCGGGAACCACATTGGCTTTCATCCGGGATGCCCGCGCGTCTATTGTCACAACTGGCAATTCCGCAATTCAGCTGTGCTTTGAAAGGTTTGCTCTCAGAAGCTCTGGAACTGCTCTGCAACGTCATCATCCGTTCTGGACCGTTCCGGCCATTTACAATTCGAAAGGCGGCGCAGTTTTTTTGCGCCCTTAACGACAAGATCGTCAAGATCGACATGACAGACATGCTCCGTTGGGCCGCGAGGCCGGGCCGGGCAGTCGCGAGGTTCACGACCGAATGAAGAAATTTGCCCTATTTGCACTCCTGCTGACGCTTTCCGCGGTCGCAGGTCGAGCCCAGGAAAGCCGCCAGGATGTCAGCATCAGTGGATCAGTTCTCATAGAACCTTTTGTCTCCAGCTCAACCGACGTCAAGGTGAGTGCCAAACGAGCCCTGGGTACTCTTATCAGCTACCGCTTCATGCTCACGCCGCGCGGTGCTGTTGAGGCCAACTACACCTACGCCCAAAATGCGATTCACTACGTTGCGCCTGCCTTTGACTATCAGGTGAATACCCGGACGCAGGAAACTACAGCAGCGTATGTTTACAACTTCAACTTCCACAATTTCAATCCATTCGTTGAGGCGGGTGGCGGCGCCCTGTTCTGGGGCAATATCCGCAACCTTGCCACCACCACGCTGGACGTTAAGTCGCAGACGACGATCGTGGGACTTTATGGAGCAGGCATCGCCTACGAGATCAGCCCCAGCTTCGACATTCGTGCCGAATACCGCGGCATCGTCTCCAAGGTGCCCAACTTCGGCTACGCCCCGCTGACGACCAATCGCTACTACAACATTTACAACCCAACTCTCGGCGTGGCCTACCACTTCTAGCCCGCAGTTCAGTACAAGACAAGTTCAGGGCAAGACGCGACGACCTCCAGCTCGGCTGGAGGTCGTTTTGCTTTCTAGCCCAGTGCGAGACTAATTGCGCCGAGTCGCTTGCCTGGCTGCAACGGGCAGGATCTGCTCCAGTTGCCGCTGGCGCCAGGCGAAGGTCTTTTCCATCTGACGCCGTACAAATAATGCATTTCCCAGACCCCCTATCGGTCCGAGCGGCAGGCTGTACTCAACCTCATCGGAGACCAGCGTGCCGATTACCCCTTCGCGGGTTTCAGAGCCGATGCGATGGCAATGCATCCACGAAGCGAAGGGGCCCTTGAGCTGCTCGTCGCAAAAATGGCTGTTCCAGACGAATTCTGTAATTCGCCCAAGCCAGCCGACGCGATACCTGATTCCGGGAACAGGGCGGAAACTGATGACCATCTCCGAGCCTGCCCCGGCCGCGGGGCTTTGAAAACGCAGTGCCGGGTCCACTGCCACCGGCCGTGAGACAGGGGTAACGAAGCGCGAACTTTCGATTCTAGCTCGCTGCCACTTCGGCATCAGATGCGGCAGATTTGCAGGATTTGCGAAGAAAGCAAAGACCAGTTCGACCGGGAAGGGGACCCACTGGCTGGTATAAAAGGTGTGGGACATGGCGGATGGGCTTCCTCGTCGTTCATAGCCCAAGAGTATCCCAGCCTGCGTCACCCAGCGCAACAGGGCCATGCCGCAAGCCATGAAACCGTCGGCGTCAAACGGTAAATTGGTGCGAACCCGCATTCGTCAGGTAACGTAAAGTATTAAGACTGAATATCGGCCATTCCGATTCGTCGA
>Ga0206896_1163_pt1 | contig 13412 bp, 14 predicted proteins | sample Alteio_BWOrgHeat_52_FD_152969 | JGI IMG/M metagenome (GOLD analysis project Ga0206896, IMG submission 152969) | Enriched cells from forest soil in Barre Woods Harvard Forest LTER site, Petersham, Massachusetts, United States -... | ecosystem: Environmental > Terrestrial > Soil > Temperate forest >... | reverse complement strand
CCTGCCCGTCGCTCCGCAGCTCTTGCGACCATTGCTGCTTTTCCAAATCCGAAATGACCAAGAAAAATGCCTGGCCGACCGGCTTGGCATTCGCGGCTACTGCAATCTTCGCCGCGGATTCGGGCGTAACTTGGAGAACGAGAACATCAATCTGGACTTGTGTATTGTCGGCGCGCAGCGGAACCATAGCCGCGAACAGCGCGATACCGGCCCACAGCATAGGCATAAGAGTTCGCATGAACGATACTCCAAGAGATCGGGAATTGGGGCGCAATCGTGAGGCTAGAATTCGAGTTGCGCGGCGGACACATAACATTTGGGCGAAATGGAGACAAGATCGGTTTAGCGGCGGACTGCAGGTCCGCCGCTATTGCTCGGATCAGCTGCGCAGCAACCGTTTCCAGCCGAAGTGTTTCAAACTGTCCAAAATCACGGCCATGAGGATCACCGCCCCAAAGACGATCTTCTGCGTGCCGCTGCTCATGCCCATCAAATTCATGCCGTTGCGGATGACGGCGATGATGAAGGCGCCCACCAGCGTACCAGTCATTTTCCCTTCGCCGCCGAACAGGCTCGTGCCACCGACCACCACGGCGGCAATTACGTAAAGCTCATACGATTGGCCGAACGTCATCGAGCCGCTCTTCAGTTGCGAGGCCATGATGACCCCGCCCAGGCCCGCCAGCAAGCCGCAGGAAACGTAAGCGAACAGTGTGACAAGGTTGATCGGCACGCCGGACAGACGGGCCGCCTCGCGGTTGCCGCCTACCGCATAAAGGTACCGGCCCAGCACTGTGCGCGACATTAGGATATGCGCCAGAATGTATAGCAAGCCCATCAGCAACACGGCATGGGGCAGGCCCATCATGCCCGTGCCGCGCCCCAGCCAGACAAAGGACTCAGGGATGCGGTACAGCGTTTCGCCGCGCGAGATCTTTTCCGCCAGCCCGCCGGCCATGAACATCATTCCCAGCGTAACGATGAACGCCGGCACGCGAAACACCAGCACAATGGTCCCGTTGAACAATCCAATCAGCCCGCAAGCAACGATTGCCGCCAATGACGCACCGATCATGGCCGCCGGCCCCGCGTTCAGGTTTCCGAGGTGCTCCTGCATCAGCAGCGTGGAGATAACCGCAGACAATGCGATGACACTGCCGACGGAAAGATCAATGCCGCCGGTGACGATCACCATGGTCATGCCGATGGCCACGATGGCGATGACCACGATTTGCTGGGCGATGTTCAAAAGATTGTCCGACTTCAGAAATGTTGGCCACCAATAGCTGCGTGGCGTCTCGATGATCGGGTTGCCCAGAGTCGGAAAATCCTCGGGCACATCCTTGAAAACCAGCCAAGAGGCCGACAATTGATTGCAGGCGACAACGTCGAGCCGTTCCTTTTTTTGTGCGAGTTGATCCAAAGTCATGCGGGCGTCGCGCGGCTCGCCTTTGACCACCGCCAAGGCGTTGACGCCGCCTCTCGACAATTCCGCTTGCACGGCATCGGCAAAGGCGGCATCCTCGGCGCTTGTTCCCGCCGCAATCAGAACATGAACATCACGGCCACGTTGCCGAAGGATGTCGCGCGCCAGACTGCGGCCGGCGGATTCTCCTTCGGGCGATTGCTGTTTGAGCGTAAGCAGGCTGAAGAACAGGCACAACAGCAGCAGCACCAGGAGCATGCCCTGGTTGGAGAGGAGTCGGAGAAGGGACCTGCCGTGGTTCGCCATCTTTTTATCCACAGATTACACAGATTACACAGATAAGATTGGTTGTATTCTAAACTGTGAAATCTGCGTAATCTGCGGATAAACATTCTTTCCTCATTTCAGCTCCGGGTCCGCATCGGCATCGGCCTTGCGGTAAAGTCGGGTGGGAAAGAGCATTTTTGTGGGGACGTCCTCCCCCTTGGAATGCTTGACGATGGCGCGGGCAATCTCGATGCCCATCTTGTCGGGGAACTGGATCGGGTCGGCGTAAATCTTCCCTTCCTTGATGGCCTGCTTGCCTTCCGGTTGGCCATCGAAACCGATAATCTTGATCTGGTCGGTTTTCTTGGCTTGCTCGACGGCCACGCGCGCTCCCAGGGCCGACGGGTCGTTGATGGCGAAAATGCCGCGCAGATCGCCATGCGACTGGATGGCGTCCTGAGCGGCCGCCTGCCCTTCCGCCTTCAGCCCGCCGCCGTCCAGCACCTGCACGATTTCGATCTTCCCTCGCGCCGTCGAGTTATGAGCGTCGATCACTTCTTTGAATCCCTTCACCCGCGCACGGCACGATTCGGCCTGTTGAAAATGGATGATCGCCACTTTGCCGCCGGTTTCGCCCAGCGCTTCGATCATGGCCTTGCCGGCATCCCGCCCACCGCCCTCATTATCGGTCGCGATTTGGCAAACGATCGTCACGTTCGGCTCATCGCAGGAAATGTCGACCGTAAACACGGGAATGCCGGCCGCGTTGGCTTCCTGAATCACCGGCACCACGGCCCGCGCTTCACACGGGCTAAGCACGATGGCCGACACCTTGCTGACGATAAAGTCCTTGATCTGGTTGGCCTGCTTCGCCGCGTTGCGGTCGGCGCTGACCACGGTGGTCTCGTAACCTTGCTTGGCGGCCTCGGCCTTGATGTTTTCGCCAATGACTTTGAAGAACGGATTTTCCAGCGTGAGCAGCGACACGCCGATGGTGCCGCGGTGGGTGGGTGGCCTGGCATCGGTTGCAGTATTGCCCTTGGGCTTATCGGGCGTGCAACCGAACAAGAGCAGCAGACCGAACAGGCTCAATAGAGTGCAAGGTAGACGCATGAAATGAACCTCCGCAGCTGTCGAAACGGGATTCGTTCCGTTCGCCTGTTCCGCGAACGGAATGAATTCCGTGCCGCTATCCAATTTCATCTTCGCGAGCCGCGAAGATTTTTACCCTCAAAAGAACGCAGATTACGCGGATGGGGCGGATGAGCACGGATCGGTTTTTCAACTAACTTAATCTTCTTTCTGATCCGCGCGCATCCGTTTCATCGGCGTCATCCGCGTTCTATTTGGGTTGCGGGTCTCCCGCGCTGTTCTACGCAATGTGGCGAAATTCGTTAGTGCGTTTTCCTATTTCGCCGGCCAGGTCGCATCGGTCGCGGCCAGCAATTCATCCGGCGAAAGCCGTTCGGTGAAGCGCCCGGGCCGGAAGATCCAGCGCACATAGCCGGTTCCATCCACGAGAAACGTGGTGGGGGCATTGGTATCTTTCCAATTCCGCCCGGCTCCGGCATGAATCACCGCGACGGCTTTCGCCAAGCTTTGCTCCACATCGGCGACAACGACCAGATGCGGAAAGTCTGACTGAGTGGCGCTCGCGGTTTCGCGGTCGTCGTTGGAAATCACTACCACTCGAACCTGCCGCGTTGCAAAATCTTCATGACGCTTTTCGAGCTCACCTAGCTCGACCATGCAGATCGGTCACCACCGCCCACGAAAGAAGAGCAACACCGTTCGCTGGCCGTTCTCCAGGTCCCTGTCGGTAAACGCTTCGCCGTTGGAAAGCGACGTGGCAAATGCCGGAACCTTGGAACCTGATTGGGCCGGTCCGGTGTAACTCGGCGTCTTGGCATGCACCACCATGTAAAACCATTGCAGACCGCACACGAGAACGAACAGCAACAACCCGACCGGCCGCAAGAAGCCGCGGCGCTGCCAGACCGACACGATGGCGAACAGCACCCCGATTGATGTCAGCGCCGGCATGTACCAAGGCGTCTCGGTATGGTGCAGGCGGAGGCGGATGAAATATAGCGCCGGTCCCAGGATGATGAACAGAAAGCCCAGGAAGAAAAATGGCCAGTGCCGCGGCGGAGCTAAGGGGCTTGCAATAGCGGTTCGGGAATTGTCCATTTTTGTGTCTCTGTTCAATGGCCGCACGCTCACGGGATGTTCAAGATGCCGCAACTCTGCTCATAGCTCGCCTCCAGCTCACCCCCGTTGACACGGTGGGGAATTCATTGCAATTCAGGGTATCAGCAAGTCGTCCAAGACAACCAACGGCAGGCCGGTCACTGTGCGAAAACCGGCGTCATTCGTAATGAATCGGGCGCAGCCGGCATCGAGTGCGGTTGCGGCGTGAAGCGCGTCGGGTGTCTTTAACTTGGTTGTTGCCCGCAAGCGCGCGGCTTGGCGCAGGATCACTTGACTAATGGGAAGCAACCGTGTTTGGGCCTGCTGAAAAAGCAGTTCGTAAGAATTGGCCAGCGCAGTATCCACGGCCTTCAGGGGACCGACCAACGTCTCCATAAGTGTGAGTTCGCTGCTGACAATTTCAATGGTTGCTGATCGCGCCGCCTGCCACACGGGCAACAGCACGGGCTCATAAACCGGATGTTTCTCAACGCTGTAAATCATTGAATTTGTGTCGAGATAAACCAGCCCGGACGGCGGCAACGTTAACGCTCCCATGCGTCCTTTTCCTCGCGTAAATGCCTCTCGTACTCCTCCCATGTCGCAAAAGCCCGGGGGCCGGGCGGCAACGATTGCAAGAATTCCAGTGCCGAGCAGAACTGCGGTCTTGGCTTTTCCTCCAAAACTACGGTCACTTGCACCTTGGCGCCTTCCGGCAGCTCGGGAGTGTTGATTTCCAGCCGGTGTCCCGGCAGGACAGTAGTCTCCATTCGCAGTGTTTGCATATATGTGTTCTCCGTTCTTCTTTTCGCTGGGCCGCCACTTGTTCCGATTGCGGGGCTTCCCCAATCCGTCATTCAACATTAGAACCCGCCAGGAGTTGCCGCGCCTTCGACTTGAGAACGGCGACAAAGGTGCTGCAAGAAACGTAGCTGCCGTACTCGGCCTCTTCCTCCGGTGTGAGCAAGCCCTGGTTATGCCGGTTGGCCAAGTCGTTCACGCGGGCTTGCAAGGTCGAATCGGCCTTCAGGGCCAGCACCCGCCGGGCCGATTCCGGCGTCAGGCATTCGCCAAGCGGGTCGATCAGCCGGTCGAGAACGGCGGCATTTTTTGCGGATTTCATGGTGGAATTATACGACGTCGATATCCGCTGATGAAGGGGAATTCGAGACCAATGTCGAGCAGGGAAGGCCGGGTTCGCCACCCATTCCGCCGATCCGGCTAACGGAAGACCTGGCGGTTTCGCTCGACTTGGAAGCGAGCGATGGGGATACACGTCGTGTACTGAGCGTAGGGTGAGAAAATGGGGGATTTGAGATAAGTATGGTGTCACCGGAATTCCGGTCCTGCCCTCTCTCGCTGCCAGAGCCTTGTGCCGATTCCGTACCCGCTAGGTTCTGCCGTTTTTGACTAGCCTTTGCAAGTGTTCTATTCTTTCGCAGTTCTGGTCGCGCTACCTGGTCGAGGCGATTCCCATGTCCGAGCCCCAAATGGCTGCCAGCCCCAAGCTTATGCATTCCCTGGCGCCGGAGCGGCGCACTCACGTGCGCATGGCCTCCAATCTCGATGTCACCTGCCAGCTGGCGCAACCGGTTTCGGGAGCCGGTTGGGCCGGGAAGGTGCGCGACATCTCGCGGGCTGGAATAGGCTTGCTATCGACACGCCGAATTCGGCCAGGAGTGCATTTGACCGTCGATTTGCGGGACGGCGCCGATGCCGTCCTGCGAACGGTGCAAGTGCATGTGATCCACTCCACAGCCGCTAACGTGGACGGCACTGAATACTGGCTTCTCGGCTGTGTATTCCACACGGTGCTTTCGGAAGAGGAGTTGCAGACGCTGCTCTAATGCCGCGGCAAGGGCTGCTTGTCTCAGTTTTGCCTATCGGCCGACCGCTTGCCGAAAACCTGATTTGTTTTTTGTAAACACATTCGCGTTCATTTCCCGTTGACCTTCTGAAACCGGATCGCACGCTTCTGCGGCGTGGATTGCGCCCCGCAGGGAAAACGCGGACATCCCAGGTCATTTTAACCATCATCAGAATAACCTGCGATGTCCCCGTTTTCTACCCGAAGACGCTGGAGGAATGGCAGGCCGCCAGGCGTCGAATTGTCCGATGAGCCGGTCGAGAACGGCGGCATTTTTGTAGATTTCATGGTGGAATTATGCGCCGTCGACAACCGTTGATGAAGGGGAATTCGCGGCCATGGCCGAGCAGCGAAGGCCGGGTTCGCCATTCATTGCGCCGGTCTGGTTGACGGAAGACCTGGCTGTTTCGCTCGACTTGGAAGCGAGCTGTGAGTACACGTGTCGGGTGCTGAGCATGCGGGGAGAAAGGGGGATTTGAGATAAGTATGGTGTCACCGGAATTCCACAGCGAGGATTTTCCTCATTTCAACTTTCGCGCCAAGACGTCGAATAACGCTCGCGCAACAAAAGGGCTCACGCTATTGCCAATTCCGCGAAAAGCATGCCACTTGGTCGCGCCCAGGCGAAACCAGTCCGGAAAGCCTTGAAGGCGAGCAGCCTCACGAGGTGTGATTACCCTAGGCTCCGAGAAGTGAATCGGTCTCAACGCCTGAAACGAACCTCTGTCGGGGCCAGTTCCTGCACGTAGCGTCGGACACAAGCCGGACCGATCCAACCGCGGCATCCGGGATACACTATCGATACCTCCTTCGGGCACCTTTGAAAACCTCTTAACAACCGCGGGGGAGTGAATCGTCCCGATACAGCCGGACACTAAATGGTCGCGCGACAGCATTCGAGCAACGTCATGGTCGCCAACGTCTGCCGGCCTTTGGCCAAAAATGCCATCCCAAAATCGACCTCGGTGTTTGCTCCGCAATCGACGCCAGCCGCGCACGTCGCAACTCCACGACGGCCGCAATTTAAGCGGCAACCCAATCAACGCAGTTCCAACAGTCGTCCGGCGATTCCACTTCTCACTGTCCAATTCTTTCGCGGTCAAATTGTCGAAACGATTTGGCAAAAACCCAACAAAAAACACTCTCTCACGACAAGTCGCGGCCCCGAAATCCGCAGCGTCTAGCACAAAAGGCTCCAGCAGCTCGTATGTACCACGAACCAATGCAAGTCCCTGTTCAACTAGACACCGGTTCTGCGCGTCAAGTATCCCCCGCACATTCTCCGCAACAAAAAAAACCGGGTTCGTCTCCGAAACTAGCCGAAAAAAGTGCTTGAACAATTCATTCCGCCGATCACGAAGGTTACGCTTCCCGATCCACGAAAATCCCTGGCATGGCGATCCACCGATGACGCCAACCAGTTCGCCGGCTTGAATGTTGCTCGCCGCCAGCATCTGTGCGCCGTTCAAAGTTGCAACATCCGCATTCAAGTGCCCTGACGTAGGAAAATTCGTCTTATGGATTTCCAACAACTTTGCATCATTGTCCACGGATAACGCAAGCTGAAAGCCGGCTCGGGCCGCTCCGAGCCCTAACCCGCCAATTCCGCAAAAAAGATCGACAATTTTTGGAGACATAGCAACCTGTCCACAAATGGTAACTCGTGTCCGCGCACACAGGCTGTTAGGTCGTCATTCGAACGAATTGCGGAACATGACGGTAGAAGTCCACGTAATTGTTGATCAGTTCCAAGGAGTCCTTATAGTCCTCCGACAAACTGAGCTTTACCTTGCGAAGCACGGTCTGGCCTGACGCGTGTGGCAGCAGCTGATCAACCGCTAACTTTTCACGAAGGCTCAGTGCGGGAACGGCGATCTTAATCGGCCCACTCCAACCCAGGTCGGCAAAACGCCACGAGTGGAGTTCCGAATTGTTAATCAGTTCGTCTAAGGCGTGACTTGGGCCCACGACCATTGTCATTGTTAGGATGGGAGTGCCGTCGGTGTATTCGTAGGATGCCAAACTTCTTACGCACCGAGCCTCCGTATCCGGTACGGCGTCGCCAACCGCGCGGCGGCAAATGAAATAAAGGGTGGTGGCGATGGATTTTTCGTTTAAGTCCTTGGCGGCAAATGGACCATAATCGCCGAACATTTTTGAAAGCTTGTCCGCCCGAGACGCTAAAGGATCACGGCCTCCTCCTCCACCGAGCCATTCAGTCTTACCGGCCAACGTGATCTTAAACAGGCTAAACAATGGTAGCCGTTGAAGGAGATCACATGATTCCGCAAGTTGCTGCTTCCATGCTGGCCATTCAAAATCGAACCACACAATGACCGGCTTGGATTTTGGCACGTATTCCTCGACAAAAGTCCCTGTAGACATCCTCGTCACCGTCACTTGGGAGTGTGGCCGGTTGATTCTTTGGCGTTTGCAAACGTGCTCCTTGAGCTCGAGACTCAGCATGTCATTACACCCGAACGTGGCGTGAATCATCGCAAAATCTTCGAGATATGGTCCACCCAACCCGATGTATTGGCATCGACTGATCGTCCTTGGAAGGCTACGATCAAGCTTTCGCAATAGCTCCAAGAAAAGCAATCGCTCTACTGCCTTATTCGTCCTCAAATGATATGCTGGGGACTGGCTCACTCGGTGGCCTCCCCGAGGAGTCTGTCGAAGCAAGTCTCGCCGACCTCGTTCGGATCCCGCTGCTCGTCGAACAAATGCTGGCTAACGGTTGCAATCTGTGTCTGTTCTTTGTCGAATTTAATTCGCCGCGTAGTCACGATTTTCACTTTTTCGGGCAGCGTGGGCTTGTATTGTTGGAGAGCTCCATCGCCTGCTAAACGGACAAAATGCAATTTAGGCGCCAGTTGCTTGAGTGCACGGAGCTCCAATACATCAATTTCATCGAACCGATCTTTCATTTCATGCTCGTATCCCTTCCACCGATTGGTGTTGCGGGTGAACTGTTTAAGACCCTCTTGCATACGCTGACGAATCAGTGTGTAAAGATCCTTGCTAGCGTCGATCCCTCGCTTGGTCGTGGTCACAGGGAGTCTCGCAGTGTCGGAGGCCCTAAAGTCTACAATCCCGGCTATGCAACTGAACTGGTTATGGAACTCAGGCACACCGCCTATTCCCCATCCGGTCTTGAGGGTCCTGTCGTTGCTCAGGACGACGCGGTCGTTACATACAATGGTCCACCCGGCGTCTTTGGCTGCGAAGGTTTCGTCGGCATCATCATCTTGTTCTTCCGCTGTCCGTAGTCGCGAACGGTAACCGACGGTCAAAAATACATCGACTTGTTGCAGGCGGCCGCGCAAAATGTAAGGCCTTATGAGCTTACCTTTTTGGCGTGGCAGCTCCGGGTTCTCAAAACAGATTTTGACTGGTCTACGTTTGACGGTTTTGCCGTTGATCTTAACTGTGAAACCTTTCTCGATGAGGTATGAATAGGACTCGGCAACCATGTCTGGAAAGGAAGCGGCGAAGCTGGATCCTCGCTTGAAAGCAAGCCGCGCACCGGCTTCTAAGTTAGAAATCTCGATCAGAGTCCCATGCTGCCTTATTGGAGATTTCTCAAGCTGCGCTGGAAAGGTCCAAAGCCTGTCGTTCCTGAACCAAGCAGGGGGAATAGTCACGAGGAACGACAAGTCAGCGTGATTACTGTGGACAAAGCAGTTGCGACCAATTTTGAAAATAGCTCGCTTCATGCCGATACCAACCAAGCCGATCATGCCGGCCGGTGTCTGAACATGTTCCGGTCGGCCCATGCGAAACGCATAATCGCGAGCGAGATCCCACGGTATGCCACCGCAATTGTCTTCGAGTCGGAAGTTGCCTTCATCGAATGTAATCTCTGCCCAATAGCCTTTAAGAGAGTCGCGATCAGGATCAGAGTCGGCTTTCGAAGCTGAGCGGATGGCACCGTCGACACAATTGTCCAATAGGTCAAGAATAGCATCCTGTAGATCAATATCCCGGGTCAACATCGAAACGAAAAAGTCCTTCGCTGGATAGCTGTCGACCGTTTCGATTGTCGGCGTCGGTTTTGCAGGCATGAGCTGAATTTCCTAGGCAAGTCGGTCAATTTCAAGCAATGTCCCAACTGAACGCGCGATGCGCAGTAGGACACGGCGCGGGTTTTTCTTCAATTGATGTTCCCATATCCGAATCACTTGCCAGCCCCGGTCGCGAAGAATTCGAGAGACTCGTCGGTCGCGCGAGCGGTTGGTCAGCACCTTTTGAACCCAAAAGGCGCTGTTAGCCGTTGGGGTTCTTTTGCAACTGCATCCATGCCAAAAACAGCCGTCGACAAAGACCGCCACGCGTGCTTTGGGAAACACGAAATCCGGTCGGCCAAAAAGCATGGAGTGTCGCCGCCATCCCGAGATGCGCGCCTCCGACATGAGCTCGATCAAGCGCAGCTCCGTGCTTTGATTGCCGCTCGCTCTATTATTTCTCATGATTCTGGTTCGCAAGGCATCGGAGGTGAGCGACCGAATGGCTTTCACGGCGACGGTGTCCTTAAATGTCGAGTTTGCGGACTGCGCAGATCGCCTGGGCCGTACAGATTCTTGCCGAGCCATCGCTGTTCGCGAAAACACGTCGTCGCTCGGCAGAAAAAGGACTGATATTAGAGTCGATTGCCGGTGTAGATCTTAGCGGGATAGCGTACCTTCGGGTAGACCGTTCCACAAAGCGCCAGTCCATTTGCCTACACTTCCGTTCGATTGTAGCCTTGCGGCGGCCGGTGGTGCGCTGGCCGGCCACAGCTGTCGGAACAGCGCGCGAAACCGGTCTGGTCCAGTCGCAGCCGATTTCACCAAGCAGCACACCAACCCGACGAACCATCATGAGCACCAACCACCAAACCACCAACCAATCAACCATGCAACCAACCTCACTCACTCACTGGCGCACATGGCGAACCATTTTTTTGAGCGGCTCGCGCGCACTCGGTAACTTGGGTTCATTCAACAAGATACGTCGGCAACACGGATTATCATGGAAACGGGCGCGCGCAAGACACGTAGGGGAGTGGAGTTTTCGGAACCCACCCGTCAGCCCAAGGGTTGGTTCCGAAGACTCCACCCTCCGTACAAATTCAAGTGACATTCGCTGTGCAGTTGGCAGTAGGATTGGCGATCGCCGCGGCGAACACATCGGCGGCATGCAGAAAAAGGCCAGGCGTTCTTGCCCGGCCTCTTTCGCATCAAAGGGAACCAAATTCAGCGAAGACCTACGGCGCCTTCGTCTGATTGATCAGGCCGACCGTCTGCTGATCCACGTGCAGGGTCACGGAAACGAATATCCCCGTCGGCAGTCCGGCCAGCGTTCCTCGCTGACCTTCGACCACGATGACAACGTCCTTGGCCACGGCGTAGGTCCTGTCATTGACGGTGAGGGTGTTCTTCTCGGCGTCCACCGCCTTAACGATGCCATTGACATTCGCGCCTTGGGCGCGGACTTGGCGGGCTGTCTGCTGATCTACCGAGAGGGTCAGGTTGACGTAAGCGCCTGTGGGCAGCTCAGCCAGCTTGCCCGGTCGGCCGTCGATCACGATGTTGGCGTCTTTCGCCACGATGAAGGTTTTGCCGGCCACCTCGGCCCTGGCTGTGTCATCGAAAGTTATGGTGTTCTTGTCGGCATCGACGGCTTTCACCATGCTGCCCCCGCAATCGCATTGGACGGGCGGGCCTTGCACGTGGACCTGGCGGGCCGCCTGCTGATCCACGGTTAGCCCCAGGTTGACGTAGGCGCCCGTTGGCACCTCAGCCAAAGTTCCGGGTTTGCCGTCGATCACGATGTTGGCGTCCTTGGTGATGACGAAAGTTTTTCCGGCCACGGCGGCCGCCGCCTTGTCATCGAAGGTGATCGTGCTCTTCTCGGAATCGACCGCCTTCACCATGCTGCCGCCGCAACCGCCCAGATATGGCCCATCTGCTCCGATGCTGCAGATCGTCTGCTGATCGACGGCGAGGCCCAGGTTGACGAACGCTCCCGGCGGCACCGCGGCCAGCTTGCACGGTTTGCCATCGACCGTTATGAAAGCGCAGAGCGCCACGCGAAATGTCTTGTCGCCTTCCCTTTCGCTGATCGTGAGTGTGTCCTTCTCGACATCGACCGCTTTCACCGGGGCGCCAAAATACCAGCGCCCGCTTGCTTGAAGCGTTCGGGCCGTCGTCGGATCCGTGAACTGCGACAACGTGACGTTGGCCCCTGCCGGCAGGCCGGACAGCTGGTCCAACTTACCGTCGATGTTGATATTGGCATCCTTCGCCACGGTGAAGGTGGTCTCGCCGTCGCGGTGAGCAACCGTGAGCGTGCTTTTGCCGGCATCCACTGCCTTCACGACGCCACCGATGGACGTGGGCAGCGCATCGGCTGGCGGTTCCGGTCGCCTGCGCTCGCGATTCGCCGAGTCTGGCGGTTTGTCGGCGGGCGGCTCCGGTTGCTTGCGCTCTCGGCTTGCCAAATCCGGCGGCTTGTCGGCCAGCACTTGTTGCTTGAGCGTGGTGGCGCCGGCGCCTACGACGGCCATCACCACCAGCACCGCCGTTGCGATTTTGAGTTTCGTGAGCAACATGGTCTTGAGCACTCCTTCTGCAAGAGCGACGGCCTTGGCCGAAATGGCGCCCGTGGCCGCCGCTGGGCCCGCCGCAAAGAGAGTTGCGGCTTGGATCGTCGATGATGCCACCGAATTCGGCACGCTTGCCGACACCGCATTCCGCGCCAGCACTGCCGCCAACGCAACGCCAGACACCCGCAGGCCGTGCCGTTCCAGCCGTTTGGCGAGCATGGTCCGCGCCGTTGCCAGCCTGCTCGCCACCGTGCCTTCGGGCAAGCCAAGTTGGCGGGCCGCTTCCTTGCGCGTCTTCCCTTCCAGATCACACAGGGCAATGACGGCACGATACTTGTCCGGCAAGCAACTCAGCTCCTGGTCGAGCAGCGGTTGCAGATCGTCCCACAGTTCCTGTTGCTCCAGAACGGGTTCAGGCATGACGGTCACTTGCTTCTCCCTCGTCCCTCGCTTGGCGGTTGTCGCGCGCGCCTTCAGTGCCGTCTGGTGTGCCACGCCATAGAGCCAGTTGGCGACCAGTTCTTTCGAAACGATACTCGCCGCCTTGCGGACCAAGATCAGGAAGGTGGCCTGGAAGGCGTCTTCGGCGTCCTGGTGGCTGCGAAGCACTCGGCGGCAGACGCCCCAGACCATCGGCCCATGCCGATGCACGAGGCGGGCAAAGGCAGTTTCCTCGCGGCTACGGATATAGCACTCCAGCAGTTGTCCATCGGTCCGGCATGCATCATCGTGCGGAAGCGTGGCCTCGCGCAGGTTATGGATGACGCGCGTTAATTGGTTGGTCGCCATCTGTTTTGCCCTCTTCGTTGCGGCTTCTACTTTATTAGTACCCGATGGGGCTCGGATTGATCGGTCATTTTTGGGCTGGCCAGAGATTTGATCCAACGGTGTCAAGGATTCACCCACTGAGCGCGCCGATTAGCTGGTTTGCCGCGTTCAGAGAGAAGTCTCAGATTCATCTTGGAGTTTTGATGGCGAATACTCCGGAACGGATCGGGTGTTATCACAGGCCCGTTTTTGTGATCAGGGCTTCGGGTCGAAGGTGCCAAAGTCGGTGAAAATCCGGCACTTCG
>Ga0206896_1162_pt1 | contig 13431 bp, 10 predicted proteins | sample Alteio_BWOrgHeat_52_FD_152969 | JGI IMG/M metagenome (GOLD analysis project Ga0206896, IMG submission 152969) | Enriched cells from forest soil in Barre Woods Harvard Forest LTER site, Petersham, Massachusetts, United States -... | ecosystem: Environmental > Terrestrial > Soil > Temperate forest >... | reverse complement strand
GCTGCATTTGTGCGTCGCTCTGCCGGTTGAGTGTGTCCAGACTGCGGTCAAAAGCCGTCAAATCGTCCGCCGTTAAGTCGGGTTTGGTAGACTGCAACACGAGCAGCATAATCTGCACCTCCCGCTGCGCCAGCAGGTCGCCGAATTCGTCCCGCTGCTGGGCGGAAAAGGACCGCACCGTCAGCCAGTCTTCGTAATCGCGCAAAATCTGACCCTTCTTCAGGGTCTGGGTGTCGACCATCCATCGCTGATCTTTATTCAAATCGGCCATGCTCACCGGAGACAGTTTCCCCCCGCCAGCATTGCGCAGCAAAGTCAGCGTGCCGGGGGTACTTTCCACGGTAATCGTGGGAATCGCATCCGTCGAAATGGTGATGATCGTTCCATCGGGTCGCATCATTGGCGAGCCAGGAACCGCCGTTTCAGTGGAAGGGTTGGCCGCCGGAACCGTCGGTCGCCCAACCTGGGAGTTTGGTCGTTCGCCGTTTCCGTCCGGCCGTTTGGTTTCACTTTCCCCTGTTTTTGCCAGCTTCAGACTCATCGCTGCCAGGATGATTATCATCACAACTCCGGCAATTTTTGTTTTGGTGCTCATAAATAGCCAGTGGCGGAGGGCGAGCCATGATCCCACGCGCCCAGCATTCGCTTTCGCGCCCGCCGCCACCCTGTCGGCCAAACCCGCCGGCGCCGCCCGGGCCGAGGTTGCCACCAAAGCCGCGGTAATGGCGGCGGCCGCCACGGTCACGCCCGACCGCGCAAAGTGGGCGCGCATTTTATCCACCGACCGACTGAGGCGCTTGTGCGCCGCCTGGTCAGAAAGCGACAGGGCCTCGCCCGTTTCGCGCAAGCTTTTGTCTTCAAAATATCGCAGGGCGATGGCGTCTTGTTCCCCCTTGCTCAGATGACGCAATGCCTCGTCCAGCAACGGCGCGAGTCTGGCCAATCCCGCGTCCGGCTCCGCCACCTCCTCCTGCCTTTTCATGGCCTCAGCCTCCCGTACGCGCCGGCGCTGCTCACTCCGCTGAGCGTCCACGGCGGTCCGAAAAGCAGCGCGGTAAAGCCATCCCGGCAGCGCATTGCCGTTTCGTACGATCCAGGCCTTTTGGGCCAATTGGATAAAAACGTCCTGAACCACATCCTCGGCCGCCGCCGAATCACCCGACACACGCAGCGCCGCATGGTAAACCAGCCGGACATGCCGCCGCACCAGTTCGGCAAAGGCTGCATCCGAATGGCGCTCAACATATTCACGCAATAATTCGCGGTCATCCATCATGGTCGTCTGTAAAGAGACGACACCTGGACCCCAATTTCGACAAAATTCTTTGCCGCGATTCCCCCGCTCTTTATTTCCTGCTACGGGGCAACGGCATCGGGCAGAAAGGTCGTCGGGCCGCCACTACCGCTTCCCGCCAGATTTTCCAGGGCCCCGCCGCTGCCGCGCGTTTCACTTCCCGGCACCAATCCGGTCCTCGCCGGTGTAAAGCTGAAGCCGCTTCCGGACTTCCCCTGGTCCATTTTGACCGACGCCGTGCCCACCTCGGTGGTCGCCGAGGTGTTGACCGAAAGGGAGTCGGCAGACTTCACCACGTCAACCGTTTGATTGCCGCCGCCGCTGCCCACGATCAACCCGTCCCCTGCTGAAGTCGGGGTCGCCACCAGTGCCTGCATATAGGCGGAATTCTGCTGTTGGCTGGAGCGGAAAAGCAAATCCTGGTTGTCCTGCACCACTTGCATTTGGGCCGGTGAAAAAATCGCCGCCGCATTTTGGAGCACGTCGGTCCGCACCGACGCCAACTGCTGGCGGTTCACCATGGTGTCCCCGCCGGTCAACCCCGTCACCGCCTGTTGCAGGGGACCGGGAAAGTCGGCCTTTTGTTCTTCACCGGACATCAAATTCACCAACGCCTGGCTTTGTTCCGGCGAAACCGTAACGTTCGCGCCCGCCAGGGCCCCTTGCAATGCCTGTACGTCATTGCGCTCCGTTGTTTGGGCCACATACGTTTGATAGGCGGCTCGCGTTTGATCCACGGGAAACACCTGTTGAAGCGCCGTCTCTGCCGCCTGGCCGATCGCCTGCTTCTGTTTCGCAAAATCGGCGAGGTCCGCCGGGGACAAATTGGCTCCGAAATATTGCAAATCCAGCAGGGCCACTTGCGCCTGCCGTTCCGCCTCCACGTTGACCAGGTAATCCGCCTGCTCGGCCGTCACCCCAAACTGTCCGGGCAAGTCCCCCAGCCTGCGGCTCAAGCCCATGAAGCCGTCCTTGAGTTGTTTGGCAAACGCCGCCACAAACGCCGGATCCCGCCGCAGGTCATCGTACTTTAGCGGCACGGCGTTGCTTCCCTGAATTAAGAAAAATGAGAACTTTTTGTTGTCCAGTTTAAAGGAATACTCCATCACCCCCGGCGACGTTTCAGTTTTGGTGCCGGTGACGGTTCCCGGTGATCCTTCCAAAGAAACCGCCGGCGTCAACTTTTCGATCATCACCACCGGCGGGCGCGCTCTCGCCGCCGCGGAGCCGGTCGCCTTCGCGTCCCCAAGCGGCGAAACGGTCTCCGGGGAAAAATCCAGTTTCAGCCACAGGGCGAGCAACAGCACAATCACCACGCCTGCCATGATCTTGGTTTTGGTATTCATATATAAGAATTTCATCCCGGCTTCCATCCAGCCAGTCTGGCTGCCCGCGGCCAGGGCCTGCCGCGCAATGCCGGCCGCCAGGCTGTCCGGCGCTGCTTCCACCGCGTTGGCGCTTAGCAAACCCACCAGCAAGGCCGCCGATGCGTTGATCCCCCGCCGGGCAAAATAATCCCGCAGTTGCTCCAGCGCGCGCTCACTGCGCTTGCGCGCGGTCTGTTCGTTCAGCCCCAGTGCCGCACCCACCTCCCGGTGGCTTTTTTTCTGAAAAAACCTCAGCAGGATAGCCTCCTGGTCCGGGCGCTTTAGCCCCTTGATGGCCTCATCCAACACGGGCCGAAGTTTATCCCAATCGGGTTCGGGCGTTGCATTGTGGTCTTGCATGATAAAGGCCTCCTGTTCGCGCATCCGCCGCCGGGCCTCCGCCCGCACCAGGTTGGTGGCCGCATAGTAGGTCGTGGTGTGCAGCCACCCGGCCAGAGTCGGATGCCCGGTCAATTGATAACCCCGCTGCGCCAGCCGCATGAACACCACTTGCGCCACATCCTCCGCCAACTGCCGGTCCCGCCCCACCAGCCGCAACGCCATGGAATAGACCCACGCCACATGCCGGCGCACCAGCTCCGCAAAGGCGGTTTCGGAGCCGTTTTCCAGGTATTGTCGCAACAACTCGTTTTCCGGGGGCATGGGTGCTTACCCATTAGAACTCCGACCAGCCGCAAATGGGACAAAAAAAATACCCTCCTCTCCACCCGCCTGGATTTTCGCTCAAGGCGCCGGATGCAACCGGCCATAGGCCAGACCAATGCCCATCGGATTCGTCTTGAGCACTTCAATTTGGTCAGGGGTGAGAATTGCCGACGCTTGATCAATTACTTGGGGAAGTTGTTTTATCCTCCCACCCATGTCACCCGGCAGCATGCTTTGCGCGATGACCGCGACCAATGCCTCTTGCTGATCCGCGGACAATCCCGGCACCCCCGCCGACTGCAAGGCGTTGCCATAGGCGTTGTTCACCCATTGCCGCACTCCCGCCTGGTTGGTGTAAGTTTGGTAAGTCTGATAATTTTCCTCACTGCCGAGCGCCTGCCGGAGTTGTGCGTCGGCGTTGTCGTTAATCGCCTGAATTTGGGCCGTAATTCCCAGCAAATCGTTGGTTTTTTTCATAAAACTCTGGGACAACGTCCACGGATCCGGTGGGCCGTCAACCGACGCTGTGTATTGGCCAGCCAATTTCGTCAGTATTTCCGTATACTGCTCGTCGGTAAATTTGCTTCTGGCGGCTTGGTTGGCCGCCGCCGTTTGGTCCTGCCGGGAATTCAAAATCTTTAAGAACGCGTCTTGCTGGTCCAGCGTAAAATTCAATTTTTGGAAAAGATTGCGGTAATCATCGCGGAAACTGTTACCACCCCGGCCAAAGCCTGCCCCGCCTGAGCCGCGGCCGGCCGGAGGCGGCGGCGCCATGGGCGGCGCTCCCGCCAATGGTTGACTTGCGGCGGCGGACGCGGGCGACTCTTTCGTTACCTCCACAGCCGCAACCGTGGTAACCGGCGCCGCCGGGAGGATCGGCGCTTGCACTGCTGACTTGCCGGACCCCGGGAGAATTGCCGTCTGGTTCGTTGAAATTTGGGCCGGCAAATGTTCCGACGACGGCGACCCGGCCCACTTGGGCCACATTATCGTAAGCAAGCCGGCCAACAGCAGCAGCGCCGCCGCAATCATGATTTTCTTTTTGGTGCTCATAAGAATTAAACTCAGGATTAAGCCACCCCACCCCAAGGGGGGCGTCCCGACGGCGGTTGCGGCCTTCACCCGACCGGCCAGGCCCACCGGCTCCGCCTCTCCCGCATGCGCCAGAATGGTTTCACCCAGCAATGTCCCGGTGGTGACGATGCCCCGCCGCGCAAATTGGCCACGAAGCTTTTCCAAGGCGCGGTCCACCCGCACCCGGGCGGCGTCCTCGGTCACCCCCAGTGCGGCACCGACCTCGCGGTGGCTGCGGCCCTGAAAATATCGCAACAGCACTGCCTGCCGATCCGCCGAATTAAGCCGGCCGACCACTTCGTCGAGCAAAGGACGCACCTTGTCCCAGCTGATTTGTGGGGTGTCATTGATTTCCATGGCAAGGGCCGTCAGTTCGCGATGTTGCCGGCGGCGGGCGTCCCGCAGGGCGCGCAGCGAGGTGTAACGGGTGCAAGTGTGCAACCAGCCGACGAGAGAGTCATGCGCGGCGAGCGCGGGCGCCTGGCGGGCGAGATGGATAAAGACGGTTTGCGCAATGTCCTCGGCCAATCCCGGATTCCCGCCGACCTGGCGCACCGCCGCCGAATAGACCAGGCCAAGATGCCGGCGCACCAATTCACTGAAGGCCGGTTCGTAACCGTCCTCGACATATTGGCGCAGCAATTCAGCATCGGTCTGCATGGGGTGAATATATACCAATTGCCGTCCGGTACAAAACCGAACAGAAATTATTGCCCGCATCATGGCTGCTACCATCCTCCATCTTCTCACCGGCCCGACCGCCTCCGGCAAATCCGCCCTGGCCCTCGCCTGGGCGCGGGCGCACGGCGCGGAGATTCTTTCCTGCGACGCCCTCCAAATCTACCGTGACATGGACATCGGCACCGCCAAGCCCAGCCTCGCCGAACGCGCCCTCGTCCCCCACCACGGCCTCGATCTTTCCGACCCATCCAAAACTTTCTCCGTCGCCGAATACCGCGACTATGCCGCCCGGACCGTCGCCGAAATTCACGCCCGGGGTAAAAGCGTGTTGATCATCGGCGGCAGCGGCTTTTACCTGAAATGCTTCTTTTCCCCCGTCGCCGATGATGTGGACATCCCGCCAGAGGTTGAAGTCGAGGTCGGCGCCCTGGAAAAAACCGGCGGGCTCCCGCTCCTGGTTGCCCGCCTCCGCGCCGCGAGCCCCGTCAGCACCGGTAACGTGGACCTGCACAACCCCCGCCGCGTCTCCCGCGCTTTAGCTCGCTGCCTCGCCAGTGGCCTCAGCGTCCCCGAACTCGCCACCAAATTTGCCGCCAGCGGCACGCCCTTTGACCATTGGGAAAGAAAACTCGTCCGCCTCGACCGCGCCCCCACCGACCTCGCCGCCCGCATTCAAGCTCGCACCCAAAAGATGTTGGCCACCGGCCTGATTGACGAAGTCCGCCACCTCGCGCCTGCCCTCCGCCTCAACCCCGCCGCCGGCTCCGCCATTGGCTATCGTGAAACCCTCGCCTGGCTCGATGGCGGCGAAAAAGGCCCGCTCGCCGACCTCGCTGTCACCATCGCCCAACGCACCCTCCACCTCTACAAAAAGCAACGCACTTGGTTCCGCACCCAACTGCCCCCGCATAAAGTCCTCGCATTGACCGAAGCCTCCACCCCAGCCGAAGCAGGATTATTTGCCTGAGTATTAGGCTCGAAACTGAAAACTAGAAACTAGAAACTAAGAACTAAATACTCATGGCTTTTCCTTTCGAATTGTTAGCCACCTCCCCCGCTTCCTCCGCCCGGCGCGCCCGCCTCCGCACCGCGCATGGAACAATCGAGACGCCCGCCTTCATGCCTGTCGGCACTCAAGCCACGGTCAAAGCCGCCACCCCGGCGCAGCTGCACGAAATCGGCGCCCAAATCATTCTCGGCAACACTTACCACCTCAATCTCCGTCCCGGTCCCGGACTCATCCGCGAACTCGGCGGCCTCCATAAATTCATGGGCTGGGACGGCCCCATCCTCACCGACAGCGGCGGCTTCCAAGTCTTCAGCCTCGCCAAACTCCGCAAGATCACGGACGACGGCGTCTCCTTTCGCTCTCACCTCGACGGCGCCGAAATTTTCCTCGGTCCCCGTGAGTGCATGGATATCCAAACCGCTCTGGGCTCCGACATCGCCATGGTCCTCGACGAATGTCCGCCCTGGCCCGCAAAAGAGGAGGACGTCCGCGCCGCCGTCGATCGCACGCTCCGCTGGGCCAAAACCTGCCGCGACATCTGGACCGAACTTGGCCAGCCAGAGAAAGGCCGCCACCTCTTCGCCATTGTCCAAGGCTCCGCATTCGCAAATCTCCGTCGTGAATGCGCCGAAGCCCTCACCGCGCTCGATTTCCCCGGCTATGCGATTGGCGGCGTCAGTGTCGGCGAACCCGAACCCGAAATGCTCGCGGCCGTCGCCGCCGCCACTCCCTACCTGCCCGCCAACAAACCCCGCTACGTCATGGGCGTCGGCACTCCCCCGCAGCTTTTGAAAATGATTGCCCTTGGCGCGGACATGTTCGACTGCGTCATGCCCACGCGACTCGCCCGCCACGGTGTCGCCTTCACCCCCGACGGGCCGATAAATTTAAAGAACGCCCAATTCGCCCGCGACCCCAAACCCCTTGTCGAAGGCCTCAATAATTACACGTGCAACCATTTCACCCGCGCCTACCTCCGCCACCTCTTCATGGCTGGCGAAATCCTCGGCTGCACCCTTCTCACCTTGCACAATCTCCATTTCTTCCAGGACCTCATGACCCAGGCCCGCAACCAAATCGAAACGGGAACTTTCGAAAAATGGTCGCAGGAGTGGTGCGCGCGGTATGAGGCTGCATTGATTAAGGGCGATCCGCTGCCTGAGGGAGAATAGCAGTCGTAATTGTCAATTGCCATTGGTGACTCACCTCGCGTAGCGAGGTTTAAAAATGAGATTTCGCTCGTGCCATTCCTGTGGTAATCACGCTCAATGGCAAATAATTTTGGCTGGGAAACGGTTGCAATATAACCTAACAGTCTCGTCGTGTTTATTGCCTTTCTTGAATGGGCCATTGTTGGCACCTTGTTTTCCGGCGTTGGCGCAATCATCTGTGGCGGAATCACATTTTTTGCAACTCGCGGCGCAAAGACAGGTCGCAAGCGAGCAATGCTTGTTGCTTGCATGTTTCCCTTTGCGTGCTTTGCATGGACCATTGCCGTCCTCCTAGCCCGAGGAGCCATCGATCAGAGTTGTTTTCATCAAGATCCCGGTTACGGCGACGACTGGTATTGTCAATTGGACAACGGCTATATGATTTTGATGACCGATGTCACCACTTATGGTGAGATCAGAAAAATTGAAAACCAGAAAGCAATTGGAAGTGCCCGCGACCAAAGCCCGTCGATTCACTTAGTGAGCGAGTTGCAAGTGGCGCCGAGATACATTCTTGGGCGATATGGTGTTCCCACACCCACGACGACCGAACGCATCGGCAGTGCCAGTAACGCCTATTTTGTTTTGCATTTGGCGACCAACAAAATGGTGGCATACCCTAACTTGGCCGCCCTTCGGGCAGCCGCGATCGAAATAGGGGTAAAACCCAAATTAGCACCCATCGTCGAAGTTTACTATCAATATCGCGTCCCATGGTTCAACCAGTTAGCATTTGTTTTTTTGATGATCCCGCCCAGTTTGGTCTTCATTTTGATTTCTCTCTGGATTTGGAGAATCCGCCCGCGGTGGCGAAATCCTCCGCCCACCGCGTAAAATACTGCGACGAAACTATTTCTCGATCGCGTAACGCCGCCAAGCTCATCGCGTCGGTCCGCTTTGCCAGCCGCTTGCCATGCTCATCCAGCATTAACGGCGCGTGACACCACGCCGGCGGAGTCCACCCCAGCGCGCGATAAATCAAAATCTGTCGGGCGGTGCTTCGCAACAAATCAGCCCCGCGCACGACTTCGGTGATTTCCATGGCGTGGTCGTCCGCGACCACCGCCAGTTCATAGGCCGGCACGTCGTCGCGCCGCCAAACCAGGAAGTCGCCGAAATCTTTTCCGGCCACAAATTTCTGCGGGACCTGGAGGGCATCGTGAAATTCAATCATTTCCCCATCCGGCACTCGAAACCGCCAGTTCGCGGCCACCGACCCCGGCACCGCCGCATCTTTACCCGTGCCTGCCGCCGGGCGCCATTCCGCCGGGTAAATCGGCTCGGCGTCCTCTTCGTCCGCATGGGGTGCCTGGGCCGCCCGCTGCACATCTGCGCGCGACCGCGCGCAGGGATAAATGAATCCCCCTTCCCGCAACCGCCGCCACACGTCCACATAAACTTCCCGTCGCCGGCTTTGCTCATACGGCGCATGCGGCCCGCCGATATCGGGCCCTTCATCCCACCGCAGACCGAGCCATTTCAAATCCTCGATCGCCGCCGCCGCAAACTCCACACGGCACCTTGCCGTATCCAAATCCTCCATCCGCAAAATCAGTTTCGCGTCCGCCCCGGCCGCCTGCGCCCGCGTCTGCGCCAGCCAAAACGTCCGGGCATGGCCCAAATGCAGTCGCCCGGTGGGCGTGGGGGCAAGGCGGCCGCGGTACATCGGGGAAGGATGAAGGATGAGGGATGAAGGATGAAGCTAAAACGGAGCGCTGACCGCTGGGCCCCAAGCAATTACAAATTCACCCATTGAAAAACAGACCCATTTTGCCCCACTAATTTCGTCATTCATCGTTCGTAATTTCGTGGATTCATCCTTCATCCCTCATCCTTCATCCTTCCCCTCCCCCCCTTCATCCCTCATCCTTAACCTTCCATGTCCCTCCCCTCCCACCGCGCCCTGCGCCATCAGCCCTGGCTGCAACGCTTCTGCTACCTGGCCCTCGTCTTTGCGGGGTTGGTTCTGCTGGCTGGCGGTGAAACCACCAGCAACGGCGCCGGCATGGCTTTCAAAACCTGGCCGCTCTCCAACGGGTCCCTCAATCCCGTGAACTGGCTGCACGACACGAAAATGTTTCTCGAGCACAGCCACCGCCTGCTCGCCGGCACGACCACCATTCTCACGCTCATCGCCGCCGTTTGGATTCAGTTCACCGAAGTCCGCGCGTGGGTTCGCCGCATCGCCTGGATTCTCGTCGGCACCATCATCCTGCAGGCGGTCCTCGGCGGCATGCGGGTCCTCCTCGACAATTCCGTGACTGGCGCTTCCGACAATACGCTGGCCCAATGCCTGCGCGTCAGCCATGCACTTGTCGCCCAAATCACGGTGCTGCTTTGGGTCACGTTAACCGTCGCCATATCCCGCGCCTGGATGGTGCGCGATCTGGGCGCGAATCTCATCGCGCCCAAAGTTCGCCGCTGGAGCCACATCGCTTGCGCACTGATTTTTCTCCAGATCTTTATCGGCGCCATCGTCCGCCACGGCGGCTACGCGCTCGTCATCCCAACCTTCCCGATGTCGACCCTCGACGGTCATCTCCTGCCCGCCGCCTGGAACTGGCCCGTCGCCATCAACTTCGCCCACCGCCTCGGCGCCTGCGTGGTGACTATCGCCCTCCTTGGCTTGGCCGCGAGCGTGTATTCGAACCCTGCCACCCGCCGGCAACTCGGATCCTTAATGACTCTGATCCTTTTCGCCGTCCTCCTCCAAATCGGCCTTGGGGCGCAAGTTATATGGGGCTTAAAGGACCCTAATGTTGCCACCGCCCACCTGTTGACCGGGGCCTTTCTGCTTGCCTCCACCTGGCTATTAACGTTTATTTCTTACCGGTCAAAGTGGTGGCCGCCGGCCTCGGTGGAACAACCGGGATTGTCCTGATTCCACCGTCTTTAATCGCCGTATTCCGATGAACTCCAAGGTCACTGCCGCCACACTGCCCGCCGCCCAATCGCCGGCGCGGGCGCAGTTGGGCGAGTATTGGGAGCTGACCAAACCCCGCCTCAGTTTTCTCTCAGTCATTACCGCGATCGTCGGCTACCTCGTTGCCCGGCCCGAACCCCATTTTGTTGTTCTCGCCTGTCTCATTGTCGGCACCACCTGTTCCGCTTTTGGCGCCGGTGTTTTGAACCAATGGATCGAGCGCGAAATTGACACTCGCATGGCTCGCACCCGTGGCCGTCCCCTGCCCTCCGGCGCGATTTCCCCCGGCGCAGCGATGACTTTCGGCATGGCTCTCGCCACCGTCGGCCCGATGGTGTTGTGGTTCGGCGTCAACCACCTTTCCTCCCTGCTCGCGCTCGCTACCCTTGCCAGCTACCTCTTTGTTTACACCCCGCTGAAACGTCACACCCCATGGTGCACCATCGTCGGCTCGATTCCCGGCGCGCTGCCTCCCCTCATCGGCTCCGCCGCCGCCAATGGCGAAATCAAGCCCCTCGGTTGGATTCTCTTCGGCGTCCTCTTCGCCTGGCAGATTCCCCATTTCTTCGCCCTCGCTTGGACCTACCGGCGCGACTACGCCCAAGGCGGCTTTCCCATGAGCACCGTCGTTGACCCCACCGGGCGCCGCGCCGCGCGGGATAGCCTGATCTTCACCGCCGCCCTCGTCATTTGCAGCCTCCTCCCGGTCGCGCTCGGTCTCGCGAGCATCGTCTACGGTCTCGTCGCCCTCGCCATCGGCGCGTGGTTCCTGCAACGCGCCTGGAAATTCGCCCGCGCTGACGCCACCACCCGCGACATTCCGGCCCGCCGGCTGTTCTTGGCCAGCCTCGCGTATTTGCCGCTGACATTGGCCGCCCTGGTTTTAGACAGATTACTGGGTTAATTTAATTCCGATTTCTGGATGCTGAATGCTGACGAGGGCAACCTCAGCGGCTCAGTTAGAAGAATTCCGAAATCAGCATTCAGAATTTTCCATGTCCCTTCCCTTTCCCGAAATCAACGCCGGCCTCAACGGTACCGCGTTCCTGTTGCTGACGACCGGTTTCATTTTGATCAAGCAGAAGAAAATCGCCGCCCACCGTGCGGTCATGCTCACGGCGTTCACGGTTTCCGTCGTTTTCCTCATCAGTTACGTCGCCGGAAAAATCGTCAACGGCCTGACCCTGTTCGACGGTCACGGCGTCTGGCGCGCGGTCTATTTTACGATCCTCATCTCGCACACCATTCTGGCGATCATCATCGTGCCCCTGATTTTGCGCACCCTGTATCTCGCGCTCAAAGGCGACTATCTCCGCCACCGCGCCTGGGCCAAATGGACTTTTCCGCTGTGGTATTACGTCTCCATCACCGGCGTCATCGTTTACTTCATGCTCTTCCAGTGGTTTCCGCATCATCAAGCCTGATGCGAAAGTTTTTTGTTTCTTGTTTCTAGTTTTCAGTTTCAGTCCATTTGCTTCGGCCGCTTTATCGCGCCCAACTAAGAACTGGAAACAAAAGCACTTACTTTTGCCTCAACTTCTCAATCAGCCCCGTCGTACTGTGCCCCGGTAGAAACGGCATAAATTCAATCTTCGCCCCGACTTCCTCCAGTGCCGCCCGTTCGCCCGGATCCAGCTTCTCCAGCGTGTAATCTCCCGCTTTCACATACACATCCGGCCGAATCGCGCAAATCTCCTGATCCAGCCGCGGCGTATCAAAGCCGAAAATGGTGTCCACATAGTCCAGTTTCCCCAGCGCCTCCGCGCGCACCGGCGCCGACTGCACCGGCCGCGTCGGCCCCTTCAAAGCCCGCACACTGTTGTCGCCATTGAGGGCAATGAACAGCGCCTGGCCCTTTTTCGCCGCCGCCTGTAAATAATGCAAATGCCCCGGATGCAGCAAATCAAACACCCCGTTAGTCAGGACCACGGTGGTTCCCTTGGATCGCAACTGCTCCCGTCTAACGACGGCGTCGGCCAGGGAGCGAAGTTTGGAAGTGGCCATCGCTGAAGAATACAGGAGTCGGGAGACAGAATACAGGAGAAATACATCCACTCCTAACTTGCGTTTTTTGATTTTAAGATCCAATGCAACTTCCTGTCTCCTTCCTTCTCCCAAGCTACATTTCAAAAAATTTCTTCGCTTTCTGGAAAAACCCCTCGCTGACCGGGCTCTCCGCGTCGCCGCAGGCCTTGCCGAATTCCTCCAGCTTTTGCCGCTGCTCGGCCGAAAGCTTTTTTGGCACCTCGATCTCCACCCGCACATATTGGTCACCCGCCTCGCCCCCGCGCAGCGAGGGCATCCCGCGCCCGCGCAGGCGCAATTGCGTCCCACTTTGCGTGCCCGGCGGAATCTTCACCTGCGCCTTGCCGGTGAGCGTCGGCACGTCCAGCGTGCCACCCAGTGAGGCCAGGGTGAACTTGATCGGAATCGTCATGTGCAGGTTCTCGCCGTCGCGCTGAAAGAGCTCGTGCTCCTTCACATGCAGAAAAATATACAAATCGCCCGAAGGCGCACCCGGGCCGCCGGCCTCGCCTCCGCCCGTGGATCGCAACTTCTGCCCGGTTTCCACCCCCGGCGGAATGCGAACCTTCAGCTTCGCGCTCTCCTCCACCCGCCCCGCGCCGCTGCATTTCTTGCATGGCCGCTCAATCAGGGTCCCCGCGCCATGGCATTGCGGACATGCCTGCCGCACACTGAAAAATCCCCGCGACGCCACCACCTGCCCATGGCCCCGGCAGGTCGGGCAAGTCTGGCGCTTTGAGCCCGGCTCCGCGCCCGAACCATTGCACGCGTCGCACTTCGCGGCCCGGCGATACTTGATTTCCTTCTCCAGACCGGCCGCGGCTTCTTCGAGGGTAAGCTCCAAATCGTAGCGCAAATCGGTGCCGCCCTGCTGGCCACCCTGGCCAAAAAGGTCTTCAAACCCGCTCCCGCGAAACATGTCGCGAAACACGTCCATCGGGTCGTGGAATCCTCCCCCCGGCCCGCGCGCGCCAGCCCCGCCGTTTTCAAAGGCTGCATGCCCATAGCGGTCATAGGCCGCCCGTTTCTGGTCGTCGCTCAAAACCTCGTAGGCATGGCCAATTTCCTTGAACTTCTCCTCCGCCGCCTTGTCGCCCGGGTTCTTGTCCGGATGATGCTTGATGGCCAGACGGCGGTACGCCTTCTTGAGATCCTCCGCAGAAACTTCGCGGGTGACCTCC
>Ga0206896_1160_pt1 | contig 13627 bp, 14 predicted proteins | sample Alteio_BWOrgHeat_52_FD_152969 | JGI IMG/M metagenome (GOLD analysis project Ga0206896, IMG submission 152969) | Enriched cells from forest soil in Barre Woods Harvard Forest LTER site, Petersham, Massachusetts, United States -... | ecosystem: Environmental > Terrestrial > Soil > Temperate forest >... | reverse complement strand
CGGCGGCTGAAGCCGCTCAGCGTCCAGGCTTCGGGATACAGCAACTGTAGAACCGCTGTAGCCGTGGGAAGAAACGAAATCTCGGCTCGGGAACAATCCTCACTCAAGCGGTGTCTACCAACTCAATGTCTCCCTTCCCGCGCTGGCGCAGCATTCTCCGGATAACTCTGCTCGTAGCCCTCGGGCCGGTTATAGCCATCGTCGCTTACATCCCAATTCAGCAGCGCATTCTCCGCTGGCGCGCCGAACATCTGCTCGCCGACATCCGCGGGTTGGAACTAGGCAAAAGCACCTGGACCGACGCGCAAAGAATCATGCACCGCTGGGGCGCCTGGGGTGGCTACGCAGATACGTGTTCATCAAAGCGTTGCAGTTACCAGATATTGATGAGCGACATGTATCAAGGATTCTCGATCGGTTCGCAGCGAATAGAGCCTTGGGAATTTCCTCCTTTGACACTGAATGTGTACCGATTGTTTGGCGGACGACCTTCATTTGTCGAAGCTCGATTCGAGGTGATCGACGGCATCGTTTGGGGCAAGGATTATTACGTAGGGGTGGATGTTCCTGCGAGTAACGGTCCGGATGAGTTTCCATACGAGCTTCTCGCCTCGGCAACTTCCGATTGGCGAACTGAGGACTTTCGCGGATATGGAGAGATAGCTCATCCCGAATATAGCGTTGGCCGTCCTGGTGGCTGCACCCGTTGCGAGAAGGTTTATTCCCGCTTCACACCCTTCGCTGATCCAGAAGTGGTAAACAGCCTTCTTGATTTCAACCTCGAATGCCTGACAAGAAGGAATCCATGCAGAGATCAGGGTGACATCATGCCATCCGTATGGAAGCGTGTTTTAACCGAAGGTGAAGACAGGATGCATCAGCGCGAGGTCAACGCTGTCCCGTCCCACGTCTGCAACCTGTCGCCCGAATTCGTTGGCCGTGATCGAACGAATGTCGTAACCGCCGAGGTCACGGCCGTGAGACCGCTTGAATATCAGTCTGATTCGCAAGAAGAGGTGCGCTTCCAGATCTTGGAACATCTGAAGCGAGCAACCTTGTGGTACCCAAAAATGACTTATGGGACGGCCCTCCCAAAGAATGGAATCTACGGCCAAAATGGTGCGGGACGGACGAACCTGACACCCGGACAAAGATTGATCTTGGCATTTCCCAGTTCATCGGCGGTCGATCCCATATTTCCGGTAGACCTAGATCCTTGCGATGTATTCCCGCTCACCCAAGACAATCTGGCCGCTGTCCAGCGCGGTATAGCCAAAGACATCTTTCCGGATTCCGCGACCAAGTGGCCTTAGCAGGCATCCACGCTGGTGAATTAGCGAGAGACCGGGAACAAATCCATCTGATACGGTGTCTACCAACTCAATGTCTCCCTTCCCGCGCTGGTGCAGCATTCTCCGGATAACTCTGCTCGCATCCCTGGGGCTGATTCTTGCCGTAGCTGCCTTCGTCCAGATTCAGCAGCGCATTCTACGTTGGCGCGCCGAACACCTCCTCGCCGACATCCGCGGGTTGGAACTAGGCAAAAGCATCTGGCTCGATGCGCAACGAATCATGACACGCTGGGGCGCATGGGGTTCATATCAAGGCTCATGCACAGAAGTTCGGTGCAGCTACCAGATCAATCTGTTGGACATATTGGGGAAGTTGGATAGCACGACGCTCTTCGACCACGTTTGGACAATGCGGCTCTATCACTTAGTGGGCGGGCGAATTGGCTTCGCTGTTGCAAGAATCGATGTGATCGACGGATTCGTTTGGGGCAAAAGCTATGCACTAGACGTAGATGCGACCGATGCAAGCGGACGCGAGTACGTATTGTCGGCATCTGCTGACACAGTATGGCGCACCGAACAATTTCACGATAACGGGAGTTCCCTGCATCCGGAGTATAGGATCGGTCATCCTGGTGCTTGCACCGGCTGCAAGTATGAGTCTGCCCAGTTCACACCATTCGCCGATCCTGAAGTCATCAAGGGCTTGATGGAATTCAATCTCGACTGCTTGACTCGAAGAAAAGATTGCGAAGACCAAATGGACATCATGCCTTCGATCGAGAGAAGAGTGATTGTCGAGAAACAGACTACAAACGGTCCTCGAAACAGCGATGAGAGCAAGAATAACCTGTGCTCCCAATATCCCGAGTTTCTCGGTCGTGACCAGGCCAATGTAGCCGTCGCGCAAGTCGAATATGCGCATCCCCATGAAACGGATACCACATCTCTTGATATTGGTTTTCGCCTTGAGGAACCCCTGAAGCATGCGACGTTCTGGAAACTGGATACGATTCGAAAAGTCACTCTTCCTGCTTACATGGTCGATGAGTTAGCGAAGAGTGCGCGATCATTTCGCCCCGGCGAAAAGTTCATCCTCGGTTTTCACAGCCCTTACGAGGTCGAGTCTCCCGATTGGTTGGATGTCTATCCCTGCGCTCCGCTGCCGCTGACGGCACAAAATCTGGCTGCGGTTCGCCGCGGCATTAGCCGCGACATCTTCCCAGAGACCCGAGAGTTTTGGCCGTGACTGGCGACTCTTAGCGAGCCAAAGGACTCAGCCTCGTCTGAAGGAACCCTCCCACCGATAAATAGCGCAGGGCTCCTCAGTGCTCCACGTATACTCGCCATCCGGCTGATGATTCAGAATCGCCCGATCCGCCGCCTCAGCATCATGGATAGTTTTACCCACCCGCGCACCCTGGAATTTGTCCGTTCGGGAACAATCCTCACTCAAACGGTGTCTACCAACTCAATGTCTCCCTTCCCACGCTTGCGCAGGACTCTCCGGATAACTCTGTTCGCAGTCCTCGGGCTGATTCTTGCCGTCGCCGCCTACGTCCCAATCCAGCAGCGCATTCTCCGCTGGCGCGCTGAACACCTCCTCGCTGACATACGCTCGTTGGAGCTAGGCAAGAGCACCTGGGACGACACCCAGAAAATCATGCATCGCTGGGGAGCGTGGGGCTTCTATCAAGGCTCCTGCACACGAGATCGTTGTAGCTACCAAATCTACTTACCGGACACCTACGAGAGATTAGAGGGTATTTTGCCGTCAGGATGCTGCGACTGGATGCTTCGGTCCTATCAATTCCTCGGCGGTCGAAATTCATTTACGCTGGCAAGGCTGGAAGTGATTAGCGGATTGGTTTGGGGAAAAGACTTCGCACTCGCAGTGAGGGTTCCCAAAGGGAAGGCCGCCGATGAGCCGGAATACGAGCTGGTCGCTTCCGCAGCAACCGTATGGAGAACGGAGCACTTTTACCAATCCGGCAGAATCGTCCACCCCGAATATTTCATAGGCCGACCCGGTGCTTGCGAAGGTTGCGAAGCGATGGATGCAATGTACACACCTTTTGCGGAGCCGGGCCAGATAAACAGCCTGCTGGACTTTAACCTTGACTGCCTGACAAGGAGAAGTCCCTGCCAAAAACAGGTTGACATTATGCCTTCTGTCTGGAGAAGACTTGAACTCGAAAAACAGGATGCTAAGAGGAAAGATATAACGATCGAAACCCCGACAGACTCGTGCTCACTCTCACCAGAATTCCTTGGGCGCGACCGCGCGAACGTTGCAGTCGGGGAAGTCGCCTCCATGCGCCTCATTCCCGATGATAGGGAGTCACGAGTTGAGGTTGGTTTTTATCTTAGTGATCGTCTGAAGCGAGCAGCTTTTTGGAACGTCGATGAAGTTTACAGGGCCGTTCTACCCAGGAGTGCCATTCAGAGTAAAGATGGCTCTGGTAATGTGGCATTCGCGCCGGGGCACAAACTTATCCTCACGTTTCGTAGCCCTTATGAGGTCGAACCTAGGAACTCGCTCGACCTTGACCCATGCGAAGTCATTCCGTTCACAGAACCAAATCTTGCGCATGTTAAGGACGGAATCATGAGAGATATTTTTCCGGAATCGACAGTCAAATGGCCCTGATCTCTGCACATCACTTCGAGTTGCTGGAACCGCTTCATTTTTTGCCCACCCAGCGATAGATAGCGCAAGGCTCCTCGGTACTCCACGTATACTCGCCATCCGGCTGATGATTCAGAATCGCCCGATCCGCAGCCTCATCCTCCTTCGACAGCGGAATCAGCCCCCGCCAGAGCTGCACCCATCCCGGACGCTTGGCCAGCACCGCATCGAACTCATCGTTCGCATACAGCAGGTCAATCTGCAGCGGCCGCCTGGCAAAGCTCGCCTCGATATGCCGCAGCAGCGCCTTCAGCACGGGCTCGCGAAAAGGATTGAAGAGATACGCCACACAAGGGTCAGCAGGAAACTTGAACTCCGTCACATCCGCGCGCACAACCTTCAGCGGACACCGTGCCCGGCCAGCCTTCTCCCACTTGTCGATATTCTTCTGCGCAATCTCGGTAAGATCGCCATGCAGTTCCACGCCGATCACCTCGCGAAACGGCATCCGCGCAGCAATCAGCATCGCCCGGCCCATTCCCGCGCCAAGGTCGATAAAGCTGTAGTCCTCGGGAGGCGCAATCAGCTCAGTCGCCCGCCACCGCGCAACCAGCCCCTCAAGCACCGAAGGCGCAATGCCGTAATACGCTGTCGAATGCCTGTCATGAGGATGGCCAGTCGCGAGATGCTGCCCGCGCACAAGGCCGCTCGTCTGCACGCCGTGTTCAACGTCGAAAGGATGGCGCATGAACCCATCCTTGACCGTCAACCCGGGCAAAAGCCGCTTGCGTCCCATCGTCGCACTCACCCGGTAATAACTTTAAAGCTGTTCGAATATATCGCGGAACTCCCACACGCCGCTCTTGCCATGCAGCCACTCCGCCGCGCGCACCGCGCCTTCCGCAAAGCCTCTCCGGTCAAAGGACTCGTGCCTTAACTCGATCAGGTCGCTGGGACTCTTCACCGTCAACACATGCATGCCGCTATGGTCGCCCTCGCGATGCGAAGTAATCTCGACAGTCGCGTCCGGCTGGGCCGCCTTCACAATTTCCTTCATCGTGACCGCCGTTCCAGAAGGAGCATCAAGCTTGGTAGTGTGGTGCGTCTCGGCGATATGGAAGCTGTAGCCCTTAAGCTTTGCCAAGTCGGCAGTCAGCTTGAAAAGCTCCTGCACGCTCATCGAAAAATTGGTGCCATAGAGCAGGCCCCCGTTCTTACGGAACGCCAGCGCCTTCATCTCATTCAGCTTGTCATACCATCCCGTCGTCCCAACGACAATGCGCGCGCCCAAAGCCAGGCATGCGCGGATATTCTCGATCGCCGCCTCGGCATTCGTGAAGTCCAGTACAACATCCACCTGCGCCAGCGTAGGAGCCGTCAGTGCGCTCGCGCCCGCATTTTCGCGCAGGTCCAACACCCGCACCGAGTGACCGCGCTCCCGCGCCACCGCGGCAACCTGGCTACCTGTCTTACCCTTACCGAGCACCAGCAGCAGCATGATTTATGTCTCCTGAGGAACATTGATCGTAGAAAGTGTACCTATGAAACGATGACGTGATGTTTATTTAAACGATGTTTGTCATCCTGAGCGCAGCGAAGGATCTGCTTTTGTCTTCAACTCACAGCCGGCACAGCCACCCGCGCCTCAACATCAAACACCGCCGGATCGGGATCCTTAAAGAAGGCCGCATGCAGCGAACGCACCGCTTCCTCCGCATCGCTCTCCTCGATCATAAAGCTCATATTGATTTCGCTCGCGCCCTGCGAAATCATACGCACATTCACATGCTTGATGGCGGTAAACACCTGCGCCGATATCCCCATCTGTCCGCGAATATCCTCGCCAACCATGCACACCAGCGCCTTTTGGCCCTCATACTTCACATCCGCGATCTTGCTCAGCTCGTCGGCGATCTCGGGCAGCTTCGCATTCGAATCGACCGTCAGCGAAACGCTCACCTCGCTTGTAGAAACCATATCCACCGGACATTGATATTTGTCGAAAATATCGAAGATCGATTTCAGATACCCGTGCGTCATCAACATGCGGCTCGCCACCACATCGATGATGGTTAGCTTCTTCTTCAACGCAATGCATTTGAAAGGGCTCCGGCAATGCGGGGCCAGCGAAATAATCCGTGTGCCTTCATTGGCAGGATTGCGCGAGTTCAACACCAGTACCGGAATATTACGCTGCACAGCAGGCAAGATCGTCGCCGGATGCAGCACCTTTGCGCCGAAGTAAGCCAGATCCGCCGCTTCTTCAAAGCTGATCACCTTGACCCGCAGCGCATCGGGGCAGATCCGCGGATCTGTTGTCATAATCCCGTTCACGTCCGTCCAGATCTCGATCGCCTCGGCATGCATTGCTCCGCCAATTAGCGCACCAGTAAAGTCCGAACCGCCTCGACCAAGCGTCGTCGTGATCCCCGCTTCATTCGATCCGATAAAACCGCCCATCACGGGCACAAGGCCAGCCTCCAGATGCGGTCGAACATGGATCGAACAGCGTTCCTCGATCAGCTCATCCTGCGGAATCGCCTTCTGATACTGCGAATCAGTGATGATCACATCGCGTGCGTCCACATGCACACCGGCAATCCCACGCTCGCGAAAAGCCTCTGCAATCATGGCGCTCGAAAGCCGTTCGCCATAGCTCACGATCAGGTCTGAAATCCGCGGAGTCAGTTCCAGAATTGCCGCCAGCCCGCGCAACACTTCGTCGAGCGCGTCAAATTCACGCTCGATCATTGTCTGAACAGCGGCGCATTTTTTCGAATCCGCAACAAGCGCAGCAGCGGTATCGCGATGCCGGCACCGCAGCCGCTGACTGATGGCCAGCGCGCCCGTGCGGTCTCCGCGGCTGGCCGCAGCAGCGCAGGCCAGCAGCTGGTCGGTCACCTTCGACATGGCCGAAACCACTACTACAGGTTTCTTACCCGCCGCCACCCGCCCGGCAACGATCCCCGCAGTACGTGCAATGGCCGCCGGATCCTCGACCGACGTACCGCCAAACTTCATCACTACCAGGCTCATCACTATCCTTGTATCGGAATCCCTACGCCCGACCCGCCACCAAAGCCACCGGTTCCAGCTTCCCCAGACTCAACAGCAGCTCGGCATTCACAATCGCCGCCCCAGCCGCGCCGCGAATCGTGTTGTGCGAGAGCACCGTGAACTTCCAGTCGAGCAACCCGCAGGGCCGCAGCCTGCCCACCGAAGCCGCCATGCCATTCCCGCGATTCTTGTCCAGTCTCGGCTGCGGACGATCTTCTGCCGCGATCCACTCCACAGGCTGCGCCGGAGCCGTCGGCAAATCCTGCCCGGCCAGCGGCTTGAACTCAGCCCATGCCGCCAGCATCTCTTCCTTCGTCACAGGACGGCCCAGTTTATTACCCAGCTTGATCGAGACAGATTCGGTATGCCCATCCTCAACCGCCACGCGATTGCAATGCGCGCTCATCCGCGCGCGGAGGGGAGCAATGTGCTCGCCGTCGAGACGTCCCAGCAGCTTCAGCGTCTCCTCCTGCATCTTCTCTTCTTCGTTCTTGATGAAGGGAACGACATTGCCCAGAATGTCCATTGAAGGCACGCCCGGATACCCGGCGCCGCTCACCGCCTGCATCGTGGTGACAAAGATCTGCTCGATGCCAAAGCGCTCCTCGATCGGCTTGAGCGCCATGACGAGCCCGATCGCCGAGCAGTTGGGGTTGGTGACGATATAGCCGCCCGACTCCTTGCGCCATTCCTGATCCTCGATCAGGTGCAGGTGATCCGCATTCACCTCGGGAATCACCAGCGGCACGTTGGGATGCATCCGGAAGGCACTGGAGTTAGACACAACGGCGCAACCTGCCGCGGCAAACTTCGGCTCAAGTTCGCGTGCGATGCCGGCATCGAGCGCGGCGAAAATAATCTTCGGCGCACCTTCAGCGTCCGCCGGCGAAATCGTCATCTTCGCAATGCGCTCAGGACACGGAGTGTCCAGACGCCATTTCGCGGCATCCTCATAGCGTTTGCCGCTCGAACGGTCGCTTGCAGCAAGCCAGGTTATCCGGAACCATGGATGGTTTTCCAGTAGTTGAATGAATCGCTGCCCGACCATGCCGGTCGCGCCTAAGATGCCAATTTCATGCTTGTTTTGCATAGTAGTAGACTCTCCAGTGTACAGGAGAGTCGGGGCAAATTCTCATTTCTTGCGGTGCCCCTCACGCTGCGGTTCCCGAGTCTGCAACAACTGTTCCAACTCTTCCTTGAACTCCCGCACATCTTTGAAGTCCCGATAAACACTGGCAAATCGAATATAAGCAACGGTATCCAGAGTCTTCAGATTCTCCATAATCAGCTCGCCAATTTCGCTGGTCGTCCGCTCGCGCTCCGGAGCGTCCATAAGATAGGCCTCCGTCGCATCTACAATCGCCTCCAGCTTGACCGACGAAACCGGCCTTTTTTCGCAGGCGCGCAGCAGCCCGCTCAGCACCTTGTGCCGTTCAAATTTCTCCCGGCGGCCATCTTTCTTCACCACCATGTATGGGATTTCGTCGATGCGCTCGTACGTCGTAAATCGACGCTCGCACTTCTCGCACTCGCGCCGCCGGCGAATCGAATCCGCCTCTTTACTCTCTCGACTATCGACAACACGATCCTGGGTAAATCCGCAAAAAGGACATTTCATCAGAAGCTCATTTTAGCTGGTCAACGCAGAAGACCATAGCAGGCCGTTGCCTAGAGCCGATTACTCAGGGATTCCGCCGAAGAAACTCCGCACGAATTCTTGCTGAAAGCCGGAAATTCGTTTCCTCCAGGCTTTGCAATGTGGCTCTGAAATCGATTAATCCGCGCTGTCCGGCTTTCTCCAGAACGCTGATTGTTCCCGTGACGTTCAGATTGCGACGCTCTGCTTCCCGGCGCGCGTCTCTATCGTCTGTGACCAGCGTATGGATTCCGAGTTCCAAGGCCAGCCGGATTGCATCTCGCTCTCCGGCATCCAGCTCACTCAAACTTGAATCAAGTTCATAGGTTGGCGCGTATACCTCGCACCAGACTGGGAGCTTGGTTGCCCATGCACGAACGATGGGTGGAGTCCCCGTATGTTGAAGTTCTTCATAGACCACAGTGGGAATCAATACCCGCTCGTAAAGAGCGGGCAGCAATTCAATCTGCCCAATCAAGGCCAGGTAGTTAAGAGGAGTAGTGTCAGCTACGACAATCACGCTTTGTGGCGGCCTTCAGATTCCAACAGATCCCAGGTCTTCCGGTCTTGTTCCAAATCTTCGAGGTCGTAGGCATGTTCCCAAATATTGTGTGCCTTGAGAAATCCGTCCAACTCATACCGGGTCTCGAAACCCAGCAAGCGGCGGGTCTGACTGGCTGTGAGAACTCCTGATCGATAGCCTTCGATCGCTACCGCTTCGAGCGTGCTACGCGCAGGGTCCTGGCCGTTGGCAGAAAGACATCGGGCCATTTCATCCGGGATTTCTAACGTTACCTGCATATTCAGAATCTAGCACGACTGCTGTAACTAAGCCTTCTCAGGCCCCGCAACCTCAACTTCCACGACCTCTGCACCAGCCTGCTCACTCTCCTTCGCCACCCGGCGCAGACTCACATGCTCAAGCTGAGCCCAGATAAGCCCCACCGGAACAATTGCCAGAAAAGTAACGATCAACAGCATAGCCGCACAGGCCGTAGCAGGCTCAGGCGGAACGGCAAAGAAACTCGAAATCGCCGCAGCCACCACCCCGATCTGCGTGAACCATCCCAGCACCGGCAACTGGAAGACGCTCGCTCCGCCACTCACGATCATCAGCACCAGGGCCTTGGCAAGGGTCATCGAAGCCAGCTCCGGACTCGCAGTGAATGCCTGCGCCGTCATCAGATAGGCCATAGTGATCAGCCCCCACATGGCCAGTGAAATCCCCAGCGTCACCGCCAGATCGGCAGGCGTGCGCAACGTGTCCAGTCCGGCGCGGAAGCTGCGAATCTTCTCCCCGATAGCGTGCCCGGCAGCCTTAGAGAGCACGCCGATAGTTCGCTCAAAAAATGCAGCCAGCACTCCGCCCGACAGCCGCACCGCGACGAGAAACAGCGCTCCCGCTACCGTACCGGCCAGGCCCCAGTAGCCGACCCTTTTGAAGATCTCCGGATGAGGCAGCGCTCCCGCCGGAGCCAGCAGGATTGCCGTGGAGAAGATCAGCGCCATCGAACCGGCGTCAAACAAACGCTCCACAATATAGACCGCAATCTGCGAACTCAACGGCAGACCCGTCCTCTTTGAAACCATGTATGGCCGTGAAAGGTCCGCCACCCGGCCAACCAGCGCCACTGAAGTAAAGCCGATCACCTGCGTATCGGTCAGTGAAAGAAGCCCCACCTTCTTGTTGGGCCGTATCAGCAAGGCCCACCGAATGGCGCGTACAACGTAGCCCAGATAGATACATCCCAGCCCGATAGCAATCTTCGTCCAGTTCACCTGCGCCAGCTGCAAACCAAACTGCGCGAAGTCGAAGCCGACGTGATGGTAGGCCCAGATTCCAAATCCAATCAAAGCCGCAAGGACCACCAGACTCAAAATCAGTTTCGCGTGCTTCACACATGCCCCATTTCTTTATTGAGGGTGCGGGCCTCAGCCCGTACTTCCATTGCTGACCAATCGAACGATACGAATGGGTTTAACCCGCTTGTTTATCCATCGAGGCAGGGACAAGGGAAGGATACGGGAAGGGACCGCGTCTTAGCAGCACTTATTCAGAGGCTTACCTGCTACCGGCACCGAGCGAAGCGGCACTAAGTGAGGCATTGTATTTTTGCCGCGCACTGACTCTGCGGTTGAACTCATGAATAACTCGCGCAACATATACACGCGTTTCATGATACGGCGGAATCCCATGATACCGATCCACCGCATCAGGCCCGGCATTGTAGGCCGCCAGCGCCAGCGCAATGTTGTCATGGTAGCGCGTAAGCAGGCCGTCCAGATAAGCAGTGCCGCCGCGCACATTCTGTTCAGGCGCGAAACTATCTGCCACCCCAAGCTGTTGCGCCGTTCCCGGCATCAACTGCATGAGGCCGCGTGCGCCTGCGCGGCTCGTCGCGTGAGTGTAGCCGCCGCTCTCCATCTTTACCACGCTGGCCAGCAGGTCCTCATCGACGTTGTGCTCCGAACCGGCCTTCGAAAGCAGCTGATGCAGATCCGCAGCCGTTAGGTGCGCATCCACCCCCTTCGAATCGACCTTCTCCGAGGTGACAGGCAGCTTTGGATCCAATGCGGAAATCTCCGGCTTGACCTCCACCGGAGGATCAGGAACCGACTCCACTCCAGCGATTGCTTCGGGATTCAGTTCCACATAGTCAGTGTCAGCCGCCTTCATGTACGCGCGAACCCGGCCGTCGACCACCACATGGTGATTGCAGACCAGGTCAAATCCATTGGTCAGCACAATACGTTCCGCCGCCCGCGCCGTAACGTGCAGACACGGCAACGCGAGCAGCGTCGCCGCCACCCGCCACTTGCCCGAATTATGTCTCAGCATCCCCGGCACGTTCACACTCTACCAGAGGCGACCGGCGAGCTATTTGCTCCAGCCAATGCCACAGCCCTTTCCAGCATTACCGCTACGCCATCCCGGTCATTCGTCGGGCCAATCTCCCAGCCGCGCTCCGGAGCCAGCGCCCGCAGTTCGTCAGTCGCATTCCCCATCAGCACGCCCGTTCCGGCCCAGTCCAGCATGGTCTCGTCATTCCAGTTATCGCCGATGGCCATCGTTTCTTCCTGCGCAATGCCCAGCCGCGCAGCCAGCCGCTGCAAAGCCGAACTCTTCGAAACACCCTTCGGCAGCAGGTCCAGAATCGAAAGATCGTTCCCCGGATACGCCGTCCGCACACACTCAAACTGCCCGGCCCACTCACATTCGGCCAGCAGCCGCTCAGCTTCCGCCATCTCCCTGATCGTCCCTGCCGCCATCCCTTGAATCAGAGCGACATCGTCTCCCAGCGCATTCTCAATCGGCCGTACCGCTTTGATCGCTTGCTTGTTTGACTCCACCCACTTCGCCAGCCGCCCGCGAGCTACAGCCATATCCTCCACAATCAGGTCCGGAGGCGCGGCCTGATCCAGCGTAAAAACCAGCATCCCTACTCCACGCAGCACTCCGCAAAGTCCGCGCGCAATCTCCGGGTTCAAATGCTGAAAATCGATGCGCTCGCCTGAAAAACTCCGAGTCACTGCACCATTGGACGTAATCAGGGGCGTATCCGCTCGCAGTCCGACTCCCTCCAGCAGCGGCGCAGTGAACGCCTGCCGTCGGCCCGTAGCAATCGCCACGGTGATCCCAGCCTGTTGCGCCTCAAGCAAAGCTTTCTGGTTTCGCCGGCTGATCACCTTCGAAAAATCCGGCAGCAGCGTCCCGTCCATATCAATTGCCACCAGACGGATAGGTTTCAGCGTCGCGGCACGTGTGCCATCAGCCTCAGCAAGAAGGGAAGTCTCCATATCTTCCAGTTTACCCGCTCGGGAATTCCAGCCAGATCGATGCCGTACCCGAAGCCGGGTTTAAACCCGGGTGTAACCTGAAAGCATGCATCCGGAGAGCGACAAGCTTTGCCCGCAATGCCACGCCCGGGTCGCAGGGGATAGGGCCACCACAGCCTGCCCGGCGTGCGGCTGTCTTCTCGTGAGTTACCCCGGAGCCAGTCTTGCCTCACCCAACTCCCCGCCACGCGAAGTGGATCATCGTGGCATCGTGCTGCCGCCCCGCCACGCAGTTGGCGGCGTAATCACTCCGCGATAATCGGCGCTTCAGACAATCCTCTATTTGCCCTTCGAGAAACCCCGAATATAGAGAATCAGGTTCCAGATATCGTCCGCCTTCATCCGGTCGCCCTCTGGAGTCATCTGACCCTTGCCATTCTTGATCAGATCGAATAGCTGGGCATCCGTCTTGTCGGCCAGCGTCTTCGGATCAGTCAAATCCGTAAGCGTCAGCTTCATATCCTTTGCCAGATCCGTTTTGCCGTCGCCCGTCGCCCCATGGCACATCTCGCACTCATAGCCATAGACCTTCTTGGCCTTGGCCTGCAATTCAGGCGTAGGTTTGATCGGATTCTTGGTATCGGGAGGGGTGGCTGCCGCGGCGTCCTGACTCAAGGGCGCCACACTGGACACGGGACCAGCCCCGAACAACATCACCACGGAAAGGAGAAGCAAAGACTTCAACATCGCGAGCCTCCTCAGTTGCAGGTGTCCGAGAAACTAATACTGGAGGGGCATCTGTCAGCTGATTGAATTTCGGGCGCAATTGTAGCACCGCTAAAACTTTGTGGACATAGCCACATGGGTTCGCCGAGTAATGCTCTGCTGCAGCCGCAATCACATGCGTGAAAGTAGAGAAAAAGCGCTGAATTTAAGAATTTAATTCCAGAATTTAATTTCTGGATTTAGAAACTCACCGATCCAGAACGCGCCACAGCTACTCATACCGCAAAGCCTCAGCCGGCAAAATCCGCGCTGCCGTCGAAGACGGGTAAAGCGTAGCCAGCAGCGAAACCCCTATCGAAACCACCGCCACCAGCACGCCATCCTTCCACGACGAAGCAAAAGGCAGCGTGTCGATGTTGTAGACCTCAGCCGACAGATGAATGAAGTGGTAGTGTGACCCGGCCCACGAAGTCACATATCCGATCACCAGCCCGGCCGCCGTTCCCAGCA
>Ga0206896_1159_pt1 | contig 13648 bp, 14 predicted proteins | sample Alteio_BWOrgHeat_52_FD_152969 | JGI IMG/M metagenome (GOLD analysis project Ga0206896, IMG submission 152969) | Enriched cells from forest soil in Barre Woods Harvard Forest LTER site, Petersham, Massachusetts, United States -... | ecosystem: Environmental > Terrestrial > Soil > Temperate forest >... | reverse complement strand
ATGTGAACGGCAAAAAGATCGTCCCTTCTGCAAACCTTGTCTATTTACTGCTCAACAAACCAAAGGACTTTATCACCACCAGCAGCGATCCGGAAGGCAGAAGGACGGTCCTGGATCTGGTCCGCAAAGCTACAGACGAACGCATTTTCCCCATAGGGCGGCTGGACCGCAATACCACCGGCGTCCTCCTGTTGACAAACGACGGGGAGCTTGCGCAAAAGCTCGCCCACCCCGCCTATGAAGTCAAAAAAGTATACGAGGTAAAACTGGACAAGGACCTTACAAAAAAGGACTTCGAACAGATCATGGGCGGATTGGACCTGGAAGACGGACGGGTCACCCCCGATGCCCTGGCCTATGCGGACGCCCACGACAAAAGCGTGGTTGGCATTGAGATCCACAGCGGCAAGAACCGCATCGTCCGCCGTCTTTTCGAGCACCTGGGCTATACCGTAAAAAACCTGGACAGGGTCATGTACGCCGGACTTACCAAAAAGAACGTGGACAGAGGACGCTGGCGCTTCCTCACTGAGAAAGAAGTCCGGCTGCTGAAGTTCCTCAACACCTCGTTCACCCGGAAGAAACCCTAGCACTTGAAGCATCGACTGGACATACTCGCAGACACCCCACAGTTCGTGGCCATCAACAAGCCTTCCGGGATGCTCAGCATCCCCGACAGGACACAATCGGAGGTTTCGCTCCGGGAAATGCTGGAGCAGGCATACGGAAAGGTCTTTACCGTACACCGCCTGGACAAGGATACCAGTGGCGTCATTGTGTTTGCCAAAGACAGCGCCACCCACCAGTTCCTGTCCGCTAAATTTGAAGGCCGGGAAGTCCGTAAATACTACCTGGGATTTGTCCACGGGCAGCCCCCGGAGCCCAGCGGAAGCATGGACGGACCGATCATGGAAAACCCACTCAAACGCGGTTCGATGATCATCCATACGAAGGGGAAGCCTTCTCTGACGGACTATATCGTACAGGAATCATTTGGGATCCTATCGCTGCTGCGGTTTCAGATCCATACCGGCCGAACCCATCAAGTCAGGGTACACGCAAAGGACCTTGGGCATCCTATCGTGGTCGACCCCCTCTACGGAGACGGCCAGCCGATCCGCTTATCGGCTATCAAAAGGAAGTTCAAACTCTCCAAATACGAAGAAGAAGAAAGGCCCCTCCTGGGAAGGCTGGCGCTGCACGCCTGGAAGATCGGTTTTACCGACCCTGAGGGGAAAGAATGGGAGATCGAGGCCCCGCTGCCGAAGGACATGAACGCGCTGCTCAGTCAACTGCGCAAATGGCGCGGCCCATCCCTTTAAAATTTTTCGACAAAACCCACGGCTACCGTATTATTGCTGAACTCATCGATGAGGATAAACGCCCCGTTCGCCGGGTTCTCCGCATACCTGTCAAGGAAAAGCGTCCGGGAGGATTTCAGCCGTACTGTGCCGATATCGTTGAGGGAAAAGGTCTTTTTGTCAGCCGCCTTGCGAAACGTATGGATGTCCAGTACCTCTTCCGTAGCCAGGACCTTTACCTTGACGACCTGCGCCCCGTGTTGCAACAGGAAAGTCCGGCCTTCTTGCATCTCCTGCTCATCCATCCAGGCAATCCTGGCGGTAAAGGTCGTTACTTCCGGGTAGGGTCTTTCACTGCTTTTGACCAGCATATTCCCCCTGCTTACGTCCACGTCTTCTTTGAGCGTCAGGGTCACACTTTCCCCCGCCTCCGCACGATCCACCGGCGCTTCTCCTTTGTAAATGGCCGCTATCGTCGCGACCCGCAAAGAGGGCAATACCACGACCTCCTCCCCGACTGCCCAGCGCCCGCTACCGATCTTCCCGGCGTATCCACGGAAATCATGAAAGGCATCCTGGGAGGGGCGGATCACATACTGGACGGGGAAGCGTCCGGGCAGATCGCCCTTTCCTTTGCCTGGTTCCAGCGCCTCCAGCAAGCCCAGCAGAGAGGGGCCCTTATACCAGGGGGTATGTACCGAGGATGCTACCACATTATCGCCCTCTTTTGCCGCCACAGGAATGAAGTGCAGGGTTCGGGGGGCGATCCCCACTTGTTCCGCTATCCCGATCACCTCTTCCCGGATCGTGTCAAACACCAGCGCGTCGAAATCGACCAGGTCCATCTTATTGACGCAAACGATAACGTCCTTCATCCGCAGCAGCGACGCGATATACAGGTGACGACGGGTCTGCTCGACCACGCCGTTCCGCGCATCGATCAGGACCAGAGATGCCTGTGCCGTAGAGGCCCCCGTGATCATATTGCGGGTATATTCTACGTGACCGGGTGTATCGGCTATGATGTACTTACGCGTGGGGGTAGAGAAATAGATATGTGCGACGTCTATGGTGATGCCTTGTTCCCGCTCGGCAATCAAGCCGTCTGTCAGTAGGGACAAGTCCGTAAAATCAAGTCCTTTCCGCTTGCTGGCCGTATCGATCGCCTCCAGCCTGTCGTCGGTAATCGACCGGGTATCATAGAGCAAGCGCCCTATCAGGGTGCTTTTACCATCGTCAACGCTACCAGCTGTAGCAATCCTCAACACTTCCATAAATAAATATTAACCCGCGTCTCAAGAGGCGGCGTGTTCAAAAGTATCCTACCTGCTTCCTGCGCTCCATCGCCGCCTCCGACCGCTTGTCGTCCATCCGCGCCCCCCGCTCCGATATGGTCGCCTCCAATATTTCCGAAATAATATCGTCCACCGTGTCGGCCTGAGACAGGACCGCTGCGGTACACGTCATATCCCCGACCGTACGGAAGCGTACCGTCGCGGCAAATGGCACTTCCTCCGGGCCGGTTTGCAGGAACTCGGAGTGCGGCCAATAGAAGCCATCTCTTTCAATAATGGCCCTTTGGTGCGAGAAATACAGGGAGGGAAGCCCGAGGCCTTCTTCTCTAATATAGTTCCAGACATCCAACTCCGTCCAATTAGAAATGGGGAACACCCGTACGTTCTCACCCACGTGTATCCTTCCATTGAGTATCTCAAAAGGCTCCGGCCTTTGCTTTTTGGCATCCCAGCCCCCAAAATCGTCCCGGACCGAGAAAATGCGCTCCTTCGCTCTGGCCTTCTCCTCATCCCGGCGCGCCCCACCTATACAGGCGTCGAACTTGAACTCCTCGATCGCATCCAGGAGTGTCACGGTTTGGAGAATGTTACGGCTGGCAAACCGGCCGGTTTCCTCCTTTGCCTTCCCCTGGTTGATCGAATCCTGGACATACCGGACGATGAGCCTGGTACCCGTCTGGGCCACCAGCCGGTCGCGGAATTCGATGGTTTCCGGAAAATTATGCCCTGTGTCGACGTGCAACAGCGGAAAGGGGACCGCGGCGGGATAGAAGGCCTTCCTGGCCAGGTGAACCAGGGTTATGGAATCCTTACCACCCGAGAACAAGAGCGCGGGACGCTCAAACTGAGCCGCCACTTCTCTGAGTATGTAGATGGCCTCTGCTTCCAGGGCCCTTGGAAAAATGCTTTCGGAATTCATAACGGTTACTTTACTCCATGTAATCCACATTCTTTCTGAGACGTTTCCCACCACCAGCGGCCGGCCCTCGGATCTTCTCCCGGACCGGTCGCGCGTGTACACGGAGCGCACCCGATACTGACAAATCCTTTATCGTGAAGGGTGTTACAGGGCACGTAGCGATCCTGGACGTATGCCTCCACGTCGGAGAGACTCCAGCGTAAAAGCGGGTTGAGCTTATACAGCCCGCGGGTTTCATCCCACTCTACGATCTCCATGGCCTGTCGGTTGGCCGACTGGTCGGAACGGATACCCGTGATCCAGACCTTGGCTCCTTCCAGGGCGCGTTCGAGGGGCCGCACCTTCCGCACGGCGCAGCAGGCCTTACGGTTGTCGATCGATTCGTAAAAACCATTGATGCCCCTAAGCCGCACCAGGGCCTCTACTTCGGAGGCGTCCGGGTAATATACATCGATGGGGATACGGTAACGCGCCGTCGTTTTGTCCAGGAGTTCGTATGTCTCATAGAAGAGCCTGCCCGTGTCCAGTGTAAATACCTGGACGCCTGCCCCCGACCGGGCGATCATGTCCGTCAGGACTTGGTCTTCCTGTCCCAGGGAGGAGGAGAACTTGACCGACCCGGGGAAAAGACCGGCGACATACAACAGCAATTCCTCCGCCGTGTGTCCGTCCGCATACGCCCGTATATCGTTCAAATGCTCCATACTATTTGTTCGGCTGGGGCGTGTACCTTAAATAAGGCTTCACCACCTTTACGCCTTTGGGGAATTTTTTCTGTGCGTCTTCTGTCGATATGGAATTGGCCACGATGACGTCCTGCCCATCCTGCCAATCCGCAGGGGTGGAGACGCTGTGGTTAGCCGTCAGCTGCAGGGAGTCGATCACCCGCAGCACCTCGTTGAAATTGCGGCCCGTGCTGGCGGGGTAGGTAATGATCAGCTTCACCTTTTTGTCCGGCCCGATGATGAACAAGGATCGAACGGTCATCGTTTCCGAGGCGTTCGGATGGATCATGTCATAGAGGTTAGCCACCACCTTATTTTCATCGGCGATCAGCGGGAAAGTGACCGTCGTCGACTGGGTCTCGTTGATGTCATTCACCCAGCCTTTGTGCTTGTCCAGGGGATCCACGCTCACCGCCAGCACCTTTACGTTGCGTTTGGCGAATTCATCTTTCAACTGTGCCGTCCGGCCCAATTCGGTCGTACATACAGGGGTATAATCGGCGGGGTGGCTGAACAGGACGCCCCATCCGCTGCCAAGAAATTCATAAAAATCGATTTCTCCTTCCGTAGTGGAAGCCTTGAAATTGGGCGCAATATCCCCTAAACGTAGACTCATATTAGACGGTTTTATGGCTCGAAAATACGAATAATCCACCATACCGGTAGACTATGTTTGCAAAAAAATTAAACTCCATCCAGGTAAATGTCGAGCAGCCCCTCGGGCAAGGTCACATGTAGCTTCTTGTGCGCTGTATCCAATTGTCCCATCGTTTCCTTGTGAAGGGGGATAAGCACCTCCTTTCCCCGGATAAATAGCTTACACAAAACCTGCATGGGCTGTTCTATGACTTCCACGATCGCTCCCAGGTCCTCCTCCCCGCTGATAAGGTGAAAGCCCAACAGGGAAACCGGAGCCGATTTGGCCGCCAACCGGCCAAAATCTTCCTCCTGCAGCCAGACGTCTTTTTGTTGGAGCAGACGGGCCTGCTCGGGGCTGTCGACCCCTTCCAGCTTCAGGTAGGCTTCCGAGTCCCCTTTTAGCCGGATTTCCTCCAGGAAATAGGGAAGGAAGCCATCCTTCCGGTTCTCCAGGAAGATGACCTTTAACCCGCGCAGGCCCTCGTCCTGACCCAGGCTATGGCGCATGACCAACTCCCCCTTGAGGCCAAAGACTCCCACGAGCCGCCCAACGCTAAAGTATTGCTCACCCATGTGTCTGAATATCAAAGGCCCCTGTCGAAGAGGGGCCTTTGCATTAAATAAGATGGAGGTTATTCGCCAACCTTGGGTTCCCCACGGTGCTCTCCGCCCCCCGGACCATCGTGACCCTGAGGCTTGGTGCGCCGGATGATGGGTTGATGCCTTTTCTGGGTGCGTTGCTTGCGGTGGTCGTCTTGTTTCATCTTCATCTTGCCTTCGTGCTCTTCATGCCATTTCTGGAATTTTGTCATGGCCGTGGCCTCGTCGAAGAGACCCAGCTTGACACCCCTTAACAGATGCTTGAGGTAGAGAACGCCTTTGAAAGATAAGATCTTGCGAACGGTGTCCGTAGGCTGAGCGCCTTTGTGCAGCCAATCCAGGGCTCTTTGGCGATCAAGTTGAATGGAGGCGGGAACGGTCAGCGGATTGTAGGTTCCCAGCTTTTGGATAAACTTCCCGTCTCTTGGAGCGCGGGCATCGGCGACCACGATGAAGTAAAAGGGTCTCTTCTTAGACCCATGGCGCTGGAGTCTGATTTTAACTGGCATCTTAAATAGAAATTTAAATGCGTGATTGAATAAATATTCCCTTTAAAGGGATGGCAAAGGTAACATAATCGACCTTTATTTTCAAAGCCTATCCTCAAAATTTTACGAGCGGGCCATTCCCATACGTCCCATGGGCATCTTATTCATTGTCTTCATCATCTGCCGCATCTGCTCGAACTGCTTCATAAACTGGTGCACCTCGGCAAGGTCCTTTCCGGCCCCCTTGGCGATCCTCTTCCTCCGGCTCAGGTCGATGACATCCGGATTGGCCCTCTCCTGCAGGGTCATCGAATTGATCATGGCTTCGATCCCTTTGAACGCGTCGTCACTGATATCCAAGTCCTTCACGGCCTTTCCGACCCCCGGGATCATCCCCAAAAGGTCTTTTATATTACCCATTTTTTTAATCTGTTCTAGCTGCTGTTTGAAGTCGGCGAAGTCGAACTGGTTTTTCCGGATCTTCTTTTCCAGGCGGGCCGATTGTTCGGCGTCAAACTGCTCCTGGGCCTTCTCCACCAGGGTGGTAATGTCCCCCATCCCCAGGATACGCTGGGCCATACGCTCAGGGTAGAATACGTCGAGGGTATCCAGTTTTTCCCCGCTGCTCACGAATTTGATGGGTTTATCCACCATATACCGGATCGAGAGGGCGGCCCCTCCCCGGGTGTCCCCGTCCAGCTTGGTGAGGACTACACCCCCGAAGTCGAGGCGTTCATTAAAGGTTTTGGCTGTATTGACGGCGTCCTGCCCTGTCATCGAGTCCACTACGAAGAGGATCTCCTGAGGTTGAACAGCGGCTTTGATGGCCGCTACTTCCGCCATCATTGCTTCGTCCACCGCCAGGCGTCCGGCAGTGTCGATGATGACCACATTCTTGTTTTTGGAGGTCGCTTCTTTGATGGCATTCCGGGCGATCTGGACCGCATCTTTGGTATCCGGCTCACTGTATACATCCACGCCGATCTGCCCTCCCAGCACCTGTAACTGGTCGATGGCTGCGGGACGATAGATATCCGCCGCCACCAGCAGGGGGGATTTCCCCTTTTTGGTCTTTAGGTAGGACGCCAGCTTTCCGCAAAAGGTCGTCTTACCAGACCCTTGGAGACCCGCTACCAGGATCACCGCAGGGTTACCCTTGAGGACAAGCTCCGTCGCCTCCCCGCCCATCAGTCCGGCAAGCTCGTCCTTGACGATCTTTACCATCAACTGACTGGGGGAAATGGCGTTCAGGACCTTTTCGCCGGTGGCCTTATCCTTGACCTTATCCGTAAATTCTTTGGCGATTTTGTAGTTGACGTCCGCGTCCACAAGGGCCTTACGGATTTCCTTGACGGTGGCCGCTACGTTCAGCTCGGTTATTCTGCCTTGACCTTTGACCTGCTTAAACGCTGTCTCTAACCGTTCACTAAGACTTTCAAACATAATAGGGATTGTGCAAAAGCACAAATGTACAGCATTATTGTATGTAGGATGACCCCTGGGGACCCCCTCTCCCTAGGCTCCCAGGTAAGTCCTTAGGAGCCGGCATCGGCTGTTCGAGCGCAACTTATTGATTGCCTTGTCCTTAATTTGGCGGACGCGTTCCCTGGTCAGGTTGAACTTCTCCCCTATGTCCTCCAGGCTCATAGGATGGTCCACCCCAATACCAAAGAAATAACGGATGACCTCCTTTTGCCGGTCGGTCAAGGTCTGAAGCGAACGGGATATTTCGGTCTTGAGCGACTCGTCGTGTTCTATTGCCTGGTCTGCCGCTTCCGCGTTGGGGTTCTCCAGGACGTCGATCAGGGTATTGTCCTCTCCTTCCGCAAACGGAGCGTCCATACTTACATGGCGCGCGGCAACCCCCAGGGTGGCGGCCACCTCCTCGGTGTCCATTTCCAGGACTTCCGCCAATTCTTCCGGCGAAGGTTCCCGTTCGTATTCCTGCTCCAGGCTGGAAAATGCTTTGTTGATGCGATTGGTAAGACCTACCTTATTCAGCGGCAAACGGACGATCCGGCTCTGTTCGGCCAGCGCCTGAAGGATGCTTTGGCGGATCCACCATACCGCGTAAGAAATGAATTTGAAGCCCCGGGTTTCGTCGAAGCGTTGAGCAGCTTTGATCAGACCAAGGTTCCCCTCATTGATCAGGTCTGACAGGGAGAGCCCCTGGTTTTGGTATTGTTTGGCCACGGAAACCACAAACCTCAGGTTGGCTTTTGTAAGGCGTTCCAGCGCAGCCTGATCACCTTGCTTGATCCTCACGGCAAGTTTTACCTCGTCTTCCGGGGCCAGCAGTTCGACCTTACCGATCTCCTGCAGGTACTTTTCGAGACTCTGGGACTCGCGGTTAGTGATAGATTTGGTGATCTTGAGTTGACGCATGCTCATATTATAGGGTGTTTTGGCATTCTTTGGGAAGGGGGACACTGCAAAAGGGGCACGATCACATGGTCATAACTCAGCTAATGGATTGAACAAAACAGTCAATTACAGTAAGCATTTCCGTAGAAAAGTTAAATAGATTTATGATACAAGCCAAAAAAACCTTGTTACTGAAATTGTAATACGTAGTTGTACGTACCCGAAAGTGGTAGGTTTTCCCCTTTCGAGGTCCTCAAATACTTTCGAAAAAATTTTGAAGTGATCATTTATTTCCTATTATTGCAGGGAACGAATCACGGGATTAACTTATGAAGGAATGAGTAAAAAGGTACAATACACGCTGGAATATCCAGTCAGGTGCTCCCCTACGATCTTGTATGAATTTCTCTCTACCCCGGCCGGACTCCAGGAATGGTTTGCAGATAAAGTCGACGAACGAGAAGGAATGTTTAGTTTTTCATGGAATGGTTCGGTGGAAAAAGCGCAGGTTTTGGAAACCGAAATCGATAAATTTATCCGCTTTCATTGGCTGACCGCGCCTACGGACGAATACTTTGAATTCCGCATCGAAAAATCGGAGGTGACCAACCTTACTATATTGATAATCAAAGACTTCGCCGAAAAGAAGGAAGTGACCGACCAGAGCCAGCTTTGGGAGTATCAGGTCAAGGACCTGTTTCATCGCCTGGGCAACTAAGTCTTTCAAGCCGTTTACCCCATCCACCCCAGCAATTCCCCAAAGCGCTCTTCCAACAAGCCGGGTACCTGGTCCCACAGGTCCAGGGGAATAACCGTGACCATTTTAAAAAAAACACGATCGCCCTGTTCTGCCCGCTGCGCTTCGGATAGTTCTTGCACCCTTCGGTAATCGCTTTCCCGCACCGCGTGTACCCATTCATCCTCCGATACCGCCAGGTGCCAATTCCCGGTCTCCCGCGACCCCAGGACGTCCAACAGGGCGGGGACATAGCGCGCCTGGTAACGCCCTTTCAGGTGCAGGGTCAGGCTGAAATAACGCCCCCACCAGAACAATGTCCGTATGGCGAACACGTGGTCGCGGTCGAACACGGCAGGATAGTCCAGGATCATATACGGCAGCCCCTGGTAGTTTTCCCCCCTGGAGAGTTTGGGAAACCGCCCCTTCAATTCCGGCGTCAAGGCTGCGGCATGCGCCGCCCGCTCACGGTATCCATCGGCCACCTCTCCCAGAAGGCTCCCGACCTTTTCCATGATCGAACGTTTGGTTAAAATCCAATCGGCGTCGAGGATCAACAATTTTTCTGCTGGCGAAAGACGTATTTTTGTGGGCCTCATCGTTTTAAAGGTACCAAGAAACTGATACTCCGTGATCAAAAAGCTAGACCGGCTCATCATAAAAGCCTTTATAGGACCCTTTCTCATCACCTTCCTCATCGCCTTGTTTATCCTGGTGATGCAGTTCTTCTGGAAGTACATCGACGACCTGGTCGGAAAAGGGTTGGACTCCTTTACACTCCTGGAACTTACCGGACTGGTCACCACCACCTGGGTACCCATCGCCCTGCCCCTTTCCATCCTGCTCTCCTCTATTATGACCTTTGGCAACCTGGGAGAAAGCTTCGAGCTGGTGGCCATAAAATCGGCCGGCATACCCCTCCTTCGCTTTATGCGTCCCCTGCTTTGGGTATCCGCCCTGCTTTGCTTGCTGGCCTTTCTCTTCGCCAACTACGTCATCCCGGTAGCCAACCTGAAATTCCAAACCCTGCTCCAGGACATACAGCTTAAAAAGCCGGCCTTTGACATAAAGGAGGGGGTCTTTTACAACAAGATGCCCGGATACACCCTTAAGATCAGTAAAAAGGACAAGACCGGAAGCCGCATAGAGAATGTGATCATCTTCGAAGAGAGCAATATCCTCCAGGACAACCTCATCACCGCGGATAGGGGTGTGATGTCCCTCTCCGGCGACAAACAAACCCTGAATTTCAAGCTGGAGAAAGGGACCTACTATCAGGAGAAAGGTCCGCGGTACTCCACGACGACCGACTTCATCCGACTCGGTTTTAAGGACTACACCAAACATTTCGACCTGAGTTCCTTCCAGATCAACCGCTCCACCGACAGCCTTTACAAGAACAACGCCCAAATGCTCAGCGTCCGGCAGTTGAGGATCGCCCTCGATTCCCTCAACAAGCAAGAGCAGGCATTTATCCATAACAACAACCTGGGCATCCGTTCCTATTTCCATGTGACAAAGGTGAGTGACAGCGCCTGGCGGTATGCCGAGGCAAAGAACGGTCCGGTGTTGCCTTTTAAAAAGCTGATCCCCGATTCCCTAAAAGTAACGGTGCAGGACAGGGCCGGATCCATGCTCTCCGGTCTCCGGAACCAGGTCGACATTCAGGAGTTGGAGTACGTAGGACAACAAGCCAATATCCGCTCCCACCTGGTCGAATGGCACCGGAAGTTCTCCTACAGTTTCGCCTGCATGGTCCTCTTTCTCATCGGGGCTCCCCTGGGTTCCATTATCCGCAAGGGAGGGCTGGGCATGCCCCTGGTATGCGCGGTGATCTTTTTTGTGATCTTCCACCTGCTCAACACCTTTGGAGAAAAATTTGCGAGGGGAGAGGTCCTGTCTCCCTTTGTGGGCATGTGGCTCGCGGACCTTTGCATGCTCCCCATCGGCATTTTCCTAACCTACAAGGCCATGCAGGATTCCCAGTTATTCAACAAGGAATTCTACCACCGCTCTTTCAAGTGGGCGCGGGCGGGAGTTATCCGCCTCAAGACACGTTTCGCCTAGGATTTTTGTATTTTATTCGGAATATCTATATTTTTGCAAAATAATATTCTGAATTTTATGCATAATGTCGATGCAACCGATCTTCAAATCCTGACCCTCCTTCAGCCGGACGCCCGCATGTCCAACGCCGCCCTCGCCAAAGAGTTGGGCATGGCCCCCTCCGCCGTCCTGGAAAGGGTACGCAAACTGGAATCCAGGGGAATCATCGAAGCCTATACGACCCAGATCAACCCCCAGTCCATGGACCTCCGGCTGCTCTCGTTCGTCTCCATCAAGGCCAGCACCGCCCCCGGTGATACCCAACTCGCCGCACAACTGGCCGCCATCCCCGAGATCCAGGAACTGCATATCATCGCGGGAGAGGATTGCTTCCTGGCGAAAGTCAGGACCTCCGACGCACAGGCCCTCGTCACATTGATGCGCGACAAACTCGGGAAGATCAACGGGGTCGTTTCCACCAAGACGACCATCGTCCTACAAACCATCAAAGAAAAGAACCACCTCGTAATCCCCCCATCGCTATGAACGCCAAAGAACGGTCTTGGGGCCCGCTGGCTGCCTACCTGGCGGTCTGTATCCTCTGGGGCTCCACCTACCTGGCCATCTCCATGGCCGTCAAGACCATGCCACCCTTGCTGATGATCTGCCTTCGCTTTTCCGCCGCCGGCGCGTTGCTGCTGGGCTGGTGTTTGATCAAGGGAGAACCCCTGCCGCCCCTGAAGACCTTTGTGCAAAGCGCGATCACCGGCGTAGCCCTGCTCTGTGTGGGGAACGGCGGTCTGTCCTGGTCGGAGGTATACCTGCCCAGTGGGTTGGCGGCGATCATTTTGGCGGCCGTTCCCTTATGGATGGCGCTCCTGGACAGGGCACATTGGAAGGAATCCTTTTCAAATCCCCGGGTGATCGGTGGCCTTCTCCTCGGCTTTTCAGGCGTCGTATACCTGGTCACCGCGGGAGGCCAGTCGGTCCACTTCTCTTTGCACAATACCCAACAGTTGACTTGCCTCGGTGTCCTCACGATCGGGTCCATCAGTTGGGCCTGGGGTTCCATATACTCAAAACGCACCCCGGTGCCCGGGTCCACGTTTATAAAGGGGAGCCTGCAAATGTTGTCCGCGGGTGTCGCCCTTTTTATCGCCAGCCTGTTGCTTGGCGATTGGAGTCATATTTCCTGGCAACAGGTAAGCGCACGTTCCTGGGGCGGACTGAGCTACCTGGTCATCTTCGGATCGCTCATCGGATACGTGAGCTATATTTATGTCCTGAGTGCCTGGCCGGCTGCCAGGGCCAGTACCTATGCCTATGTCAATCCCGTCGTCGCCGTTTTTTTGGGTTGGGCTATCGCCTCCGAGCCCCTAAGCCTCGGTCAGTTTATCGGCCTGGCCGTAATTCTGGCGGGCGTCATGCTCGTCAACAGCCAACAGTTCCACCTCAGCCGACACACCGGCAGTGTCCCGGTGCCGGCCAAGAATAATTAGCCCTATCTTCGCAGCCACGAACAACTAGCCACTATGCAAGCCTGGAAAGACTATCAGGAATCGAACAAGGACCGCTTCCTCCAAGAGCTGATCGCTCTTCTGCGCATCCCCAGCGTGAGCGCCCGCAGCGAACACAAACCCGATATGCAAACCTGCGCGCAGGCGGTTCGCACGTCCCTCCTGGAAGCAGGCGTCGACAAAGCCACCATATTTGGGACCGACGGGCATCCGATCGTGTATGGGGAGAAGGTCATCGACCCTTCGGCCCCCACGATCCTGGTATACGGCCACTACGACGTACAACCGCCCGATCCACTGGAGCTATGGAACAGCGGCCCCTTTGAGCCCGTCGTACACGAGGGTCGATTATACGCCCGTGGCAGCGCCGACGACAAGGGACAGGTGTATATGCACATAAAGGCCTTTGAAACAATGGTTCGTACCAATTCCCTGACCTGCAACGTGAAGTTCATCGTAGAAGGAGAGGAAGAAATCGGTTCCCCCAACCTGGGAAAGTTCGTAGCGTCCCGCGCCGCTCTGCTGGCCTGTGATGTGGTCCTGATCAGCGACACCTCCATGCTGAGCCTCGATACCCCCTCCATCGACGTAGGGCTTCGGGGCCTTACCTATATTGAAGTGGCCGTCACCGGCCCCAACCGCGACCTCCACAGCGGAGTATATGGCGGAGCGGTGGCCAACCCCATTACGACCCTCGCGCATATGATTGCGTCCCTGCATGACGAACACGGCCGGATCACCATACCCGGTTTCTACGATGACGTCCGCGAACTCGCCGCTTCGGAAAGGGCGGAACTCGCCAGGGCCCCCTTTGACGAAACAGCCTATAAGGCCGACCTTGGCGTCGGGACGCTTTGGGGAGAAGCCGGTTATTCCACCAACGAACGCACCGGCATAAGACCTACCCTCGAGGTCAATGGGATCTGGGGAGGATATACCGGCGAGGGCGCCAAGACCGTACTACCCTCCAAGGCATTTGCAAAGATCTCCTGCCGTCTCGTACCCGATCAGGGAAGCG
>Ga0206896_1157_pt1 | contig 13686 bp, 12 predicted proteins | sample Alteio_BWOrgHeat_52_FD_152969 | JGI IMG/M metagenome (GOLD analysis project Ga0206896, IMG submission 152969) | Enriched cells from forest soil in Barre Woods Harvard Forest LTER site, Petersham, Massachusetts, United States -... | ecosystem: Environmental > Terrestrial > Soil > Temperate forest >... | reverse complement strand
TTGGCTGGCTACATCCAAATGTCCGGATGTGCCTCCACGGTGGTGATTTGGCTATAGGCATCCGCCAGTTTCGTCCCTAGAAATAACCAGTTGTAGAAATACTTGCCATATGGCGGACGAAAATCTCACTTGCCTTTTGGTGGTTTCGCCAAGGCTTGGAGCAGGGCGGCGCGCTCGCTGTCGGTGAGGTTGAGCGCGGGCGACTGGGCGGCGGCGGTGGCCGCCGCCGAATCCTGGGCGACCCAAGCGGTCAGCACTTTGGTAATCTGGTTGGAGCGGGTGTTGGCGGTTGTAATGGTGTTCGCCCAAGTTAACGCGGCCGCGGGATCTTTATTTGCTTGCACCGCGATCAATTCAACCACAGCCACGTTTCGTTGGGAGCCGGCAGGCAGAGTGTTCATCCAAATAGAGGCGGTCTGCGGATCTTGCGCGACCCAAACTTTGGAAAGCGTGCGAGTGGCTCCGTTTCGGGTGGGCCCGGCGGAAAATTGATCCAGCAGAGCCACGGCCTGCGTCGGATTCTTGGCGGCTTCCACGCCGACGAGGCTGGACATGGATGCGTCGCGTGATGTACCCGGTGGCAGGCCGGCCGCGACATCCCAGGCCGAAGTAAAGTTTGTATCGGCCAAGCCGACTAGGGCATTGCTGATGGCTTGATCTTGATTCGGTCCCGCCGGCAGGCTTTGGGCAAAAGCCAGGGCCGCTTGAGGGTTAACTTGGCTTTCCGCCAGCGTCAATGCGGGCGCAAGACTAGCGAACATTGATGGGTCCGAAGAGTTCTGTACATATGTGAAGGCTCCAGTCGAATCTGTCTTTAGCCAGTTGCCCACAATTGCATTCAGGGCGGTTGCGCGGTCGGCACCGGAGAGGGATTGCGCCCAGCCGAGTGCGTCATTGTTGCTGGTTTGGCTCCAGTTGCTGGCCAGGACAGCGAGAGCTGAGGTGTGTGCCGCTGGGTCAGTGATTTGCCCCAAGGCCGAAACGGCCGCGGCCAAATCGGGTGTACCGGAGTGAATGGCAGTAAGCTGCCCATCTGATGTCGTCGCCGGCTTAAGCTCCGGAAAGCTCAACCCATCAATGATGTTGTCAACCGCCTTTTGGTAAGTGTCACCAGTGGCAACTTGTTTTAGCCAGTTGAGCGCCTCGTCCGGGGTCTTAAATGCCAATCCACTCAGGGTTATGATTGCCTTATTGCGGTTGGAAATATTGGAGATTTTATCCAAATTGGCCATCGCCAACTGGGAATCTTTCGGAACAATTCCAAGAATGACTGCATCAACTACGCCCGAATCTGTTTTCGGAAGATTTGACGCCCATGACAATGCAGCAGCTGGATCTGAATACCCCCAGGCCTGGCCAATTCCCAAGAGGGCACTGTCACGATCAGGGCTCGCCGGCATTTTCGCAACAAAGGCTGCAGCATCGTTGGCATTGGTATGGGCCCACGCAGCAAAGATGGACTGATAACCGTCCGGGGAAATGGATCCCGCGGGAAGACTGGAAAGCAAGTCCATGGCTTTGGCAGGATCATTTCGGGTCATCGTCATGATGGCCGTCGCCATCAAGCTTTGACGTTCAACCGGATCTGAAAATTGCGTGATAAGAGGCAGGGCCAGGTCGGGGTTTGTTTCCGCCAGTCTTCCAAGAACCCCCACCGCAATTAAGGTTCTATCCGCACTGGACGGATAATCATTAAGTGCGGCGAGCAAGGCTGGAATGTCCGCGGGCTTTATGTCGCTCGTAAAAGTGGCTCGAAGGAAATTGCTCTTCTGTTTGCTTGTCTTGATCCCCGATGGCCATTTATCGGTTAGCAGGTTGGCCATTGCTTCCTTGGCTTCATCGAGCGTATAGATTGAATCAGTCTGGGATGTGATGACATGTTCGCCGGAGACGGAAAGCGAATTCTGCCTGGTGCCCGGCGAGTTGGAGTCAGTTGAACCCAATCGACGCATGCGACCGCCGTAATATGCCAGCCCCAGCACCCCCAGCACCAGAATCCCACCAACAAATCTGCGATAAGGCGATTTACTCATATGGAGTAGCAAAGATATTCCTTATCCAAACACAATTGCAAATTGAAATCATCTCATCGAGCCAATAAATTAATTACCGGTCTGAGGTAAACACCCTAGTTGATTTCGTTAGCAAAACGGCATTTCTGTAGTATATTCCCGCACAAGTTTAAGTATTTTACTTGGAAAATGTTAAATTGGCTGCCTTGGAAATTGGTGAGATTTTTCTTAAATCTTTTTCATTAAGAACCACTATGTAGTCGTTCGTCATCCCTTGCCCCTTCCTATGAATATTATACGACGTAAGCCTTTAGACTTCAGCAAAGCATCGCCCGATGAGATCAAGCGGGCATTGGGCCGTAAGCTCACCCGTAACGGTCCGCAGAAATTTACCAAGTCCTGGCTTGAGAGCGTCATGCTCCCCCATCCGTTGCTTTTGACGATGTCCAGCGGCGATGAATGCTGCAGCCCGTATGATGTATGTATTGGTGTTAGCCGGCCACAAAATTCGTATAATAACAAAGTTAAATGGAAGACTTTGGCTGAGAGAAGTGATCTTCTTTACGTAGGAGTTAGCATGAAGGACATTACTGATTACGTTCATCTTGGTTGTAACGGTGGTCAAATATGTGCACCTTGGGTTGAACTTAGTATTGCTTACGGGGGTGCGACAACTTTCGGCGGAAGTCCTTTCCCCGCTTTTGATCAACATATGTGGCATAATTTGGTTGGAGGGAACACAGTAAACGGAAGTTGTACTGTTTGTATTTGGCACACAAGCAGCACGCCTCACTATCATTGGTGCTACGATTCTTCCAATCCAGTCACTTCGCCCCCGTCCCCCTCCGGTGGACTTTCTGCGTCTGGCTCATTTGATATGTTGAAAACTGGGGGGGAAATTAATTTTTCCGTTTCTGCGCGAATAACATATGTAGGCCTGCATGGTACGATAAATGATGGAATAGATGTTGATTTTTCGGGAGACAAACTTAAATGGGGAAGCGTTTTTTCATGTTAACGTGCAACCAGCACTGTGATAATTAAGCTTTCCTATATGAGACCTTCTATCGAATAGTCGTCATGTCATGTAATATTCGCAATAGATTTTACGTCTTTGACTTCGCCGCCAAAACGAGCATCCAATTCAGCACAATCTAACCTATGGCCATCATGAATATTATAAATCTGCCGTCCCGACGTATGTTTTTGACTGGAATCTGCGCAGCAGCGACTGTTGCCCTTATCAGTAAGACATCGATTAATTCGTTGGTCAAATCCACCCCCGCGTTACTAGGAACTAAGTGGCCAATGCTAACTCCTAAGCAAGCGGAATTGGCAAATGTGCGATTGAAACAATTGCAGGCTCATTTTGAGAGGAATCGTAATAATGTGATGACTAGCTGGGGCCCCCTGCGTACGGCCAAGCGGCCATTTTAGCCTGGCGGGGCCGGAGCCGTTGGCACTTTGCCATAGTTTTAACTTGCCCCGTTGAATGCATTTAATATAAGCGAGGGAATGGACATTGCAGAAAGTCACGTCTTTGAGAAGCCGGATATCATCATTTTGAGCCATCCGAGGAGTGGGACCCATTTTCTTGAAGGATCATTGGGTAGCCATCCGAAGGTTCATATGCGCCGAGCCTGTCTGTTACAATACCAACGTGACAGCGAAAGTAAGGAACCGCAGTCCAGGAAAAGGTTCAAAAACAAGCCCGGGCATATCAACACTGCCATCGTGATGTATAAGCAGGTCGAGCTATTTGAAGAACTGTGCGGGCCGCTCTCTGGGGTGAAAATTGTCCATTTATTGCGTGACGCCGAATTTGTAGCGCGCAGTTGTGTTCAGTATGCCGCCAATAAGCTGGTGTATGGTGGCAAAGTTAAAGCTCATTACCGGTTGGATGAAACCCCGCCGGCGAATGTGCCCATAGAAACTGGAGACTTGGAAAAACGAAAGGCTGGCATCGAGCGGATCCAGAGTTGGCATCTGGATTTGTTGAAATCGCATCCCCAAGTTTTCACGGTAAAATACGAGGATCTTACTGGCAACAAGCAAGTCACCATTCTGCCGGAGCAGTTTAGCCGGAACATTTTGGCCTTTATGGGACTCGAGTATCAACCACTCGTAGTTCCGTTTCAGAAAACTGGATATGAGTCTGAAGCAGACGGGCAGGATTAAGGTTTTGCGCCAATATCTCGAGCACATCATATGAATCAAAGTCGGCGATGGGGCTCATTTGCTCTGTGGCGAGGCTTGGGCGATGGCTTGAAGCACGACGGTGCGTTGTTCGTTGGTGAGATTGAGGGTGGGCGACTGACCGGCGGCAAGTGCCGCTGATGGATTCTGGTTGGCCCAAACTGTGAGCACCTTGGTAATCTGATTGTTTCGCGTGGTCTCGGTGGTGATGGTGTTAGCCCACTGTAATGCGATAGCGGGGTCTATGCTCTCTTGCGACCGAATCAACTCTACCACGGCGACGTTACGCTGGGAACCCTGTGGCAAAGTATTCATCCAGGCAGCCGCAGCTTGAGGATCTTTCTGCACCCAGGCATTGGCCACCGTACGCGTAGCCCCGTTCTGAGTGGGCCCGGCGGATAGCTGGTCGAGCATTGATACTGCCTGCGCAGGATTGTTGGCGGCTTCAAGACCAACGAGATTTGAAATGACGGTGTCACGGCCACCTCCTTGCGGCAGATTGACCGCAACGTTCCAAGCACTGGAAAAATCGGATTTGGACAAGCCAAGCAAAACATCGTTCAGAGCCTCGTTTTGAGCTGCGCCAACGGGCAAGCTCTGTGCAAACGACAGTGCCACTTGGGGGTCAGTAGTGGCCATGGCTTGGGCAATCGCCGGAGCGCTAGGCAGGAACTCTGCGGGATTGGGCGAAGCTTGCATAAAAGACATGGCGGCAGCAGGGTCAGACTTAGACCAGTTGGACAAAATTGTGTTCAGAGCGACGGCTCCATTGGTCCCTTCCACATTTTGCGCCCAGTTCAGTGCGGCCCGGGGGTCTGTCGCTGCGATCGCCTGTGCAATTGCCGGCGCGCTCGGCAGGTAGACCGATGGATCGGGTGCATTCTGCACGTAAGCCATGGCGGCAGTCAGGTCATTTTGCGCCCATGTGGAAACTATTGAATTCAGGGCAGTCGCGCTGTTGGGCCCGGTCACCGTCTGTGCCCAAGCCAATGCGGCCTGAGGATCGCTTTTGGCCCAACTGGAGGCGATGGTTGAAGTGGCGGCCGCGAGCGCGCTTGGATCCGTAACTTTCGAGAGTAAAACTGCGCCAGATGCTGGATCATGCTGTGCGACCGTGTCGAAAATAGCCTTTACACTGCGATCATAAGTCGCGCCCAAGGCGACTTTGTCGAGCCAATCGAGCGTTGTGGCCGGATCGCTTTGGGATTGGGCCGCCGCAATGGCAGAAATGGCCAGATTGCGGGAGGCAACATCTGTTAATTTGTCCAAATAGGAGGCAGCCAAGGACGGTTGATTTTGGTCTTTGGCCACCGCAATCAAGGCGTCCCGAAGGGGTTCCGAGTCCCTTGGGGCAATGCTGCTGGTCCAATCCAAAAAGCCTTTGGCGTCAGTATCGCCCCATTGCCGATCGATGGCTTGAATTGCGGCAATCCGACTTAGGCCTGGAGCCAGAGCGTAGGCTGCAGTTGCCGCATTCGAGGCCTGACCCGGAACTCTCGCCCATCTGGCGAAGACGGCCGCAAAAATTTCAACAGTCTCAGGTCCGGGAGGTAATTGTGCCAGCTCGGCCAAGCCCTGCTTTGAATCGCGGGTGAGCAACTGAGCCATTTCACTGTCGCGGTCAAGGGAGTTCATCCAATGACTTTGTACCGGTGAGAATTGGGAGTGCGAATTGCTTGGTAAAGAGGACGATTGGCCTGGTTTCGATCCCTTTGTACCCGCATTTTTTCCATTTTGACCTTGCGGTTGAGCCAAGCCAAATTCGTAAGCTGCCACGGCTCCTGCGAACAGTAAAACACATCGAACAAGCGCACCTAGAGTCGGGGCCTTCATAGTACCTTAAGTTGACCGCGTCACGATGTTCTGGCAAGGGAAAATTGTTCGCCCCCGGGGTCGAGAAATTGGCCTTGCTCGCATTAATCTCGAATATATTGCCTCTAATAATTCGGGTCGTTTTATTCGCGACCTGGCCCGCGCCGCGCCAGACGTTGAACTACTTTGGCATAAGCCACTCCGAATGGACCCAAGCCGAAATGCCAGAATGCGATTCGAATTTCATTGTTGAGAACGGTCTTGGTTTATTCATCTTGAGATTATCATACCCATGGATTTGCGCAAAGTAGTATTTGTTGGCGGCAATCCGCGAACCCACCCCAGTGTTCAAATTCGATGCGTCGACGTTGCCGGACGGCTTGGGTGCGATCTTAGCCTGTGCGCAAAATTTGCCAGCCATATTCCAGATCGGTACGCCGTTTTCGTTTGCGTGAAGCCTCAGCTCGAACCGGGCCAACTTTCCCAACTGGCTTGCCGGGGAGTTGTCCTGTGGGATATCGTCGACGTCCTACCGCCAAGAAAAAATATCTCGGTCTATTTGGCGAGTACCGAATTGGCGGGGCATTTATTTGAGGATTATGGACCGGTCGAAGTGATTCCCCATCACCATTGCAATTTCAGTGGTGAGCCAAATCCCAAGGAACTGCGCAAGCCAATATGGCTCGGATCGCGCCCTTGGCTGCCTCGAATTCGAGGATTTGATTTCGAAGCCCATTTTGTTGAACGGATGACGCAAGAGGACGTTATTGGGGTATTTCGGCAAACGGGAATTGGCTTAAATCTTCGCGCCCGCCGGAAAATAATTCCGACGAAAGAATTTTCGGGGAAAGCCCTCTCAGAACAACGACTTCGCCGGTGGGAGGATGATTTGTTCGATTTTCACTTGGCCCTCAATTCGGGAATCAAGCTGATCAATTGTCTTGGTTTTGGCATTCCCTCCATATCGACTGATGAGCCGGCTTACCGCGAAATCGGAGAGGAGTGCACCTTATTTTCCAGTGTCAGGTCCTGCGGGAAATGGATTCGAAAGCTGCAGAGTGAGAAGGATTTTTACCTTGAAATGCGGCGTCGTTGCCTTGAAAGAGCGCGCATTTTTCATATTGATAACATTGTGGAGAAATACAAAATGCTCCTGAAGTCATTGTGAATTTCAGCTACAGCATTCCGCGATAATGAGAATTGTGGTTTATACTGCCATTACCCAGGGGTATGACACCCTGAAGGAACCGCCGCCAACCTGGAGACGAGCGGCAAATTTTGTGGCCTTCATGGAAGATCCCGGTTCGGCCGCGACCACATGGGAGTTTCGGCCCATCTGCCGAGAGTTTGGCGACCCCTGCCGCAACGCCAAGATTCACAAGATTTTATCTCACGAATATTTTCCCGAGGCCGATTACAGTCTCTGGATTGACGGGACCATAAATATTCTTTCAACATTGCCCTTGGCGGAATGGCCGGAGCAATATTTGAAGAATCACGATTTGGCAGTCTTTAAACATTGCGCCCAAAACTGCGCATACAAGGAGGCCAAACTATGCATGATGGGGCATTTGGATGATCCGGTGGTAATTGAACGACAAATGCAACGATATTTTGAGCAGGGTTACCCAATGAACAACGGACTAGCCGAATGCTCGGTGTTGTTCCGCCGACATACCCCGCAAATCAAAAAGCTCAATGAATGCTGGTGGGAGGAAATCAGGAATCATTCGCGCCGGGACCAATTGAGTTTCAATTTTGTCGCCTATCAGCTGGGCGTCACCTATTTTCAATTGCCCGGGCAACTTAAATTTAAGGGGAGGGCAGGGGGAAACCCACATTTTCAAAAATCCCGGCATACAGCCCACCATTCTCAGCCACGATGATTATTCGCTTTTGAGATGAAATCCGCCAATACAATGTCAAAGGTTGAAATGGTCTACCTTTATTACGATAACCCGCAAATGTTGCGGCTGCAAATTGACTACTGGAATTCCTATATTGGCGTTCTGTCCCGCCCTCCCGGTGTAATCCTGATTGATGATGGCAGCCCCCACACTCAGGCCGTTGACATAGTTAAGGCAATTCCGTGTAAAATTCCTATAAGAGTCTTTCGCATCACACAGGATATCCCTTGGAATTTTACCGGTGCCCGCAATTTAGGGTGTTTTCATGCGAGATACTGGATCTACATGTCGGACATCGACACGATATTGACGGAAGGAGATGCCAAAAAACTCTTTGAGGAGATTCCGCTCGACAAAAATTGCCATTATAAGCCGAAAACAGTTTGGTTCCCAGACCAACCCTTTGGGTATCCTGGCAATGTCAATTTTCTCTATCATAAGAAGGCATATTTGAATATCGGCGGATACGACGAAGATTACGCGGGAAATTATGGCCGGGGGGACACGGATTTTATGAATCAATTGGAGAAAATTTCCCGTAAGGTTGTTCGGGACGATGTGTTGGTTCGGGTCGTCTCCCCAATCACGGTTTCGGACGCGTGCACGATGGGCAAGGAACGAGACAAGGCAAAGAACATTGAGCTTTACCGCAAGAAAGAAGCCGCGGGGTTTCCCAAACCGGTCAATCCATTGCGTTTTTCTTGGAAGCGTGTTTTCTAAAACCGCGGTGGCGCTAGTCCCTAATTCAGGCTGCCACGTATACCGATGACGGCAGTTTCAACAAAAGTGCAGCATTTGACACTGACAATATGGTCGCCGCGGCGAAGCTGACATGAATCAATTACAACCCTAAACGAAACCATTCAATGGCAAAGTTTTGGCGGCCACCTCGATCGGAGCAGTCGGGTCAAGTTTGTTTCTTGGAGGGGAAAGGAGATCCCCAATAGGGTAAAGTAATTTTTGCTTCGCGGCATAACTTGCGAGAGTGCGGCTACTTGCACAAGAATGCGGAGTCGACAACCCTTAGGGGTAGGTCGCAGAAAACTTATTCGGCTTAGGCCTCACCTTTGTGCGTGGGCTTGACTTATGGCCACAAGGATTTTTATCATTCCAAGTAGAGTTGCGGAAATGCCGACCAATGTCTAACTGGAGGAGGGGAATGATGATTAACATGATTTTTCTTTATTATGATAACCCGCAGATGCTACAACTTCAAATCGAGTGTTGGAATTCCTATGAGGGCGCCTTGCGGGAAATGCTAGAAATAATTTTAATTGACGATGGTAGCCCGAAGACTTTCGCTTCCGATGTTGTGCGGCGGCAGAAGTGTAAGATCCCAATCCGAGTCTATCGGATTCAGGAGGACATCCCGTGGAATTTTGCTGGAGCGCGGAATTTGGGGTGCTCGGAGGCGGAAGATTGGATTTACATTTCAGATATCGACACGATATTGCTAGCCGAGGACGCCCGGTTGCTATTTGAAAGCCATACATTGGAGGCGCAAAAGTTCTACCTCCCGAATCGAGTTTGGTTGCCGAATATGAGGCAGGCAAGCATCGCACTGGTTAATCTTCTTTTTCACAAGGAAAAGTATTTGGAAATTGGTGGATATGACGAAGACTACGCTGGGAATTATGGACGAGAGGAGACGGATTTTTACAATCGACTGAAGCGAGTGGCGACCAAGATTAATCGCGAGGACGTTGTTATCCGCGCGGTGCCGCCCAGCTTGGTAGCCGATTCCCGGACGATTACACAAAGGCCGCGAGATAAGACCCGAAACGCGGAAATTTACGAGCGCAAGCTTGCGGCTGGTTTCCCCAAGCCGGTGAATCCTTTGCGGTTCACCTGGGAAAGGGTTTTATAGGAAACATTCTATTGGTCAAAAACTTACAATTCGAACTTTGGTATTCGCAAATTCCGAGGTGGCATCGGCTAAAGTGTTGCAAATCGGGCGTCCCTTTCCGTTGAGGGAGGTGTTGATTAGGCATTCTGCTCCCGTGAGTTTGCCGATATTCACCAATACTTCATAAAGCCAAGGATTATCGTCGTAGTACAAAACTTGCGCCCGCGCTGTATTGTCGTTATGTACGACTCCGGGGACAAGCGTTTTAGCTGCTGAGGTGCAAAAATTTCGGAATTGCATATAACGGCCCTGCGAACCCGAAAACAAATTGGAGAATTCACGATCAGTCACAATCGGCGCAACCGGGCGAAAAAATTCCCGTCCCTTAATCTCGGCAGACACATTACGGGCGTTGGCACTAGTGGGGATAGCAAGAAGTGATCGGTTCCCAAGGGCCCGAGGACCCGCCTCGCCCCTGCCTATCAACAAGCCGAGAACTTCGCCTCTGGCGAGAAAACCCGCGGCCTCGAAAGGCGATATATATTGTTGTCTCAGCTCATCCGGTTGCCATTGCAAAAATGGCGATTCCAGACGCCTAGGCCATTTGCCGTTTGCATAAAAATATCCCAAGGCAGCACTGCCTAAGGCGATTCCGGAATCATTTGTTGGCGGCCCAAAAATGACTCGCCTCCCTTGCTCTTCGAGCCAACTATTGATCTCTAATGCCAAGAAAAGGCCTCCTCCTACAACTACATTTTTATGAGGATATGTGGCTAGCACTGTCGCAAGATGCCCTTTGATGTCTCTAATGTAGGAACTATAAATACTTGCACATTTTTCCATCAAATCTGTGGTGAGGCCCGTAGTTTCAATGAGTGAGTTCAGTTGCTTTACCGAGTAAGGATAGGGCAAATATCGAATTTTGTCTTGGTCCACATAACCCGCCAGTCCCATGAGCTTGCCTGCGATCTGGGAAATTGCAGTGTTGGGCAGTTTGACAACATCCAAGCGATGCTGGGGAGAATATTTCAGTTTATCCAAAGCGAAAGCGCGCTCTTCAATTTTAATTGGAGAAATGACGCCTACAGAATAAAATCCCTCAGTGTCCATATCCCTATAGCCGCTTGCATCAAAAGCAATATAAAGACATTCGTCTTCAACATCATTTTGCCTAAACATCCAGGCGGCGGCGATGTGGCTCAAATGGTGCGGCAGAAAATGCACATGCTGCGCACGGTGGAATCCGGGAAACCGGGAGATTGGCCTGTGCAGGAAGTTCTCGGGCCATTCCTGCTTGTTGTAAAAATGTTTATAGTGCGATGGCCAAGTGTTGAAAAACAAATCAGCGGGCTGGACTTCGCCCATACAAAATACTCGCAACAGTGAGTCTAAACTCCCAACATCCCGATCGGTTTTTATGCGTGTAAGTCGCTCGCTTTGACAAAAGACCTGCAAATTCCCGAATTCGTCAAAACATACAATGCCGCCGTCATGCCGGCCCTGATTTACGCCAAAATACCTTGCTGGAGCTCTGCGAGATGTTGGGGTTTGCAATTGTTGATTTCCTACAGGCGACACAAAGCTTTTCACGTCAAAAACGCTTGAAAAATTAAGTGGAAATGCGTTTAACAACGCTTCGGCAAGCAAATTTGCGTAAGTAAGTGCGCCTTCAATGTTTGTGTGTACTTCATCATCAGGTAGATAAAGTAGCTCGCTACGCCGAATGCCTATTTGATTGAGGTGCGATTCCGTGAGAGCGGAAAAATCAAGAAACATGGCTCCGCTTGAATCGCATACTTGCTTCATAATCTTCACCATTTCGGCTGATTTGGTGCGCTTGATTTGAAATGCGTTCCAAGTGTTTCGTACAGGCGGAGAAAGGAATACCAACTTTATACCCGCTCTCTGGCATTTCTGAATATAGCTTTTTAGGTACCAGCCGAATGTATGTACCGTTTCCTCTCGCTTAAAGAAGGCATCAAAGATGGTTTCAGTTTCTTCCCCTGCGCCTGGCAGGCTGCCGCGCGCCCGGCCATCTTCTCTTATCAAAGGGCATCCCTCCAGATGTCCGTGAGAGGCGAGAATGATGTCGCCGGATTTAGCCTGACTCAGTATGCTATCGAGGGTTCCACGGTGAAAATAGTCCCGCAAGGAATAACCCGGCGAAGCACAGTTACGATATCTTACGGTGGGGAAATTTATGAGTTTGTCCAACACATCTGCCCAACTGACTTTTTTTCCAGTTTTGGGTGAAGGGGGATTGAGTCCGGCTGAGCTGTCGCCAGTGACATAAATAGTGAGCTTGAGCGGGTCTGCAATTTGTTCGATTCCAGAATTGATATTGTAAGGGTTGGCTTTCATAGGGGATGCAAGCAAATCAGCCTAAGCTTCACTATTAACTTGATAAACAAAAATCTCATGCCCAATGATGACCTGGCGAGGAAGTCAACACAGGCGGTTTTGATATATGGCGCGAGCGATGATGTGCACACGGGTAAGACTCGGGCGGAGGATTATACCAGAATGCTGGCGCGGAACTTACTAGAGCAATTTTCCGAAGATTTTGTAAAGCGGGGCTAGGAGCAAAAGCTAATTTCGAATGAATGCCGCTTGTTTGACCTATGAGACCGGTTCAACCGAAGGTCTGTTTCGCGGCCAGAGGCTGAAAAATTTCAGGGAAACTAGCCGACAGAGCTTCGAATACGGCACCCGCGACAAACTCGGCACCCTGTATATTGGTATGGAGATTGTCATTGCCGAAAAATGCCGCCACTGCATCCTGGCCCAGGTTATTGAATGCATCGGAAATGGGTTTACCGATGTCCAAAAACATTGCGCCCATTTCGAGGGCAATTCTCTCGGTGAGATTAATATACGTCAGCGACTGACCGCGACGAATTTGTCCATTTTCCCACATGGCCCGGGGTGGCGGGGATAGCAAAATGAGATCTATGTTCATGGCTTGGCAATTGCTGATAAATTTTCGGATATACCAGCCGAATGTGTAAACAGTCTCATCCTTTTTATAATAAGGGTCGTAGACGACGATAAAACGATCATCATCGCCCGGCAGGCTGCCTCGGGAACCGCGCACGTCTTTGATCAAGGGGGCTCGTTCAAGATGGCCGTGGCAGGTTAGAATCAGGTCACCCTTCTTAGCGTGCCTCATCAATTTATTCCAATGGCCTTGGTTTACGTAGTCCCTAATGCTGCAACCGGAAACAGCGACGTTCTTAACGGCGATTTTCTCAAGATCGAACCATCGATGGAAGACTTCGCCCCAACTGGCAAGGGATTTGTCCTTTGCCTGGTTCGAAGTGGTGCTATCGCCAGTAATCCACAGGTTCATAGCTGGGAGATAGTACTCAATCTGCAACTAATCTCTTCCACATGTTATGGAAAAGGGTGGTCTTGTCGCGGCAAAAAGGCTAAGATAGGCCTATATACCCGGGCCTAAGAAGGCCTGCTGAGAGAGAATTGGGTAGGATTCAGCATTGGGCACACGGTCCTGAAATAAGGTTCGAAGAAGTTGGGTAATTAGACGTCTCGGGCATAATCTAAATGGGACTTTGCTTCTGAAATAATGGCCTTTTGAGGCGTTTTGATGTCGTCGGCCAACCCCTTTTACCCAAATATGGCCTAAATGTGGAAAAAGCCACAGCTTCTCTTCCGTTGCCAACAATGAATCACCGGTCGAGTTGGCGCCAAGCATGCCGCGTAAATTGCAAATCGTTTAAGACCCTCAAATTCAATGGGTAATGAAAAAACAGGGGAGGGTTCGTATCCTTGCACATGCACTTGATCAATAGCCTGCCATAGGGGTACAAAAACATTCGGATTCAGCGCCTTCGCTGGCGCTACGAGTGCAGGTTTGGAGGGAAGCAGCATTCTTTGCGATCTCGAATTCAGCCTA
>Ga0206896_1137_pt1 | contig 13941 bp, 13 predicted proteins | sample Alteio_BWOrgHeat_52_FD_152969 | JGI IMG/M metagenome (GOLD analysis project Ga0206896, IMG submission 152969) | Enriched cells from forest soil in Barre Woods Harvard Forest LTER site, Petersham, Massachusetts, United States -... | ecosystem: Environmental > Terrestrial > Soil > Temperate forest >... | reverse complement strand
GTCTTGCGGAGTTCCTTTCCTGCCTCGCGTAGCTGCCTGCGCGACTGCAGTGACTGCGTTGCTTCAATATCCAAACTCATCACTATCTAGCTTTCCTCTAACCGGATGAGGATTGCACCCCCGACCGGGGTTTCAATCCCATACCGCCACCAAATGCCGCGCGGATCGACAAACAGTTTGTAGCCGCACTGCATCAAGACGGCATCGTCTCTTCAGGATGTGATTATATTGGGGCAGCCTGCCTGGGAAAGCGATTCTCAATCAGCGCTGATCCTTATCGCAGGATACTTGCCAAGGAAAAGACGCAAACCGCCAGAAATCCCCCTTGGGCTTTCGTACCTGCCGTTCCGGATCTCAACCTGAGCATCACCGGCCTCGTCACGGGAATCTGCCCGAGCCGCAATTTGGCTAAAAAAAAGGGGATAGGTCAGCCGGCGACAGTCGCGTTTTGCCACTGCTGCGCAACTTCGGCTGGCAAGGGCCGCAGGGTCCGTCGGAAAATCAGTTTGCGCTGAAGATTAAAGATGTTGTGCACAGCATGAATGGACAAAAAAACGCCGCGCGAACAGCGCTGACTTGAAGCGCTTCTCTTGTGCTCTCGTCGTCGGATCACCTGAAGTGAGTTTTCTGCCCGATTGTTGCGGCGTAGGCCTTGCTCATGGTGCCCCGTGAGACCCCACTCTCGCTGTGTGGCCGCCTAGGAACACACCTTGTCGGTCACTAGCACTCTTGGAGCGAAGCCCTGCTTTTTGAGCAGTTTGCGCATCAGCCGCAAGGCCGCACCCTTGTCCCGTCTCGATTGCGCCAGCATATCGATGATGTCGCTCTCGTGTTCATCTGCCCACCCCAGATATAGGCGCTGGCCCTGGACGCGGATCACCATCTCGTCCAAGATTCCAGGTGCCTGCCGGTCGCGGGCGCAGTTGATGTAGGTAACGAGCATACGCGATCCAATTTTGAACATCCACAGGCCGATCATTTCACAGGCGATCTCGACACCCCGTTCGGCAAGCAATTCCGCAACGTCGCGATAGCTTACCTACCTTTACGACCGTCAACGATCACGAGCAGTTCTTATTGCGAGATGGCGGCAGTTTTTCCGTGCTTGCTACCGACAACTCTGTGCAGTTGATTGGAAAGCCGGGAGCTATGAACTCGCCAAAAAATGGGCCTGATGCACTTCAGGGTTGGCTCTATGATCAGTATAATTGCCCGCTTGGGTGGTACCGCCAGCGGCCGAATATCGGGGCCGACGAACCTGGAGGATAAGGTGTCCGGCGAATTCAGGCGCATCGGCAGCATTGCGTTTCTGCTCGCTACCTCGATGCTTTGGGTCGTGCCGGCATGGGGAGCCGATCATCTGACGTTGGATCAGGTCAGGGCGGCTGTGGCGGCAGCTTCGACAGGGAAGTCAGACTTGTCCGGCAAGAACATGAGCGGGGTCGACCTCACCGGTCTCGACCTGAGCGGTGCCAATCTGACAGGAGCGAACTTGGCGGGAGCTAACCTTTACGGGGTCAGGCTGGTTGGTGCCGATCTGACTGGCGCCGACCTGAGTGAAGCGAATCTGACCTTTACCTGGATCATGCGTGCCAACTTCACTCGCGCCCGGCTGCATGGCGCCACGATGCAGACCATTGTTACTTCTGTCGGTATGGACAATACGCGAGATCAGGCAGCAATATTCGTCGGCGCAGATCTGTCAGACGCATCGATTATCGTGCATTTCAGCTTTAATGACATGCAAGGTGCGAACTTCTCTCACGCCCACATGACGGCAAACATGGCCAATCAGTCCATGGGTCTTCTACGCACAGAGTTCATGAGCACAAACTTGGATGGCGCCAATTTCACCGGCGCCGAGCTCGGCCACGTGAGCTTTCGTTTTGCCAAGCTGAACGGCACACATTTCAATGGCGCCGATCTAAGCAACGCCGACTTCATCGGCGCCTACCTGACCGATGCCGACTTCACTGACGCAAACATCCACGGCGCGACCTTCGAAGGTGCGACGTTGACCAACACCAAGGGTCTCGATCGGTCGACGATCGCCAAGTAGGAAGCCCCGCACGCAATGCTCAAGGCCGACGGTCCATTGATCAAACGATGAGAACCCAGGTTTGATCGTTTATCAACAGCGTACGGTCTGTGAAAGGGCTGAGACGTCCCTGCCCGGTCGCGCGTCGAGCCATTCTGATTGATGGATTGGACTGCTGGTTCCGCAAGCTGCGTCGTCCACATAGGAAAGGTCCCACCGCGCAGCTCCATCAGTCAAGCTTGCATGAGATCAGACGTCGGGGTGGCCCGTTTGGCGGGCAGAGCTTACAAGCTCGAACTTGGCGGCCAGAAGACCTGTGACAATTTCTCCATCCGGCAGGCAAACATCAATCAGGTCGCCGGTCTCCAATTCTGGCGGCAAGGGGGAGGCCAGTACCCGAACAACGGTGTCGCTCGGAAAATTGGTGAAATAGTAAAACTCGCCAGGTATCTGGCGTGCACAGTCGCCAGGTTTAAATCTGGGCATGGCCCTTCCTTCAGACGCGGGGCATTTATGCTCTCGCAGCGCTCAGAGGTGGCAACGGATTATGTTACCATAACCTTGAATTAGTAGCAGATGCAATTCATTAGTCGCGGCTTTCAGCGCGTCGGTTTGCGCTGGCAAGTCCAAGGGTTGTAGTTCCTGGATGAGGCCAAAGCCACAATCGAAGATTTTGAGAAGGCTAAGAAGTAGGCAAACGGCTCACACGGTCCAAACAATGGCGAACTCGGTGCAGTGGAATCTGGCCCCAGCCATTGGGCATTTGACCCGCTGTGACACGCTCCTGCGCCAGGTCTCAATTGAGGCCAGGCTCACGAATATCTCCCTAAGCGCTGGACTCGCTCGACCGTCGCGCGGATGATAATGGGGTTCAGCCAGGGAAAAGCCATGGCAGGCGTGGTCGCTGCGATATTGATCGCGGTTGGATTATTCGGGCTTGCGCTCTATCGAGATGGAAACAGTGATCGATCCTTCTTACTTATCTTGATTGGCGTTGTCTGTGCGGTCGCCGGCACGGCAGCCATCCTTGCTCTGTTGATGCTAGGGATGCTGATGGTGCCGGCCGAGTGAGGCGCCACTCGGTCGCGCGACCACAAGCCTGGGTCGCTTGGCTTCTTGGCGTACACACAAACCCGAAAAGATCCCCTTAATCAGGGGGCGTTCTTCAAAGCCGCGAACGCCTCTCTCAACGTCGACATCATGGACCGCATGCCTGGGAAGACGAGAACTTCATCCAGCGCATCGACACGATGGGCAAGGATCGGCTGGTCATGGCGGTTCGTTGGACATTGCTCTGCCCGAACGGGCCCATGATCTGCGCATTGAAACAGGGTTCGGGGTGTGTGTCCTGACCGATGCCTCGCTCGACGCCTATGAGCCGTTCAGCGGAAGGTACAGGCAGCGGTGCCCCCGATCACGCCGCTGACCTATTTGCTCGAGCGGCAACGTGGCTGAGCCCGCGCCGAGACCTATGAGCAACCACTGCCATCGCGATGAAGTCTGGCGGCGCCTTCGGTGCCGGGATCCAGGATGCCAAGACGATGAGGGCAAGCGACAAAGATTGAGGCCAACTGTCGTCCAATCCGGCCTGGTCAAGACGCCCCGCAGTGCTTGCGACGAACCGGAAGCCGCCCTTCTTCCAGCGAGGCCGGCTCGTTGAAGAACCGACCTTTGCCGTCGTCATCGCCCGGCCATATGATCGAGGTCGACGGCCACAGCCTTTGGAAATTCCTCGGCAAGATAGTCAACAAGAACGCGAACCGCAGGCAGGAGGCCGCGGCGATAGGGGATAAGGGCCGAGACGCGCGCGTCCTGCGCGATCCAACCCGGCAACACTTGCTTCAACTGCCCGGCCTGCGCCTCGGTCCGGCAGACATAGGCCGGAAGGGCGACGATGCCGAGCCCCGTGCAGGCCGCCTGCTTGAGCGCCACCATATCATTACTCACAAATCGCGGCTCGATCGGAACTACAGCCGCTTTGTCTCGTGGATGTTGCAGGCGCCAGGTCGTTCCACTATCCCGCCCCAAGGCGATTGCTGCGTGGCCCGCGAGATCGGCGGGTTTCTTGGGTACGCCCGCCTGCTCGAGATAGTCTGCCCCGGCAAACAGCAGCCATGGAATATCGGCGATTTTCCTTTGGACCAGCGTCGAACCTGGCAACGGTTCCGAATGGCCGCGAAGCGCCAGGTCGAAGCCCTCCGCAATGATGTCGACCTGCACATCGGTTGCGTGCTGAACGATGCGAACCTTCGGATAACGCGCCAGAAAGGCAGGCAGGAGATCGCGCAGTGCAAATTGCGCGATCGCGACCGGAGTGGTGATCCGCACGACGCCGCTGGGCTCGGACAGGTGCTGGCGGATCGACGCCTCAGTGACTTCCGCCTGCTGAAGCGTGGCCAGTGCATTCTCATAGAAGCCGCGGCCGATCTCGGTCATGCCGAACCTCCGCGAGGTACGGCTGACGAGGCGAACGCCCAGTGATTGCTCCAACTGTTGGACGCGATGGCTGAGCGTGGACTTCGGGATACGAAGGCTGCGGCCGGCGGCCGAGAAGCCGCCGCGGTCAACCACCTGCACGAAATAGAACAAATTCTTCAGATCGAGCATGCTCAGCTTCCAACTTTCTCGGACGATCTGTTCAAAAACTACGATCTTCTCCTACGATAGTCGAGGACGTAGCTTGAATTCACAAGACGGAATCGCCGAAGGTTTTCACGATGCAAGGAACAGCCATGCCGGCGCGCGCTGCTGAGGCTGCTCAGGCCGGGAGCGAGGAGCCGCTAGAATTCTCGCCGACCTGCAGCGGCGCACCGCTGACAATTGGAGACGGCTTCACCGCGCTCCAGTTTCGTCACGACGACTTTCCCTCCGCAGCGATGTCACCTTTCGTGATGGTCGATCATTTTGAGATGTGGCGGCCGACTTTCGACGTACATCCGCATGCGGGCATGTCGGCGGTCACCCTGGTTCTCCAAGACACGAAGGGCCGCATGCTCAGCCAAGACTCGCTCGGGCACGAAGCCACCATCGGCGCCGGTGACCTGCACTGGACATTGGCCGGGCGCGGCATCCTCCACACGCAGCTACCCGCCAATCCTCAGTCGCGCATCCACGCCCTGCAGATCTTCGTCAACCTGCCGACCCGCTCGAAGGGCATTGCGCCGAATTCATTCCACGTGGCGGCCGCGGACATGCCTGTCATCCAGCTGGAGGGCACCCGAGTGCGGGTCGTCGCGGGCGAACTTTTCGGGCGCAAATCACCCGCACAAACACCCGAGCCGGTGCTGATGCTGGATGGGTATGTAATGGCATCCCCTGAGCCCCTGTCGTTCCCCTTAGCCCCAGGGTGGAACGCCTGGATCCATGTCGTCGATGGCGAGCTGTGCGTAGGCAACCTCCACAATGTAGCCGCCGGACAGGCAATTTGCGTCAGCGCATCGCTTGCTGCGGGACTGTTATCGGTCCGAACCGAGTCCGCTGCCCATTTTGTCGTGCTCTCCGGTCCCCGCATCGACGAGCCGGTGATTCAGCATGGACCGTTCGTGTTTGAGAGCGAAGCGTCACTGGCGCAAGCCATCGCGAACCTGAAGGCGGGTCGTTTTGGTCATTTGGAGGCCCCATGATGATCACAGCGACGACTTCAAGTCGCACGCTGCGCGGCCGTATCGAGGATGGCATGATCGTCTTCCGCGCCATGCGCTATGCGCAGTGCAAGCGATTGCGAGCACCCCCTCCTGCGCCCAAGAGGAACGGTGAACGGGACGTTGTGGTCGACGGTTCAATCGCGCCGCAGCGACCATCTCGACTGGAGCCGGTGATGGGCGCGCCGGAGAGCCCCGAGCAGGACGAGGACTGCCTGACGCTGACCATCACCTCGCCCGGCGCCGATGATATGGCCCGGCCGGTGCTGGTGTGGTTCCACGGTGGCGCCTGGGTATCGGGCGCGAGATCGTGGAAATAGTACGCTGGCCGCTGGCTCGCCCGGAAAGGCGACGTGGTTGTCGTTTTGGTCAACTCCCGAATTGGCGCGCTCGGCTACCTACGGGCGCCTGGAATCTCCGAGGGCAATCTCGGACTTGCCGACCAGCTCGCCGCGCTAGGGTGAGTAGGCGACAATATCGCCGCGTTCGGCGGCGACCCGAACGCATACCATAAGCGATATCGATATGGTCGGCTCGGTCAGGGCGCGCATTGGCTATAGTTTCGATGATGTCCTGATTTATGGAACGGGTGGCTTCGCTTTCGCCAATCTGGAGATTGAGAACCAGTCGGCTGCCGGTTCGGACAGCGCCACCCTGCCCGGTTGGACCGCCGGCTTGGGAGCGGAGTGTTTGTGGGGCGAACATTTAACGCTGTGCGCGCAATACAGTGAGTTCTCAGAGTATGATTTCAAGACCCTTCCTTCTGGCCAGACGAAGGTGGGAGCTGGTATAAACATCTTCGGCGGTGGGATCGTGTACATTCCAATCAAAGTGGAGGATTTTCTTCCTGCATTTCTTTCGAGTCAAAATTCCCCTGCCGTACGGTTTGAGAGTTCGATTGGCTGTCGAAAGCCCGCGGTGGTTGATATCGCGCGTCCAATGCGTTGACGGGCGGCCGCGAACGTTAAGTCGGTGTCCGTTGTTGTCACCAGATGGTGCCTTCAAGCGCTCACCTACTGGAGCATGAAGGGGATGGCTTCTTCATTGTCTGCTGGACACTCGGCGCCCCCTCGCAACACACCTCAAGTCATGGAGTGCCATGACTGCGGGCTCCTGCATGAAGTGCCAATATTGGAGAACGGCACTGCTGCACATTGCAGCCGTTGTAATGCAACCCTACACAAATTTCGCATCACCTCGCTCAATCATGCATTCGCCTACACTTGTGCCGGATTGGTCTTCTTCCTGATGGCCAACTTCCTGCCCTTCATCTCCTTGGAGATTTCCGGCCAGTTTCACACAGCCAGCTTAGTCACCGGCATCTTCGCACTCTACAATCAAGGCCTGTGGGAGTTGGCCGCTGTCGTGGCCCTGACGATGTTCGTTGCACCTGGGTTGCGGCTCGGGTCGTTGTTCCTTGTCCTTGGTGGTTTGACATTAAAGCGCCCCCCGCGCTGGCTGCCGGGTCTCTACCGCTTTGCGACGCTGCTTGCCCATTGGGCGATGATCGAGGTTTATATGCTCGGGGTCTTCGTCGCCTATACGAAGCTTATCGATCTGGCGAGCGTAACTGTCGGCGCTGGGCTGTTCTCGCTCGGCGCCTTGATGCTTGCAATGATCGCCGCCGGTGCCGCCCTCGACAATGAGACGGTCTGGCGTGCCTTTGAAAGACGCGGACTGGTACCCTTGGCATCCAGAACCGACAGCCGGCGCCCTACTTGCCAGTGCCACTCATGCGGCTTGGTCTCAAATGTGGAACCTGGCGCCCACTCCGATTGTCCACGCTGTGGCGCCGCCCTGCATGATCGTAAACCCAACAGCCTGCCACGAACATGGGCGCTGGTGGTCACGGCGATCATTCTCTACATACCCGCGAATGTCTTTCCGGTCATGACGGTTATATCGCTGGGACGAGGCGCCCCCGACACGATCATCAGCGGGGTCATCGAACTGGCCGATGCTGGAATGTGGCCACTTGCGGCGCTGGTATTCTTCGCATCGATCCTCGTGCCTGTCCTCAAGCTAGTCGGACTGATCATCCTGTTAGTCACGACCCAGCGCGGGATGGGTCGCCGCCTGCACGATCGTACGGTGCTGTACCGCATCGTCGAGGCAGTGGGCCGCTGGTCGATGATTGATATCTTCATGATCTCGATCCTTGTGGCATTGGTGCAGCTCGGTCAGATCGCGACTATCGAACCAGGGATAGGAGCGGTTGCGTTCGCAAGCGTGGTGGTAATTACAATGATCGCTGCAATGAATTTCGACCCACGCTTGATGTGGGATGCAGCTGGAGCAAATCGCCGGAGGCCCGGCCAATGACCGAGACAGAGCCTGGCCAAGCTGCCTCCAATGAAGGTACCGTCCACACAGCCAAGCCCTCCATCGAGCACAAGCGACGATTGTCGCCGGTCTGGATCATCCCGATCGTTGCTGCAATGGTCGCGCTTTATCTTGGCTGGGTGACACTTTCCCAGAAAGGTCCGACAATCACCATCGCCTTCCGCACGGCCGACGGTTTGGAGGCCGGCAAGACGCTGATCAAGCACAAGGCCGTGGTATTCGGGACCGTCAAGACCATTACCTTGTCCGAAGACATGACCCATGTCGAGGTCACCGCCGAAATGACGAGGGAAGCGGCGCGACTGCTCCATCAAAGCACGCAGTTTTGGGTTGTGCGGCCGCGCCTTTCGGCAAGCAGCGGCTTGAGCGGTCTGTCTACGATCGTCTCCGGCGTTTACATCGATTTTGACCCGGGCCGAGGGGAGAGCCAGCTCGACTTTACAGGTCTTGAAGAGCCGCCCGTGATCCGAGCCGACGTCCCGGGAACGGAATTCATTTTGAAGGCCGATCAGATTGGCTCGATTGGACCTGGGTCGCCCATCTATTTTCGCGACGTCGAAGTGGGCCAGATTTTGGGCTTCGATTCCTCCAACCTGTCTGCCGGCGTGACGATCCGAGCCTTCGTCCGGGCTCCCTACGACGCACAGGTCTACGGCGCGACGCATTTTTGGAATGCCTCTGGCATTTCGATCGAAACAGGCACTCAGGGTTTCAAGCTCCAGCTGGAATCCCTGCAAGCCGTGCTGGCTGGTGGTGTTGCCTTCGACACACCGGACAACGCCCATTTTGGAAAGCCGGCGAAGGCGGGCACAGCTTTTGCCTTGTTCAAAGATCACTCAAGCGTCGAGGAGGCGCAGTACACCATCCGTTTGCCCTATCTGGTTTATTTCGACGGCTCGGTCGGTGGCCTAGCCCCAGGTGCCTCAGTCGAGTGGCACGGTATGAAAGTCGGTCAGGTCACAGATGTTCACCTGGAATATGATGTTTCGAAAAACGCCCTACGAGCGCCTGTGGTGATTGAGCTAGAGCCCGAACGCATCCAACTCGTGGGCGAGGATAAGAACTTTGGCACGGGCAATCTCGTCGGAGATCTGGTGCGTCGCGGACTTAGAGCGCAGGTGAAATCCGGCAATCTCATCACGGGACAGGCCATCGTGTCGCTCGATATCGATCCCAAGGCGTCGCCTGCAGAACTCGGCACCGGTGAGCGCTATCCGGTGATCCCTTCGGTTCCCAACCAGTTCGAGAACGTGCTCAATTCCATCAACGGCATCCTGGATCGCATCTCGAAATTGCCGCTCGACAAGCTGATCGACCAGGCCGATTCCACCTTGAAATCCTTCCAGACCGTCGCTGCTGCGCCGGAAATTAAGGATTCCCTGCGCTCCCTTTCGGGGGCACTTACCTCGGCCCAAACGCTTCTGGATACGGCCAATACGAATTTGTCGCCGGCGATGGCAAAGATATCGCCGTTCATCGTTGCCGCGGAACAGGCCGTCAAGCGCATCAACGGCACCGTTGGTTCGATCGATCAAGGCTATGGAAACAATTCGGGCTTCAAGCGTGACCTCACCCAACTCATGGCCGAAGTGGAGGACGCGACGCGTTCCCTGCGCGTTTTATCCGACTATCTCGAACAGCACCCTGAGGCGCTAATCCGAGGCAAGAAAGAGTGAACTTCACGATGAAAACCATGCTCGTTTCTCCTCTTGGCCTCGCATTGTACGTTCTCGGTACGCTGTGCCTTGCGGGGTGCGCGTCGCAGAACGCTAAGATCTACACCCTCATTGCGCTCGACACTGGCGCCCATGTAGCCGGACCTCCCGTTACCATATCGGTGGCGACAGTAGGCGTGCCTAAATACCTCGACCAGCCCCAACTCGTGCGCCGATCGAGCGATGTGGAGCTCAACGTTGCAGAGTTTGAGCGCTGGGGCGAGCCGCTGGGGAACATGATGCAACGAGTTCTGGCCGAAGACCTCGTCCGCCGCTTGCCGCTAGGATCCGTTGTCACAACCAGCCGCACGCTCACGGGGAATGAGACATCGAGCATCGAGCTCGACCTTTCCCGCTTCGAAGCAGAGGCCGGCGGCACCATTGTACTCGATGCGCAATGGCGAATACGCCGTAACGGCCGGAATGTCTCGTCGCCCCAAACGACACGAATTATTAGACGCCCTACAGACGCCACCACACCTGCAACCGTAAAGGCGATGAGCGATGCAATTGCCGATCTAGCGGCCCGGATGGCCGTCAAGATAAGATGACGCGAGTCGGTCTGACGGCCACGGCCCCGCCACTTTCCGCCGGACGGCGGCTTGGGCTCGCTCATGGTGGCCGTCTGCCACGCACCAGCGCAACACAAGAAATTGAGCCGAAAGCGCCTGACTTGAACGAGCGCCATCCCGCCGATGGAGTGCACTCGCGAGGCCATCGACACGATCTCAGCCGCCATCACGCCGGCACCCATAGGTGCGGCGGCGGGTACCAAACCATGCCCACAGTCGCGAGGATCGGGAGAAGTCGGAGGAGCCATGACCAAATCATCGTCCCCCACATCTCAGATCAGGCTTTGTAAAGGAAAAGGTGGGACGTTCACGTTCCCGCTAACACTCCCTATGGTATCTTCGTCCTGCCCTACCGCTATCACAAGCTACGACGCAAAATTCCACATAGAGCAAGCTGCCAACGAGGCCTCAATGAGCGCGATCTCTGCCTATTTACTGTTGCTGCTGGCGGCTATTTTAGAGGCGGGTGGAGACGCCTTAGTGCGGGTTGGCCTTCATCAACCCAACATTGCAACACGCGCCACACTGTTCACATGCGGTGGGCTAGTTCTGTTTGCCTATGGACTGGCGGTCAACGCACCGCCTTGGGATTTTGGCCGCCTGCTCGGCGTCTACGTGACGTTATTTTTTGTGGTAGCCCAGATCATCAACCTGGTGTTTTTCGGTGTTCGCCCCGATCTGCCAGTCCTTGGTGGCGGCGCGCTTATCGTCGCGGGTGGTCTGACTATCACCTTTTGGCAGCGCTGACACGTGAGCCCACAAAGGCGTCCGGCTCGCAATGCTCCCGATAGCCATTGGCTTGTGCCGACGGCGTGGGTACCCAACCACAGAACGCGATAAATGCGTCGCCACGCATCGCCAAACTGCGAGCCCTCGCATTGAACATTGGTGGGGTTTTGCAGAATGAAGCGTTTGGCTGTGCATTGGGAATTAATGGGAGCGTCGCCGATCCGCTATTGAAGCAAAAAGGAACCAAAAAAAATGGGGGCGGGAACGCACGATTGGCGGCATAGGGCTATGGCCTCCGATCCGATTATGACCGTCTGCACTTACCCGCTGCCATACCTCGATGCCTGTCCCCTGCCGCCCAAAGCAGGAATTTCATTCGGGTAGTGCCAAAAGCCACGAATTGACAACCCAGAGCAGGACAGAGGTTTCGTCAGCGAAGGCGAAACTCCGGCATTGTTTGTTTTGTAAATTTTCTGTTTTCACGACTTGTCACGTAACTATCACACGCGGTGTATTGAATAATGACAGGCTGGGCGGCCAATACAAAGTAAGTTGTACTATTACCTGGCGGTGAGGAGTAAGTCAGAGCAATAGACTAGATGTTACGTTGCTTACGTTTGCCAGGTGCGACTGCGATCGGCAGGATCTCCAGCATCCAGCAACGTTGTCTTCACGCAAGGCTCTTCGATATCAAACGCAAACACGCGTCAAGGATCGATGGTTGCGCTCGCCAAGCGATCAGCTGACGCGAACACCAAGGGAAGTCGCTATGCCCCACGCTGCTAAACCAGCTCACCAGACATGGATCACCAATCTCCAACCAGGCGAAGTCCGTCCGCGTCCTCAACCAAAGCGCTCCCAGGCGCACCCCGGCGTCAGTCCTCTGCACCCGGTCAGCCACCGAAACGTCAGCTTTCAGCCGTTGCCTCGGCCCCTCGGACTGGCACCCTATCACTACGATCTTGCCGCCAACTTTCCCGCAATTGCTCAAGATATCGAGAGCCGGCATCAAATGGTGTTTCATGTCGTGGGCGATACTGGAGGCGTGCAGGACGGTGAGTTTCAAAACAATGTCGCGGAGCAAATGATTGAACATTTGACAAGCGGCAAAGGTGGCACGCCGCAGTTTTGCTACCACGTAGGCGACGTCGTTTATTTCACCGGGATGAGGGATGATTATTACCCGCAATTCTACGAACCATACGCACACTATGACATTCCGATATTTTCCATCCCAGGAAATCATGACGGTGAAGTCGATGATCCCTCTGTACAAACGTCCCTCGATGGCTGGGTGGACTACTTCATGCAAGGGCACCCCGACGTCGACCCGATCTCCAAGGATGCGCCTCGTGTCCAGCTCAATCTTCCGAATGTCTTTTGGACGATGATCACTCCACTGGCCACGATCATTGGCATGTATACGAATGTGCCCGAAGGAGGATCGGTGGACTCGATACAACAGCAATGGGTCACCAACGAGTTTGCGACGGCACCCACTGATCGGGCGCTCATTCTCGCACTACATCACCCCATCTATTCCTTCGATGCCTATCATAGCGGTAGTTCCAAGATGGCAGACATCCTGGAGAATGCTATTCGCGACACGGGTCGCGTACCAAACTTGGTCCTTTCGGGCCATGTGCACGATTATCAACGTATCGAGCAAACAATTGCGTCGGATGGACCCACCCCATTCCTCGTGACTGGCAATGGCGGCTATCACAACTTGCATGCAGTGCATTCGAAACCTGGCGAGGTCGCGCCGGATACAGGGGCTGTGCTGAAATATGCAGCGGATAAGAAGTGGGGCTTTCTCACATTGACGATCGACAAAGATGGCATTTCTGGTGTGACAACCGAAGTGGATCGCCAGGGTATTCCGACGCAAGGCGACACTTTTAGGTACCCCTCGGATCCTATCATGCTTGCGCAGCCTAAATCCGTGCCGACCTTGTGACGAAGGAAGGGGTATGCAACGAAAGACGCCAGTTGCCACGGGAACTAGCTTCCCGTGGCGCTCTCGAAAAACCGATGAGCGGCGCGCCGAGCCAATTCTCGTTTCGAGAAGTGGCAATGCGAAGATGGCTTGCAGCTACAGCGTCGTCAGTGCGCAGAGAGCCAGGCACGTAACCCGTCCTCCGGCAGCTCCCGGCCCTCGAATTTCCCTTCCCCTGCAAATCAATTCGGCGCCGACGCCAGCCGCCCTCATTCGGGCCCGTTAATGCAATTGCCCCCATTTGTGGAAACCACGAGGTCGTAAGGCTCGGCGCACGCAAGCATGCTCCTGCGAGACGCAGGGTGTATGGCCCGGAAAACATAGACAAACTCCTGAAGCGCCCTCGCCTCACGCCTAGGATCCTTAACCTCGTCCGGCGTCGCCGGCACGGGTGTATCGCCCGCCAGTCGTTTCTTGCTGGCTTGGAGGAATCCTTCGACCAACCATCATATATTGACGACGCAATGCCTTTGCCGCGACACAGCTTGACAATGCTCCCCTCACCACGCAGGCCTTCCAGGACTATGCGGATCTTGTGTTCCGCTGAAAAATGCAGCAGCCATCGCTTGGCGAAGATCCTTCATCACGTGCTCTGCAGGCCCTTGCTCCGGCCCGGGTTTATGACTCATCTTCGCTCCTTGATCAGCTGCGATGAGCCCGAAATCGTCCCTCGCGCGCGGATGCCCGACACTGCTTGTCCTCGCCACGTGGTACATTGGGTGGGGCAGAATGCAGCCTATCTTCGCACTTGAGAGATCTGCGATCCGCAACACTTGAGGATGAACGATGAGCGACAGGTGGAAGCAGATTCAGGCCGCTTTGCTCAAGGGCGCATCTGCCGGTCTTGCTGAGGACGCCCTCTTCGCATTTGTTGTCGAGCATTGCCCCGCCGCTTCGCGCGAAA
>Ga0206896_1156_pt1 | contig 14039 bp, 10 predicted proteins | sample Alteio_BWOrgHeat_52_FD_152969 | JGI IMG/M metagenome (GOLD analysis project Ga0206896, IMG submission 152969) | Enriched cells from forest soil in Barre Woods Harvard Forest LTER site, Petersham, Massachusetts, United States -... | ecosystem: Environmental > Terrestrial > Soil > Temperate forest >... | reverse complement strand
TGATCGCGCCGTCCTTGTCCACGTCCTGGTAGCGTATGTCACCGGGGGCTACGGTCGGATAGAGCGGCGTGGGTCCGGCGGTCACCTCCTGAGCGGTCTGGTACAAACCTTGGGAATGGTAGCCCAGGTAGGGACCCGCACCAAATACGCTGTTGCTGAAGCTACCTACGGGTGTCCCTGTGATTTTCTGCCAAGCCGGGGTACTTTGGGATTCTGGATAGCTGACGATCTTGTTGTGGTTAAAGCTGGCGTTTACGTCTACGTAATAGGAGAGCTTTCCGATATGGTAGTTATGCCCAAGGTCGAACTCGAACCCGCTGTTGTCGACAATACCGTTGTTAAAATCCGGCAATACCGTACCGATGACCGAGGGCACCTGCAAGGCCGGAGGCGTCAGTATGTCCTTGGTCCTTTTACGGAAGTAGTCCGCTTCCAGGGTAAGGAGGTCTCCTTTATAGTGCGCCTCCAGCCCGACGTTGGTCATGACGGCGCGCTCCCAGGTGAAAGAAGGGTTGGCGAGTACACCCGGTTGCAGGGTTTGGTAGAAAGCGGGGTTGGGACCGCCAAAGGAGTATCCGCCTCCGTACGTACTGGGTCCCCCTACCAGCGAATAGGTGGTCAGGAACTGGTAAGGGTTTACCTGGTCGTTTCCAAGTTGTCCCCAGGAGCCGCGGACCTTTAGGAAGTCCAGCCCTTTTATATGGTAGAAGGGCTCCTTCGACAGGATCCAGCCCCCAGAAACCGAGGGAAAGAAGCCAAAGCGGTGTCCAGGCGGGAAAATATCGGACCCGTCATCGCGGAAACTGAAGTCCAACAGGTACCGGTTTTCGTAGTCATAGCCTAACCTTCCTACGACCCCCTGGCGGGCGGATTGGGTGCCGTTCCCGCCATTGCTGGCTTGAGAAGGGTCACCCAGGTCGAGTTGGGGTAAGGACCCGGATACAAAGTTCTTCCGTGACGCATTAAAGTTATCCGTCGATGCCTCCGTTTGCGTGTACAACAGTAACCCCGAGATACGGTGCTTCCCAAAGATACCCACATAGAATACGGAGCCTTCGAGCGTCAGGGACTCGGATTGGGTAAAGCCTTCATTCAGATAGGGGGCCGTCGGGTAGGCCGGGATCTGGGTAAAGTTACCTGAACTGTCGATAGAATACTGATCGTAGGGCTTTGCAAAGTCTTTGTTGAAAGAATATCCCTTGTCGAAGGCAGCCGTACCCAGGAACCCCAAACCCTTTATCCAGGGCGCGTCATACTGTAAGGACAGCGTAGAGTTCAGCGTATTGTTATTCGTCGTATTGAAGCCGGTGAGGCCCCTGGACTGGACATAGGAGTTCCCCCTTTGTTCCGGCACATAGGCATAGTAGCCGTTGCTGAAAATGTTCACCCGGGTAGGAGGCGTTATAAAGGCCTGCCCGATGACATAGTTCATCCCATATACACCCTCCCCATTGGTGGTGCTCAGCACCCCGCCGAGGTTCAGGCTCACCCTTAGGCTACGCGTGATATTGGCTTCGATGTTGCTGCGGAGGTTCCAGCGTTTATAGGATTCCACCGGGACATAACCTCCATTGCTGACATATCCCGCCGATACGAAATACTTGACATTCTCGCTGCCTCCCGAAGCCGAGAGGTTATAACTGGATTGCAACATGGAGGGCTTGGTCAGCGCCTTGACCCAGTCGGTATTGGGATAGTGGTTGGGGTCCGTCCCGTCCTTGAATTTCTGTATCTGGGCTGGGGTAAAACCCTCCCCGAATTGAGGGTTCAGGTTGCCTTCATTTTGATACGCCTCATTTTGCAGAAGCGCGTACTCATAGGAATTTACCTTTTTGTAGGTAAAGGTGGGCACCTGGTCGATCAGGGTGCTGCTAAAGGTAATCTCGGGTCTGCCGATCCGGCCTTTTTTCGTAGTCACCAAAATAACCCCGTTGGCGGCCCTGGCCCCATATACGGCGATGGCCGCCGCATCCTTTAGGATCGATATGGCGTCTACGTCCGTCGGGTTCAGGTCGTCCAGGCTCCTGTCGGGAATACCGTCGACCACGATCAGGGGGTTGGAATTGTTAAAAGTGCTTAGGCCCCGGATTTTCAGGTCCGACCCGGTACCGACGGTGCCGTCTGTTTTCTGTACATACAATCCGGGCAGCCTGCCTGCGAGCATATCGGATACCGCGGTACTGGAATGGTTCTCGTTGAGCTCTTGCGATTTGATCGTCGAAACCGAGCCGGTCAGGTCTTCCTTCTTTTCAGCGCCATATCCAATGACCACTACTTCCTGCAAGCTTTTGGCGGTTTCCCGAAGCGTCGTATTGACCACGCTATCCGTTCGGACCTCGATCTCCTGGGTCTCATAACCTACCGAGGAGAAGACCAGGACCACCCCGATCCGGGAGGGCACGACCACCGTATACCGGCCTTCGGCATTACAGGCCGTGGTGATGGAGCTCCCGCGTACCGTGACGGAAGCTTGCCGGATGGGGTTTCCGTCCCTGTCCGTTACCAGACCGCTGATGGCCTGGGCGCTTCTTTGGTACTCCCTTTGCTCCCGGGCGACGACAGTATCGTCGGTAGGTGGACCCGCCGCCCACTGTTCCCTGACCCGTTCCTTCGGCACGATGGTATAGTAGTTGGGTTTTACATAAAGAAAAACAAGTCCGCTGGGGTACAATACCCCCTTCAGCACCTCATCTAGTGACTTTGTCCGGATATGCTGCATATCGTACGTCGTGGTTTTTCCCCTCACGATATCCTGATCATAGAGGAAGTTGGTGCCGAAAGCGCGGTTGATCTGTTTGAGGGCGTCGGCCAGGGAGGTCCTTCCCTGGGCGTGCGCATGCGTAAATGGCGTAGAAAGCACGGCCGCGAAGCATAGCGGCAGCAGCACCCTTCTGAGATGCAAAAACCCCATAGCGTTTGTTTTTGGTGGTAAAAAGAAGAAGGTTCCTTTATCTTGGTCTTAGAATCAGCGTATCGTCCTTTTGTATGACGGTTACATCCAATACGGTGGAGAGCGCAAACAGTGCATCGTTCAGGTTGTCCAGCAATACGGCCCCTCCGATCTTTCTCCGACCCATCGAGGGATCTTCCAGGATGATCTTTTTGCCGTAATTATCTTCCACGTATTCGACGATCTGTGCTACCGTAAGGTCCGTCAGCCGCTTGTCCTTCCAGGAAGTATAGCTTTCCGGTACAATCGCCGCCTGAACGAGCGAGGCCTTTGCCGGGTCGTACACAAGCTTATCTCCTGGCTCCATCAGCACGCCCTCGTGCCCCCCCTGTAGAAACCGCACCTTGATCTTTCCCGATTGCAGGACGACTTCCACCTTCCCCCTTCTTTCCCGTATGTCAAAGGCCGTGCCCAGCACATCGACCGTGAGTGCGTTTGTATGTACCCGGAAGACCGAAGCGGCCGAATGCCGCACATCAAAAAAAGCCTCTCCGTCCAACCACACTTCCCTGTCTCCCTTGTCGCTCCACGCATACCGTATTGTCGAATGCCCATTCAACACTACTTTTGAACTGTCCGGCAAATAAAGGGTTCTTATCTCTCCGTAAGCCGTGGCAAAGACCTGCTCCTGTCCCGCGCCCGGATGCCGGCGCACATAGTAGTAAAGCGCCACACACAGCCCGACACCGATCAGGATCGCCGCGATCCTTCTTAAGGGACGGGTCCAATCCATCCGCCTGACCCCGATCGAGTCCAGGGCGGTCGCCAGCGATCGTTGCACCTTTTCGTCCTCCGGCAGGTCCTCTTTAAACCGCAGGGACAGCAGCAACGCTCTGGAATCGCCGATCAGGTTTGCCTTTTCGGGGTGTTCCCCGATCCAGGCTTCCCAAAAGGCATCGTTTTCCCCGTGGATGATCCAATCCTGGAAGAATGCATCACAGACAAAATCTCCGATGCCGTAGCCAGCATAATCCCTGCTTTTCCCACTCTCTATCATAGCGTCGTATCTGTTAGTGTATGTTACCGGTTGTTTTACCCCACCCCGGTAAAAAAATATTTTACAAAAGGTCCCTTAACAGGACCAAAACAGCCAAAAGGGGGAGCGAGAGGGTCTCTTTCAGTTGGAGCAGGGCCCTTGCCATGACCTTATAGGTCCCCTTGACCGAAATGCCCAGCACCTCCGCCACCTCTTCATACGAAAGACCTTCGTAAAAACGCAAGAAAACGGCCTCCCGCTGCCGGCTGGTCAGTCCCCGGACGGCCTGCTCAAGGCGTTGGCTGAGGGCAGCTTCCGTATCCCGTAAGACCAGGACCTGTTCGACCCCGAACTCCGGCTCCCCCTCCTGTGCCTCGGTGTAGGGAGACAGCCTTTTTGCCTGTCGGATCTTTCGGAATAAGATAAAACGGAAGGAATTGAATAGATAGGTATGGGGCGTTCGCAGTGTTTTCAACCGGTCCCTGCCGGTCCAGACGGCCATCAACGCTTCCTGGAGGGCGTCTTCCAACAAAGCAGTATCGCTTGTAAATTTCCTACCATAGTTATACAATCGCTTATAGTAGAATACATACAATTGGGCATAGGCATCCTGCTTGCCATTGCCGATTTGCGCCCAAACCTCGTTTTCCAAAAATGTAGCAGCCAATCACTAAAGATCGGATAAATTTGGAAAATCGTAGGTAAACGTCCAGCCCCTGTCCGCGGCCATGTACAGACAGTTGCGCTCGGCCAGCGCGGAAATCGTAAGGGATGGGTTGATACACAAGGGGCGGGGAATAATAGACCCGTCGCTGACATAGAGCCCCTCGTACACCACATCACCGGCTCCGGTAAATACCTGTCCTTTGTGGTTGACAACGCCTTTTGCACCGTCTTCCCCCATGATACACCCCCCCAGCGGGTGGACGGTAATAAGGTCCTTGGAGAACAGGTTCGTCCATACCGGGTTTTTGGTATAGACGCCGTTAAAGGCTTTTGTCAATGCCAGCAATTGGTCGTTGACTTTGTCATAAACCGGCTGTTGCCCGGCGCCCGGCCAGTCAATCCGGAGGCGATCGTTGTCCAGGACCATTTTGCCCCGGTCGTCGTCGCCCGTCATCACCAGATAGACCATGGTATGATTGACGGCTCCGTGATACGGGCCCCGAAGAAGGCTTATGGCCTCGCGTTCTTTTTTCTTCAGGGCATCCCCAAACCCGGTTCCCGTGTCGACCCCTTCCAGGGCTGCCGCCGTCGAGACCAGGAGGGCGAAGGGTTCCGCCATAAAACCCGGCACGACGCCCTCTTCGATGACCATACCGCCCTTAGGATCGGCCGGGTCCCGCAGGTCGATGATGCTGCTGATATTCGGTCCCACGGGATCGGCGGGTGTCGGGGGGCGGGTCCCATCTCCTACGGAATTCGCCCGGAGGTCGTTGTTATAACCAAAGGCTAAAAAATCGCCGTTGCCGGTAAAGTGTTCACCCAACATACCGGAAACAGCCAGGCCATGCAGGGCCGACCGGAGCAACAACTCGGTGCTCCCGAGTGTACCCCCGGCCAGTACCACGATCCCTGCCGTAATGGTGGCTGTGGGCGCGTCAAATGGCTCCTCACCCGTTTGCAAGCGATTGAAAAACACGGTCCATAAATCTCCCTGTTTCCCTACATATCTCACGTTTATTTGGGTATATATCTCCGCTCCGTGGTTCCTTGCATCGGGCAGGTAGTTCATGATCATGGTATTCTTTGCTCCGACATTGCAACCCGAACAACAGTCTCCGCAGCCGGTGCAGGGCTTTTGGTCTATGCCGACGTGATTGGGACCGTCGATGTCAAAATTGACATAGATCGGTGTGTATAGCCATGTAAGACCCAGCTTTTCCGCTCCGGTTTTCATGGAAAGGGCCTTGGCGGGCATAGGCGCGCCTTCCGGATAAGGCGTTGTTCTCAACATTTGGTTGGCGGCGGCATAGGCCTTTGCCAACGTGGCCTTGTCGGCGCGCAGGGCGCCCGGCCAGCAGGGGTCCTCAAACACACCCGCCTCCGGCTCCATACCCACATTGGCATTGATCAGGGAGGTCCCGCCCAGGCCACAGCCCTTTACGACATTTATTTCTTTGTTGACCCGGACGTCGACCAGAGCGGTCTTGTTGCCCAAGTGTCCCAGGGGGGTATCTATTTGCGTCTCTTTGCCTCCTGCCTCGAAGGTATCGGGGTATTCTCCCGGCTGGAACTCTTTTCCCCTTTCCAGCAAGCAAACTTTTTTTCCGGCCCGGGCCATCCTCGAAGCGGTAATGGATCCTCCATACCCTGACCCGACGACTACGACATCGTAGGTTGGTTTCATATCGGCAAAGGAAGAAGAAAGTCTTTGCATGGTTGATATTTTTATGGTTTAGCTAACGCTGATGCCACAGCGGCGGGAAAAATCATTGTCAAACCGGCCTTCCGGGGAAAGCGCCCTCCATACCTTCAGCCATTCCTGAAACCGAGGGTACAAGCGCTCCAGCGAGGATCTTCCCGTGCCGCCCACATGGTTGACCTGACCCCAATGCGGGATACCGCCATAGGCATAGAGGGCCGTTTCGATGCGCCCGAGCAATTCCATCCCTCCGATGGTCCTGCCAGCGGTAGGGAATTCGATCATACACACAAAGGGTTCGCCGGGTTGACCATACTGCATGGACAAAAAGAATTCGTTTGTCCGAACAAACCTTAGTGAAAAAGGGGCGTTCAGGTATTGTTTGCCCTCGGCCACGCTTTGGTTCACCACCCGGATAATCTCTTCCACGGCCTCCAGGTAACGGCTGGCCGGCAGGGCGATCTCCGCCGCATAGGCCGCCAGATTGTTATAGGGACCAAGGTCCAGCACCTTGTAGCTCTTATCGATATACCCCTTATCGGTGAGGGTATTGAGTTCCGATTGAACCAGGAAAGGGATGATCGCTGGAAAGTGGTTGATCAAAAAACGCATGACTGCGTCTATTAAAACATCCGGGACGACCCGCACAAACAACTCGGGGAGGATTTTTCGGTGCCGCCTCGGGAGCAAGGGGCTTTTATACGCCGCTTCCGTTTTATTCCGTTTGGTGACCAGGCATTTGTGGTCCTTGCCCTGATGCCGGTAGGGGCTCACCAACACTTCCAGGTGTCTGTTCTCCGATAATATCTTCCCCGCCCTCAGCGCCGTTTTGATATCGGTCCAGGTGGTGAAGAAGCGCGTTTCCTTTAACATGTATTGGTCGGTGACGCGGATGACCACGGCATAGATGATACCCATACAGCCCATGCTGACCCCGGCGGAAAAGAAATGCGCGTCGTCCTGTATGAAACGCAACCGTCCCGCAGAAGGCAATTGCACCGGCCCCCTGGAAATCCCCTTGCCCCGGGAGCGTTCAATATGATAAAGCGTCCCGTCCTCCCCCAGCAGCAGGATGGCCTCGAGGTAGTCCGGAAACGCGCCGAGGCCGGCACCGGACCCATGCGTCGACGTAGATATGACCCCGGCGATGGTCTGCCCGTCATAGGCGCCCATATTGACCAAGGCTTTTTTCCGTTTTTCCAGGAGTTTATTGAGGTTGCGGATCGTGATCCCACACTCCGTGAAGAACAGGTCCTCTTCCGGCGGCGCCTGCGGATCAAGGTCCAGCCATCCGGTGTCCAGGACCTGACTAAGCCCATGGGTATCGATCATGTAGTCCTGCGATAAGGCTATGTCCGAGGAGGAGTGCCCCGATCCTACGGCTTTTACTTTGTACCCGCCGGACCGGGCCTCCACCAGGATTTGGCGCAGGTCCTCCAGACAGCCCGGCTTAAAGAACTTTAAGGGGTTCGCCGTCTGGTCATCGACGTAATTTCTCCAAGTTATTCTGGTGGCGGCAGGCATGTAAATAAAGATAATTTGATTAATCATGGTAAACTACCGTAGAAATACCCTAGTCTGGCACGCCCTGGGAACCAATGAATAAGCCGTATTTTGCGGTATGAATCGCTCCCTGCTTCCTGAGCTAAGAACCAGCCGTCTGATCCTGCGTCCCCTGATACCCGGGGATGCGCAGGCACTTTTCGCGCTGCGTTCCAACGAGGAGGTCAACCGGTACCTCAACAGGCAACGACCCGTTGACATCGGCGAGGCCCTTCAATTCATCGGGACGATCACCGATGGAATAACCGCCAACAACTGGACTTACTGGTGTATCACCCGGGACGGGTCGGCATTGATCGGCACGATCTGTCTGTGGAATTTCTCGCAGGATCGGCGAACCGCCGAGCTGGGATATGAATTGCATCCGGATGTTCAGGGGCAGGGGATCATGGGAGAGGCCTTGAAAAAGGTGCTTGCTTTCGGGCTCGAGGTCCTGGGGCTGAACAGCGTGGAAGCGCACGTTCACCGGGATAACCTAAAATCCATAAAGCTCCTCCTGGACCATCACTTCGAAGCAGAACCGTTGAAAAACCCGGTCGAAGAATTAAAATTTGTATTGCGTAAGGGTGAAACCTAGTTGACCTGGATCTGACTGGGATCGGTTACGACAATCTCCGGTTTTCCCTTGTACATATCCTGGCGGCCGGTCACGCAAACCTTTTTGCCATCGTAATAAGTCTCCGGGGCGTCCTTAAACTTTGCGCGGTCATCGCCTTTAATGACGATGGTCATTTTCTGGTCGGGATAGTTTCCGCCCAGGTTGAGCAAGGTCATTCCGGAATTACTGAAATACTTGCCTCCGAATACCTTGTCGCAAATAGTCACTTGACTGGTGTCGGACGCGGTAGACGTGCCCGCTGCCACGGTGCTGCTGTCGGTAGCCGGTCCCTTCAGGGGTCCTCCGTCTACGGGATAGTCCTTGAAAATCGTGTTGAGGAGCCCGGCAAGCCGTATCCCTGCCTTCTGTATCCGTTCCTTGACAATGGGTAGGTGGGACTCGTAGTAGCCGTCGGGGATGGTATGGTTCTTCATTTGAGCGGCCTCTGCGTAGAGCTTGGTGCTGATCTGGTAGCTCTCCCATATCCATTGCATCACGGGGTCTTGCTGCCATTGTTTGATCGTCGCCGGCGGGATGTGATCATAGCTGAGGGTCATTTGTTCGTCGGTCAGGCCTTGATGGTCGATCAATTTCGAATCCCAAAGGGCATGGAGATTGGTCCCTTTACCATCGTAGTTGACCTGGATGGTATTGCCGCCCTTATCTTCTGCCCGGCTCACGTGCATGGGCTGGTGCATGTCCTCGACGATGTGGACGACAAATTTCAGGGCGACGATCTTTTGGTCCCGGCTGGCGTTCGGATCGTTGAGGTCGTGTTCCATTCCCAGCAGCGCGATATAGGCATTGGGCTCGGTCATACCTTCGACCTTGATGGAGAAATCGCGGTAGCCCAGCCCCAGGGGCAGGTCGATATAGTGCCAGGGACCGGTCGCTTTGTAGTCGGGTGTGGAACGCACCTCATCCGCCCAATTGCTGACGTCGGCCAACGTTTGGCTGCCGAGGAGGTCGTGGACGGCGGCTTTTGCCGAAGGGGAGAGGTGATTGGCTGCTATCCTGCCGATGGTCCGGTGGCCGGTAACGCCCCAGGAAAGAAGGGTAAGGCACAGAAGGGCGGCGGCGGCCCAGGTGAAAAATGGCTGTTTCATCATGTACAAATATAACCAGTTGACAGGATAAGCCACGCAAAAGCCAAGGGCGGCAGCCAGTTGCATCATCCACCAGAAAACGGGGTCGCCAACCCCTAGTGATTGCTTGAAAATCAATAGGATAGCGATAGCCATCCCCCCGGATACGCCGACCTGCCAGGCGACCGATTGCAGGATTCCGGTTTGCAACGCCTTTACCACCGATCTCCGGGGAATATCGGCGGCATACCGGAACAGGATGGCGCCCACACAAGCACCGATACCCTGTAGGGTCCATTCACCCAATAAGGCGCTGCCCTCGACCGAAAAATGTACAAAAGGCAGGAGCATTTCCGCCAGTACGTTGCCGATGACACAACCGGCGCCTGCGCAGAAAGTACCCAGGGCTACCGAGGTTTCGGGACGAGGATCCTGGCCCCGGCCCATTTGACAATACAGGACCAGGGCCAGCGGGCCTCCATACAGGGCCGTCAGGGGCCAGACAAGGTTCATGATCCACAAGGGCTGGGCCGGTCTCAGACAAAGGTCACTGACGATAATAAGGGCGCAGATCGCCGCTATGAGGATAAATAGCCAGGCGATCTCGTGGAGAGCGTCCATAGGTGCTTTTGGTCATATCCTGCAATAACCTTACCTAATTCTTATCCACCATCTTCATCGAAGCCTCGCTATACCTTGGGCCCGTATTGGGATGAGCCGCCACCAGGTCGGCGATGGCCTGAAGATCGGCGGCAGACAAGGATATATCCACGGCGGCGGCGTTTTCCTCGAGGTATTTGCGGCGCTTCGTGCCGGGTATAGGGATAATGTCCGGCCCCTGAGCCAGCACCCAAGCCAGTGCCAATTGAGCGGCGGTACAGCCTTTCCCTTTGGCCAGCGCGGCAAAGCCGGAAGCAAGGTCTTCGTTGTTTCTCCGGTATTCCTCCTGGAAGCGAGGGAGCGATTTCCTAAAGTCACTATCCCCCAGGGTGGTTACGTCCACCGTATTGGTGATCAACCCCCTGGACAAGGGGCTAAACGGCACAAACGCGATCCCCAGCTCTCGGCAGGTAGGCAGGACATCTTTTTCCACGTCCCGGGTCAGCAAAGAATATTCGGATTGCAGCGCAGCGATGGGATGCACCGAGCAGGCTTTGCGAAGGGAAGCGGCGGAGGCTTCGGAAAGACCGAGGTAGCGGACCTTGCCTTCTTTTACAAGACCCGCCATCGCGCCGACCATTTCTTCCACGGGGACCTTGGGATCGATACGGTGTGCGTAATAAAGATCGATGACCTCGATCTTCAACCGTTGCAGGCTTTTTTCCACGGCGGTTTTCATATAGGCGGGAGAGCCGTCAAAGTAGTTCGGTTCGCCCGGCCGGGTCCGAAACCCGAATTTAGTGGCGATAAATACCTTATCCCGGTGGGGCGCCAGCACCTTCGATACGAGTTCCTCGTTTACGCCATCGGCGTATATATCGGCGGTATCCCAAAAGTTGATCCCAAGTTCCAGGGCAAGGCGGAGTGTCGCGAGTGATTCTTTGTCATCGTATACGCCGTAGGCAAAACTCATGCCCATACAGCCCAGCCCGGTAGCGGACAATTTTTCGCCGGTGTTTCCAAGGTTCCTATATTTCATACGATCTGTTTAGGAGTCAAAGGTACGGGGCCGCTATAGCCCGGAGGTTGCTCTTTTCAAACCAATCCTTACCTGAATCAAACAGCGCCCAGTTCCTTGAGCGCACCCGCGAGCACATCCAGTTCCTCGGGAAGCGTAAAGACGTTCGGGGTGATCCGACAGCCATGCACACCGGCGCCGTCAATGGCGACCGTGTATATCTTATAGCGTTTGAGCAGTGTTTCCGCCAGGGCAGCCGGAGGCATCCCCTGTATGCCTACGTTGGCGATGCCGCAGGACCGGGTGGGGTCGGCCGGCGTGTTTACAACGACGTGGGCCAGGTCCCGGACCTTGGACGTCCAGTACTGTTGGAGATAGCGGAGGCGGGCTTCCTTTTTTTCCGGGCCCAGCCGAAGGTAATAGTCCACCGCGTCTCCGATGGCCAGGTCGGAATGCACGGGCAAGGTCCCTGTGTGGTTGAGGGTGCCGATGCCGGTCAGGCTCATATCGGGCTCTGCCAATAAAGGCCATATGGAAGAGGCGCGGTCCTTTTTTACATAGAGCAGGCCCGTCCCCAACGGTGCGCTCAGCCACTTGTGGAGGCTGCTCCCAAAGTAGTCGCAGCCCAGGTCGGGGATGGAGAATTGGATGTGGGCGACGGTATGGGCTCCATCCACCATGACCTCCACACCCCGGGCGTGCGCCATGTCGCAGATTTTACGCACCGGCAGGATCTGCCCCGTGATGTTAATCATGTGGGAAACCATCAACAGGCGGGTCCGGGAGCTAAGGGCCCCCGCATACAGGTTTACCAGTTCCTCGTCCGATGCGGGGTGGTTGGGAACGGAAAGGACCTTGCTGACGACGCCGTAGCGTTTGCCGACCTGTTTGAACATCTGAAGCATGGAACCATAGTCCTGTTCCGCCATAACGGCCTCATCCCCTTCTTTCCAGTGTATGCCCCCGATGATCATGTCCAGGGACTCCGTGGTATTGCGGGTGATGACCAACTCCTCCGGGGTGCAGCCCATCAGTGAAGCAAGCCTCGCGGCTATGGCGCGTTTGTTGTCAAACTGGACGGTGCGCATATAGTAGGCGCCTTCATAGTTCACTTCCCGGAGGTGGCGTATGTGGTTCTCCAGGGTCTCCTCAGAGAGGATATTGTAGTAACCGTTCTCCAGGTTGATGTAGTCGGGCTTCAACCGGTATCCGCCCCGGACGCCCGTCCAGAAGTCTTCGTTGGAGGCCAGGGCCTGGGGACTGCCCTCCGCGAACCGGCCGGCCCAGCGCGTCAGGGCGTTTCCCGACAAGGGGATGCCCACACCGGCCAGGGCTATCCCTTTTACAAAGGTCCGTTTATCCATACCACTTCATTTTCCTGAATGTACGCTATCTTTCGGGCAATTCATATGCCCGCAGGCTATTCCAACACGCCGCTCTACAAAAAGCTGGGTCTTAAAAAAGGCCTGAGGATTCGACTGGTCCATGCTCCCGCACACTATGCAGACCTGCTGGGAGAACCCATCGAGGTGGTTGCCCCCACGGCAAACGAGGTCGACTTTATCCACTTGTTTACCAACAGTCTTTCCGAACTGAAACGGCTCCTGCCTGCGCTAAAGGACACGCTGGCCAAAACGGGCGTGCTTTGGGTATCCTGGTACAAAAAAAGTTCCGGCAAGCAGACGGACCTCACCGAAACCCTGGTCCGGGAGACCGGTTTGGGAGCGGGTCTGGTGGATGTGAAGGTCTGCGCGGTGGACGAAGACTGGTCGGGGTTGAAATTTATGTACAGACTAAAGGACAGATAAAAGCCACCGTCAAAAACCTTCGGGTTTTTGGCCGGTGGCCCCGTTTTTCATGGCAATAGGCTTAGGAGGTCTGGAATCGGTGGAGGGGGTCCGGTGTCGTCGCCGGCATCAGGATCTTGAGCCGGAAAGTGGTTCCATATACATCCTCTTCTTTTAAGAATTCCTGGTCCGCTTTGCTGATCCAGTAGGTCTCGCTATAGTGGGTCGTCTTTGCCTGCCCTTCGGTGGAAAGTTTCCAGCAATCAACCTGTTGTCCGTCCAGGGTCTGTATGACCTCGCTGCCCGTGACAGTGTATACTACGTACTGGGGAGGGTCCAAACCCGCATCGTAAAAATTGATGGCAAAAGCCCTGCCTGCCGCCAGCGGCAGCATCTCAAACGTTTCTATGTCCAGGTTCCAGTTCAGGTTCGGTTTGGAAAAGTCCAGGGCAAAACCCTTGGCCGCATTGCCCACCACCGTATCCGCCCCCGCGATCTGTTTGTCTCCCCAGTTATAGGCAAAGACCTTTCCCCTTTTTGCTTCCGCGTGGTAAACGGGGGAAAAGTCCGAGGCCTTATTGACCGAACGCACCTCCCGGTACATGTTCGTGTCCTGGCCGTACCAGTGCTGGGTAATCAGGAAGGAGGGTTCTCCTTTGACCGTGGTCAGGTCGATGCGGCGCAGCCAGTACCAGAATGTCAGGGTCTTTTTATCGGAAGGGTCCTGCATGTAGATGAAATATTGGCGCAGACCGGGATGAAGGTTGGCGGTACGGAGCGACGTATGGCCGGGGCCGATGGTATCCACGGTCTGAGCTTTGGAATATCTTCCGGCCAGGAGGAGGAAGACGACCGTTATCCGTATGGCGCGCATAGACAATGTTTGTTTGGGCAAAGATGGGTCGAATCGATACCCCATACAACGCTATTCAATGTTTGAACCGGTATTTTAAACCAGCGAGACGTTGAAAGAACCCCGGTAGCCGTTGAAAGGAAGATGGGAAAATCGGGAACCCCAAAAAGGATTGTATTTTTAAGCCATGAAAGCATTATTTGAGCAGGTGTCTGTGAAGACTTGGCAGTGGCTGGTGTGGATC
>Ga0206896_1155_pt1 | contig 14084 bp, 15 predicted proteins | sample Alteio_BWOrgHeat_52_FD_152969 | JGI IMG/M metagenome (GOLD analysis project Ga0206896, IMG submission 152969) | Enriched cells from forest soil in Barre Woods Harvard Forest LTER site, Petersham, Massachusetts, United States -... | ecosystem: Environmental > Terrestrial > Soil > Temperate forest >... | reverse complement strand
CCCGATGGACGTGCCCGCCGACCGCTATTGGGGCGCGCAAACGGCCCGCTCGCTCATTCACTTCGCCATCGGCCCGGATAAAATGCCGCTCGAGGTCGTCCATGCCATGGGCACGTTGAAGAAGGCCACCGCGCTCGCGAACCGGAAGCTCGGCAGGCTGCCGGAGGAATTGACGAAGTTGATTACCGCGGCCGCCGACGAGGTCATCCGCGGCGAGTTGGACGAGCATTTTCCCCTGGTCGTCTGGCAAACCGGCAGCGGCACGCAGACAAACATGAACGCCAATGAAGTCATTTCGAACCGCGCCATTGAACTTGCCGGTGGCGTGCTCGGCTCGAAGAAGCCGGTGCACCCGAACGACCATGTCAACATGTCGCAGTCGTCCAACGACACCTTCCCGACGGCGATGCATGTGGCCGCAGCGATGGAATTGAGGAACCGCCTGCTGCCGGCGGTGCGCGAATTGCGCGAGGCGTTGAACGCCAAGGCGCAGCAGTATTCCAATTTGATCAAATCCGGCCGCACCCACCTGATGGACGCCACCCCCATCACTCTCGGCCAGGAATTCTCCGGCTATGTCGCGCAACTGGATGATAATCTGCGCCGCCTCGACCAGACTCTGCCGGATCTGTACAAACTGGCCATTGGCGGCACGGCCGTGGGCACGGGCCTCAATACGCATCCGCGGTTTGCGGAATATGTCTGCGCGGAAATCGCGCACGAAACCAAGCTGCCATTCGTGTCGGCGGAGAATAAATTTGCCGCGTTGGCCGCCCATGACGCGCTGGTGGCGTCGAGCGGGGCGACGCGCACGCTCGCCTGTTCGCTGATGAAGATCGCCAACGACGTGCGCTGGATGGGCTCCGGCCCCCGCTGTGGCCTTGGCGAATTGAGCCTGCCGGAAAATGAACCGGGCAGCTCCATCATGCCGGGCAAAGTCAACCCGACCCAATGCGAGGCGCTAACGATGGTCTGCGTGCAGGTGCTGGGCAATGACAGCGCCGTGGCGTTTGCGGGAACACAGGGTAATTTCGAATTGAATGTCTTCAAGCCGGTGATGATTTTCAATTTTCTTCATAGCGTACGGCTGCTGGCTGATTCCTGCCACAGCTTCACCCATCATTGCGTGGTGGGAATGGAGCCCAATGTTGAACAGTTGCGCAAGAACATGGAAAATTCGCTCATGCTCGTCACGGCTCTGAGCCCGCACCTTGGCTACGACAAATCGGCTAAAATCGCCCATCACGCGCATCACCACCATCTGACCCTCAAGGAAGCCGCGCTGGCGCTGGGTTATCTCGACGCCGTCACCTTCGACCGCCATGTTCGCCCGGAGGATATGCTCGGGCCGAAGGAGTGACGCCGTATCCGCCCGGTGAATTTTTATCGATGGTAGGCTGGGGCCAGGGCTGCCGCCGCCGGAATGATTAAGACTCGCCTTGCGGCGTGTCCAAAGTATGATTCGCCCTTCAGGTTAGGCGGTGACGGGTACCCCTCGGTCATGAATATTAACCCACATTTTATGCGGCGGGCGCGATTTGGAATGATTCTGGCGGCCGCACTTTGTCTCGCCGCCTGCACGAGCAAGGAGCAGCAGGCCAAAGCGCTGGTGGATTCCGGCCAGGTGAAGTGGCGCAACAACGATCCCGCCGGCGCCCTGGCCGATTACAACAAAGCCATCGAAATCAAACCGGACAGTTTTTTGCCTTACTTCTACCGGGCCGAACTGAAAATGTACAAGGGCGACCTGCCCGGTTCCATCGCCGATTGCGGCAAGTCCATCCAGTATAATCCGGGTTTTGTCCAAGCCATTGTCGCGCGGGCGGACGTCAAAAACATCAAGGGGGATTTGCCGGGGGCGCTGGAGGATTATTCGGCGGCCATTGCGGTCCAGTCTCCAGCGGTGGTAGCCGGGCTGCCGCCACCCAGCCTGGCCTACGCTTATTTTCGGCGCGGCGTGGTGAAACAGATTCAGGGAAATTTCAACGGGGCGCTGGAGGATTATTCCCAGTCCGAAAAGCGCACCACCGCATCGCCCGCCGGCAATCTCCCGGCCCTTTACCGCCATGTGCTCTTTCGCCGGCTCGGGCGCGAGCCGGGCGACATCGCCCAGACTGCGGCCGGCTGGAAGGACGAATGGTTGCAGGACATCGCCCAGTTTCTTAGTGGGAAAATGAAGGAAGCAGATTTTCTCGCGGCCGCGGAAAAGGGCAACCCGGCCACCATCGGCGACCGCGAATGCCAGTCCACCTATTTTGCCGGGGAGGTGGACCTTATCAACCATGACCTCGTGGGCGCGCAGCGGATGTTCAATTCCAGCGTCGCCACGGAAGGCACCCAGGCCGACGAGCGCGAGTTTTCCCGCGCGGAACTCCTGGGGCTCAACCCGCCTTCGAATTGAAGCTGGGGTGGATGGAGGGATGATTTACCCCTTCTCCCCGAATAATTCATGCTGGCGGGATTTCGCCGGTCCGGGCGCCACCGGCGGCGCGTGCAAATGGCGCGGCGGATTGGGCACCCGGGCGGACACGGCATCCTCACGCTCGCGCACAATGCGCTCACAAATGGAGCGCACGTGCATCGTCAGCCATTGGGCGGTGCTGCTCTCCGGGCGGTAGTCGGCCGGGCCATAGGCGTGGATGCGTCCGGTTTGCAGGAGGCTGTCGTTTTGCGCGAATTCTGCGGGGTTCGCGGAATCATAAACGGCAAACGTCTGGCCGCCATTGCGGCGCACCACGGAAAACACCGGCACGTCGCTGGGGCCGTCGGCGACGTAAATCATGTTCTTGATCGGCACCCGGCGGTCTTCCGGACGCACCACGGCGTTGACATCAATGGCCGGATTCTTGTTTGAGCCCTTGTTGATTTCAAAAATGAAGCGCGTTTTGATGGTGTTGTCCACCATGACGCCAATTTGAGCAATCTCCCAGTTGGCGCCATCGAGGGCCATTTCCTCCTGGCGGCTGAAATGCGGTGGCAGGGGATTTTCAACAAACTCGCAGCCATAAATGCCGTCCATGAACGGCGCCACGGTGCTGCCGCGGATCATCTCCGCCAGCCCGGTGCTGATGACATAGTGCTCGAGGCCAATCTCGTGCCGGATGAATTCCGGCCGGCTGCGGACCACCTCGCGCAAATCCTCAAAAATCTTCGGCAGCCCGGGAAAAAACTTCAGTTTCCCGCCCAATTCGCGCAACCGTTTGTTGTTCAAGCCCCGCATGGGCCCGTTGCGCACGTAGCTGAGCAGGTGGTTTAAATAAATGGTGTCCTTCGATGCGTGGATGCCGCGGCGCGCGTAAATCCCCGGCAGCTTGTTGACCTCCGCCCAGAATTGCCGGTCATCCACGCCAAAGTGCTCAAACAACGGCGCCTGCATGTATCCGGGCACGAGCGTCTTGTCAAAATCCCACACCATCGCGACGATCTCGCGGCTGCGCAACGTGTTTTCGGTTTCACTCATCCCCGGCAGCTTAACCGGCCCCGGCCGTTCTTAAAACAAAAAACTACATGCGCAGGCTTCCCACCGTCGCTGATTTCGGCTAAATTGCTTGGTTCCTGCTTGATTCTTCCCACATAATACATCCTTCATCCTTTCGATGACCGTTCCCTCCATCGTCCCATTTGCCAAGCGCCTTACTGAAATTGATGCGCTCATGGCGGCATCTGACTTCTATTCGAACCAGCGGCGTGCGGCTGACCTGGGCCGCGAACATCAGAAACTGACCGAGCTCGCGGGCCTTCACGCTAAATTCACCCAGGCGGCAAATTCCATCGCTGAAAACGAAGCCCTTCTGGCCGACCCGAAGTCCGACCCTGACCTCCGCATGCTGGCCGACGAGGAACTGGTCACCCTCCGCGCTGAATTGCCCAAACTTCACGAGCAGGTCATGCTGGCCATGCTGCCGCCCGATCCAAAGGACGCCCGCAACACCATCGTGGAAATCCGCGCCGGCACCGGGGGCGACGAAGCTTCCCTTTTTGCCGCCGAAGTCGCCCGCATGTATACCCGCTATGCCGAAACCCACGGTTGGAAGGTCGAGCCCATGGATTCCAGCCCGTCCGAAGCCGGCGGCGTCAAGGACATCACTTTCCTGATTACTGGCGACGATGTCTACCGCACCCTCAAGTGGGAAAGCGGCGTCCATCGTGTCCAGCGCGTCCCTGCGACCGAGGCCAATGGGCGCATTCATACCTCCACCGTCACCGTCGCTGTTCTCCCCGAGGCGGAGGAAGTGGACGTGCAAATCAACCCGGACGAAATCACCATCACGGTCGCGCGCGCCAGCGGCCCCGGTGGCCAGGGCGTCAATACGACCGACTCGGCGGTGCAAATCATTCACAAGCCCACGGGCCTCATCGTCAAATGCGCCGACGAACGCTCGCAGCTCAAGAACAAGGCCAAGGCGCTGAAAGTCCTCCGTTCCCGGTTGCTCGAACGCATGCAGAATGAGGAAGAGGCGAAGTACTCCGCCCAGCGCAAAGCCCAAATCGGCACCGGCGACCGCTCCGAGCGCATCCGTACTTACAATTTCCCCCAATCGCGCGTGACGGATCACCGCATCGGCTTCACCGCCCACAACCTTCCACAGCTCATGGAAGGCGAAATCGGGGATTTGCTGGTCGCCCTCGCCGAAGCCGAAAAGGCCGAGAAAATAAAAGCACTCTCGGACAAGGCCGGCGGGGCGAATTAACAGTATGGGAGGCGCCTGCTTTCGGAGTTCCTTGACCCGAAAAGTCCCGAAGCAACGATCGAGGGCAACTCAGCGGTTTATCCCACGGCTGATCGTCGCCTGAAAAAGCATAAAGTCCCGGAGGGACGAAAGAACCGTCGTTTTTCTTCGGTTGTTCCCGGCGGAGCCTAAAAAAACTTGTTGCCAATGCATCGGATTTCTATGTATCCTGCCATCCATGAACTTTAAAGGCAGCCTTCCGACCCTGATTTTGCAGAACCTCAGCCGGGGTTCGAATCACGGTTACCGCATTGCCCAAGAGATCAAGCAGACCTCCAAAGGGGTCCTCGATTTCAAGGAAGGCACGCTTTATCCCGCCCTGCATGGATTGGAGGGGAAGAAACTAATCACTTCCTCCACCCGGGTGGAAAACGGCCGCGAGCGCCGCTATTACAAGCTCACCGAGAAAGGCCGGAAGGTTCTCGTCAAGGAACGCGAGGAATGGCAGCAATTTTCCGGCGCAATTAATGGACTTTTTCAGGAGGCCTCATGATCTTGGGTATTCGCCGACCACCCCCGCAAAATCTCACCGAATGGCTGGAATCCGCCACTTGGGAGCTGGTGCCGTCCGCCCGGGCGCGCATCGCCGAGGAAATAGAGGCGCATTACGTCGAATCCGTATCTTCTCAATTGGCCCGCGGTCGAGCCGAGTCGGAAGCGCGCGCAATGGCGCTCGCCGATCTGGGCGACGTTAACGCCGCCGCCGTGCGATTTCGCCACGAGTACTTGACGAACGGGGAGTTTGGCCAACCGAACAGGGTGTTTCGAACCAATCCAGCCCGTGGCTCCCTGTTAAACCTGTATCTACTTTTGCCAATAAATGCGGATTTTCTCCGGCCTGGTGTTCGGGAGGGGGTGGCTTTGCCGGACTGGCGGTTTTTCATCACCTCATCCTTCGCCTTGGGATTGTCGTTGGTTGTTATTGCCCTCAATTTCAGGATTTACACTTTATCCCGGCGGAAAAACAGCCTGACGACGCTGCGGCGGATGGCTTTGCTGTCTGCCATCAGCTGGTTGATCCTCGGCCTAATATCGTTGATTTCCATGGGGGCCGGACTGTCTGCGGTTCTCCCGCTTCTCCCTCAGTTGGTGATCGGCTTGCCCGCGTCTGCTTGCTTGGTTTTCCTGGCCATTGGCATGGGCCACGAATGTTTGCGGGTACGCCGGAAATTGGCGACAGCCACCCCGGAGGATATTTCTTCCCAACCCCCCGCCGCCGCTTAACCTGCCTGAAGATGAGCTTTTTACCACCTCCCGCTACGCAGAATCTCGCCAATTGGCTCGATGTGGCCATAGGTGACCTTATCCCGTCAGCACAGAACCGAGTCAGACGGGAAATCGAGGCCCATTTCGCCGAGGCCGTGCAAAACCAGCTGGCAAGTGGCTTAACTGAACCTGCTGCCCAAGCGGCGGCGCTGGCGGATTTCGGTAGTCCAAAGGCCGCGGCCCGGCGCTTTCGCCGGGAGTATCTGACCCAAATCCACGCCAATCAGATAATCAAGATCGTCAACACTTCCTCCCGCGACCTCGTGCCGTGGATGTTTATTGGTTTGCTCGTTTTGGCCATCGATGGGCTCACGCTGGGCTTGTTAAATGAGTATTCGGGGAATAACCGTGGATGGATTTACTGGTTCCAAGCCGCGACGGTGTTTCTGCATTTTGCCGTCTTCCTTTCGGTGAGAATTGCCGCTTTTCTCCTGGCGGGCCGAAGAATCACGCAGCCAATTCGGAGCCAGCTTCTTTTTATGCATTATGTCAGTCTGCTGATGCTTTATACCAATTTCGCCATTCCGGGTCTCTATGCACCCTTCGCCGCGAATATAATCGTGCTATTTGCGGTCTATGCCGGCACGGCCTGGATTTTCCTGCGCTGGCGCAAAAAACTGCAGGCCGCCCGCGATGACGACTTTTTCCCCGCCTAAAGCTTCCCATTCACGGTTGCCATGCGTCCGGCGGAATCCCTCAATCCGCCTTCGCGGGCGCGGTTAGCCCAGGCATTCATGAATTGCTCAATCAAGTCCGGCAGGACGTTACGCAATGGCTTGGTGCTCTTGCCGCCTTTCGTCAGAATCGCCCGCTGGATGGCCAGGGCCGCCATGTCGGTGCCCGTGGCGAGTTCATTCAGGGCGCCGTATTCCCAAAGGTATTTTTCGCCGCGCTCGGACAATTTCATGCGCACCTTGGCCAGGGCGGCCAGAACCTTCTTTAATTCTGCCGCCGTCAGCGTGGACAGTTCCGCCTTCATTTCTTTGCGCGTGGCAAAGAACAAATTGAAGTGCCGGCTGCGGTTCGGCTTCGGGTGCTTGATTACGTTTTCCACCCGTCCCAGTTCCAGCAGAATTTCGCCGTAGTGCGATTCGATGCTTTGGCTGAACGACAAATTTACGGCTCGGGCCAGATTCGGGCGCTTTGTTCCTTTTTGATTCCACGCCAGTCCCGCGGCATACGCAATGCCCGGATACATGACCGGCCAGGGCTGGTGGTTCCCGCCGTCGCCCCAGGAGGTTAGCAGGAGGCCTTCTGCGCCGTGCGCGCGGCCGTGCTTCGCCGCACGTTCGATGTTCGCCAGCATATTGTCCGTGCGCCCCGTAAACGTGTTCCAGGCCGAGGTGCCCGGGCAGACCCAGAATTTTCGTTTGGCTGCCGCCAGTCGGGCGCACTGTTCGGCAAAGGGATGATTCGCCTCGTAACCCCAGAGGAGTGCCGTGGCATCCGCCGGGACTTCGCCCACCAATTCCGGCGCTTCCAAAAAGAATATCAGCCCAGAAGAGCATTTCCCGGCCGTGTTCGACCGCAAGCTGATGCAGTTTCTTGATAAAATCCAAGTACACGCGGTGTTTGCCGTGTATTTTGACGAGGGCTTTGCTCCTGCCCTGGCCGAGTTCCCACGGCTCGTCGCCGCCAACGTTGAATTTCCGCGAATGAAAATGGGGCAGGAATTCCTGCCATAGCTCGTTCAGGAACTTCAGGCTCGCCGCATTGGGCCGCAGCGTCGTTCCGTGCGGCACCCGGCCCTTTAGCGGATGGGTGAAGCCGTCCGGGCACTCGGCCAGGCGCTTATATTGGGGATGTTTCAGCCACTGCTCGAAATGTCCAAAAGAATTCAAATTTGCCGACAGCTCGATGAAATGCTCCCGACACAGGCTTTGCAGGGCCGTGAGGTCCGCCGCCGTCATCGGATCGGCCTCCCGCCATACCGTTTTGTGCTTCTGAAATGCAAACGTATGTTCGGTGTAGAGCTGGAGGTGATTGTATTTGAGCGCGGCGAGCTGCCGTACCAGGTTGCGCAGTGCTTCGTTTGTTGGCACTTTTCCCCGGCTGATATCCAGCATGAAACCGCGCACCTTGAAGTCCGGTTCGTCTTCGATGCGCAGACAGGGCAGGGCATCGCCGCATTGCCGGCGCAGTTGGTCCAGGACGCGCCGTCCGTGTTCCAGGCCGGCCTCACTGCCTGCGACCAGCGAGCTGTAGCGCGTGGTGATCTCGAGCACATACGCTTCTGGACCAAAGCCGGGGTTGATGGTCAGGCAAAGTTTCGGTCCCACGCCCGGCACGCGCTGCATGCCGCGCGTCCGCTCCACCCGTTTGGGCGGCGGCCAGAGGATAAAATCGTCGGGGGAATTCTTCACGCGCAGGGATCATTTACCGTCTTTTCGCGCGCCGGAAAACAAAAATTGCTGGGCCAGCCCGGCCAGCGGGCCAAAATGCGCGCGACCAAACTGAGCCACCTGCGCCGGTCGCCAGCCGCGGAGACCGTAACGCTCCGCCATGGCGTGAAGAATCCAAGTGTCCACCGGAAAGGCCTCGTATTTCGCCGCGCCGAAGAGCAGGACACAGTCGGCAATCTTTGGCCCGACCCCGGGCAAATCCGCCAGCCAGGCACGGGCCTCAGGGTAGGGGGCTTGCTTGATTTTTGCCTCCCAGTCGGCTTCTTCAGCCAACCGATGCGCTGTTTGATGTACAAACCGGGCGCGGTAACCCAGCGAACAGGCGCGCAAGTCACTTTCATGAACTTCCGCCAGCCGCGACCAGGTGGGCAGCGCGCGCACTTCGCTCCATACCGGCTCACCAAAACGGGCCGCCATGTTCTCGCACATTTGGGCAATGTGGGGAATGCGCTTGGCGCTGCTGCAAAGAAAGGCCAGCAGGGCTTCACCCAGGGGTTGCCGCAAAAGCCGCAGACCCCGATTCGCCGCCAGGCGCTCCGCAATTACCGTATCCGTGCGCCAGGGCAGTTCGTCAAGCAACCGTGCAAAATCCACGTCGACGGCAAAATAGTTGGCGAGAGCGGGTTGAACCCGTTGTTCCATGGGCGCCGGACACGTCCATTGCAAGATTTCATCAGGTCCAGTACGCACCCGCGCCACGCAATCGCTCCACGTGCCTTGCCACATGCCCTCAGCTTCACCGGAAACCTGCCGCCAGCGAAAGGCCTGGCCGCCGCGCAGTGTTTCTTCCAAGGCGCCGGCACTTATCCGGATTGACGGCGTGACGGCCGTCCACGGACGCCAGTCTTCCATGGGAGCACCCTGCTTCCGATCCAAAATCTTTTTCACAGGCCGCGCCACGGCAATTGCCGGATTCATGGGTTGACCTTCGCGGGCATGGTGGCGGACGCCGCCACCGGCGCCGGATCGGGAATGCCCCACATAAAACTCTGGCGGTCAGCCAACAATTTGCCCGTTGCATCTTTCAGGGTGATCTTCCAAGCCACGATGGACTCGTCCTTCTCCGGCCACGCCGCGCCGGTCAGGCCCAGGAGAATTTCGTTCCACGTGCCGGTATCGGCGGAAAAAACAAAATGCTGGTGGACGGTCTCCGCGTGATTCTTGCGGATGTAATCGAGGTCCGCCTGAGTACCTTTCGGCAGGGTCGTGCGCGGATGAAATTCCAGGCTGAGAATGAAATAGTGACCGGCGCGCTGCTGGGGATCCGTGCGCTCAATGATGCGACCGCTGGTGTTCTCCTGACCGGTAAAATACTCGGAAATGCGCCGGAACTCGAGGTCGTCAATGTCCCGCTGATCCACGTGGGCAATCGCGACGCCGTCCGTGCTGATACCCGGGGGTGCGCTCGTCGCGCTTTTGGGCGGGGAGGAGCAGCCCGCAAGCAGCGAAAGGCCCGCCGCCAGCACGGCCAGTGCCCACGCCTGCCGATGCGGTAGACTGCGCATGGAAATCGAAGCCGGAAGGCCCCGGGGCCCCCTCAGGACTTGTCCTTCTTCGAGGATTTCGCGGCCTTGGCGGCGGTGGCCGCGGCTTTGGCGGCGAGTTTGCGGCGCTTTTGATAAGCGACGCGACGTTTGCGTTTAATGACTTTGTTGTATTGTTGGCCCATGGGAAAAAGGAAAGATATGGGATAACCCAGCCCCGCCGGGGGGTCAAGGGCGCATATTTGGGCGCGAAGCGCGAAGCGGGGAGTGGGGAGCGGGGAGCCGGAAAAATTCACCGTCCGAGATTAAAGCCAAGGTACCACTTCCACGCCTCGATGCCGCAAGGCCAATCCAGTCATATCTCCCATAACTCCCGCCGCCATCCCAGCCCATTGCCTGACTCCCCGCGCCCTGCTCCCCGCTCCGCGCTTTCACTCCCCATACTCCGCCCAGGAACTGCTCGTCTCCCAGACGCGCACACTGACCAGTCGAATCGGGTGGGCAATGGGATACGTGGCCCGCGGATTCGCGGCATAGGCGGCCAGGCGTTTCTTCGCTTCTGCGAATATTACCCGCGCCAGCACTTCGGTCGTCGGGTCCTGACCTTCAAAGGCGATGATCTGCGCCCCATAGGCCGCCTTGAGCGTGGCAAACTGCGGGTCTCGCGTATTAACGCACAGCGCATGGTCAAACGTCTTGAGGTATTCCCAGAGCGACTCCTTGAGTGCCTTGAAGTCACAAACCATCTCGTTCTTGTCCAAATCCGCGGCCTCTATAACCACCTCAACCTTGCGTGAGTGCCCGTGCGGATATTTGCACAAGTCCGGGTGCTTCGACAGCATGTGGCCACTCTCAATTTCAAAGATTTTGCAAATTCGATAAGGCATTTTTTTTAAAAATATTCTGTTCTCTGGTTTCTAGTTCTTGGTCTTGAGCCGTGAGAATGGGCGGGGGGAGGTGACGAGTGGCCAATTGCAGGGTCGCGTAGCGACGCTTGAACTTCATTCATGGTTGAATTTTGACTTGGATTAGTGTGGGCATGGTTCACGTCCCCCTTGTATTCCCAAACAGCTCGATGTGCCGCCGGTGGCAATACGTGTACCCATGGCGCCGGCATAACTCGCGCAGCGCCGTTTCCTTTGCGCGCAGCGCTTCGAGCGTGACGCCTTCAGGCATGAGGAGAATTTTTTCGGACGGAATCTTCCCGCCCAAATCCCCCAAAAGCAATTGAATTTCTGCCATGTCCGCTTCGCCCGCGACCACAAATTTCAGTTGAAACGGGTAGTTTTCGATCCACTCCCGCACCGCCTCCGGCTGCCAGCGAAGTTTCTCGTGCCGCTCCCGCCACGTGGCGGGAAGGCGGTCATCCGGGGCCGAATTCTTCAATTTCGGGCTAAGCGAGGCCAGATCGCAGGCAATGCCGTTTGGCGGCATGGTTGCGGCCGTTTCAATGGTTATATGCTTCCCCGTCTCCCGCAACGCTGCCGCCAGACGATGAATCTCCTTGGCCACCATCGGCTCCCCGCCCGTCAGCACCACATGCCGCGAAGCATAAGTATCCACCTCATCCACAATCTCCGCCACCGACATCTCCTCTCCCTCCGGATTCCACGAGGCATACGGCGTATCGCACCAGTTGCAACGTAGATTACATCCGGATGTGCGCACAAACACTGACGGCGTGCCGGTCAGCATACCTTCGCCCTGTACAGAATGGAAGACTTCGGAGATGAACATCGCAATGGATTATTCTAATCAGGCAGCAGCTCCGGGAGTTCTTCAATCATGAAATCGGCCTCGCGGGCCCGGCTGCCAATCTTTTCAGGCCAAATTTCCCGGATGACACCAGCGATCATGATGGTGGTGAACCCTAGGGCCTTTGCTGCCGCCAATTCACCGAAGCTGCCATCCGCAACATATACGCATTCGGACGCCTTCAGACCGAGTTGATTCAGGCAATGGAGATAAATCAAAGGTTCAGGTTTAATTAAACCCACCTCGCAGGAAAACACGGCGCTGGGAAAATATTCCCGCAGGGGCGATCGGTCCCATGCCAAAATCTCGCTGTAGTCGGCGTTGCTTATGAGTCCGAGTTTCCTCCCACCCTGGCGCAGCCGCGCCAGCGTCTCCAGGTTGGTGCCGGGTATATGGGTGAGCGATCTTGCAAACCGGTCCAGGCGGTTCTCAACGGCGGTACGGACAACGGCATCTTCAATCGCTGGATTAATGGCGCGCGCCATTGTCTCAACAATCTTTCGCGGGTCCCGTTCTGTGCCCATGAGGCGAAACCGCGAGGTTTCAAATAACTGCTTTTCCCACGCCTCTTTTGAAACGCCCAGCATGGCGTAGGTCATGGGGTTGGCCGACCAAGTTGACTCTCGCGCCGTCAGCGTGTGAAACAAATCAAAGACCGCTCCCTTGGCCGTATGCACACTCTGTTGTACCGGATTCATGCGAGTTAGCCTTTCGGTTTGGCGGGCAGAGGGCCGGTGCTTGCATAACTCGTAGGGTCGGGGACCCCAGCATTGATAAACGCCTCCCGGCGCTCGACGCACGTGCCGCAGGCGCCGCAATGAATTTCCCCGCCTTTGTAACAGGACCAGGTTTGCGAAAAATCCACCCCGAGTTCATGGCCCCGTGCCGCAATTTGCGCCTTCGTAAATTTGATAAATGGCCTGAGCAGCGTGATGCCCGCATAGGTGCCGAGGCGCATGGCGTCCCCCATCGCCTGCATGAAATTCTCACGGCAATCCGGGTAAATGGCGTGGTCGCCCGCGTGGGCGGCAATGATCAACCCTTCGGCTCCAATGGACTCCGCATAGCCCGTGGCAATGGACAGCATGATGCCGTTGCGGAAGGGTACCACGGTTTGCTTCATCGTGTCTTCTGCGTAATGGCCGTCGGGAATCAGCCCGCCGGATTTTAGCAGGACCGATTGAAACAGCGCGGGCACGAAATCCAGCGCGATGGTCTGGTGCGGAATTTCCAATTTTCTGCAGTGCCACGCCGCGCAGGGGATTTCCTTGTGGTTGTGCTTCGATCCGTAGTCGAAACTGAGTGCGCCCACGACCGCATGCGTGGCGCGGGCCTCGTAGAGCGCCGCCGCCGAGTCCATCCCACCACTAAGCAAAACCACAGTTTTCATGGGCGACGCCAGACTTTCGGTGCTCCAGCCGCCGCGCCTGCCCGGGGATGTTCGACGACCACCGCCAGGCCCAATCCGCCGCGCGGGGCAAATTTCCCCTCGATCTTCATCGCCCGCGGCCGACAGGCGCGCACCAGGTCGTCGAGAATCCGGTTGATGACAGCTTCATTAAAGGCCGGCTCATTGCGAAAGGACGCGAGATAAAACTTCAGGGCCTTCGTCTCCAGGCAGGTCTTACCGGGAATGTAATCAATGGTAATCCGCGCGAAGTCCGGCTGGCCCGTCACCGGGCAGAGCGAGGTGAAGTCCGGGCTGTCGAGATGAATCCAATAGGGGCGCTTGGCCTGCGGGTTGGGAAAGATCTCCAGCTTTGCGTCGTTGGGCGACGCCGGCAGGGCGGTTTCCGAGCGACCGAGCAGGGTCAGGCCACCAATTGATTTCCGGGTGCGTTTCATCGTGGGAAACGATGGCCGGATTACCGCCCCGGCGCAATCTAGGAAATTTGCCGCTCAATCGGCCGCAGCCTGGCGCATGACGTGGCGCGGCGCTTCAGCCCGCGCTTCCGGAATATTGGCAATTCCGAAGCGCAGGCTGAAGCACCGCGCTACGAAAGACAAACCTGGCGCTTAACCGCGATTCGGGAAGAAGCCGCATTCGGCGATGATGTAGCGGGCGCCGGCGAGCGACTTTTCGAATTGGCGCAGGTCAGGCACGGCGAAAGTTTTAACGCCGTCGCCGCCGAAGGTGGTGCCGAGGAGGGCGAAAAAGGCGCATTCCGTCGTGATTTGCTGGATGCTGCCGTCGCAATACAAATAACCTTTGGGCAGGGCGGAGCCCTTCTTGAGCAGCCGAATGAAGCCGAGGTTGTCGGATTCGGAAAACGCCTGGGACGTGAGGGCGCTGTATTTGGGATCCAGCGGGAGAACGTAGTGGAGGGTGGCGGAAGCCGGTGCCACCACTGAGAGGTTGGGCAGGCCAAACGTGGTTTTACCGTCACCGCCGTACTTTTTGCCGACGAGGGCAAAGACCGTGGGGGCGGTTGAAACGCTCGAGAGCG
>Ga0206896_1154_pt1 | contig 14192 bp, 9 predicted proteins | sample Alteio_BWOrgHeat_52_FD_152969 | JGI IMG/M metagenome (GOLD analysis project Ga0206896, IMG submission 152969) | Enriched cells from forest soil in Barre Woods Harvard Forest LTER site, Petersham, Massachusetts, United States -... | ecosystem: Environmental > Terrestrial > Soil > Temperate forest > O... | reverse complement strand
GACAGGCGCTTGCGGTGGCCGTCCGCCTGGGGGACTGGACCGGCAAAGAACTAAGCGGGCTTAATGGGGCCCAGTTGCAGCATATGCTGGCCTGCGAGTTCGGAGGAATGAGCGAAGCCCTGACCAATTTATATGCGCTGACCGCAAACAAGAAATACCTGGAGTTGTCGTACAAGTTCCAGCATAAGGCCATCCTGGATCCGCTCGCAGCCGGGAAGGACCCGCTTCCCGGGAAACATTCCAATACCCAAATCCCCAAAATCATCGGTTGTGCCAGGCGTTACGAGGTCGCCGGCGACCCAGCGGATTCGGCGATTGCGCAAAACTTTTGGGACATCGTTGTCCGGCACCACACCTATGTGATCGGTGGGAACAGCGACCACGAATACCTGGGAGAGGCGGATCACCTGAGCGATTACCTGAGTGAAAGCACCTGCGAGTCCTGCAACACCTATAACATGCTCAAACTGACCCGGCACCTTTTTTCCTGGAAACCGGACAGCCGGTTAGAGGACTTTTATGAGCGGGCGTTGTACAACCACATACTCGCTTCGCAAAATCCGAAAGACGCGATGATGTGCTACTTTGTACCCTTGCGTATGGACACGCGCAAACAGTTTAGCGACTCGATCAACACCTTTACCTGCTGCGTGGGAAGCGGGATGGAGAACCATTCGAGGTATGCGGAGGATATATACGACGAGGCCGCCGACGGGGGATTGTATGTGAACCTGTTTATACCGTCGGTGCTGAACTGGAAAGAAAAAGGCATCAGGATTACCCAACAAACACCTTATCCATACGGCAGCACGGTGAGCCTGGAAGTAAGCGGCGGGGCCTCTTTCGCCCTGCGGATCCGTCACCCCTGGTGGGCTACGCAAGGGGTACAGGTGACGGTCAACGGGCGTCCCTGGGCAACCGGAGACGAAGAGGGTGGGTATGTCGTCGTCCGCCGCACCTGGCGCAAGGGAGACAAGGTCATCCTGACCATGCCGATGCACCTCTACGCCGAATCGATGCCGGACAACCCCAGTCGGGTAGCGATCCTCTATGGACCGTTGGTGCTTGCAGGGGACCTGGGAGACAAAAGAGATCCGCAGGGGGTGCCCGTCCTTCTGACGGGGGATCGTCAGGTGAGCGACTGGATCAAACCGGTTTCGGGGAAAGCACTTACGTTTCAGACCTTCGGAGTGGGTAGGCCAGGGGACGTAACCCTTCGCCCCTTTTTCGATACCTACGATCACTACTATAGCGTATACTGGGACTATTTTACCCCGGCGGAATGGATTGGCAAACAAGCCGCTTATGAGGCGGAGGCCACGCGCCGCAAGGATATAGAAGCCCGAACCGTAGACGTCATGCGCCTGGGGGAGATGCAGCCGGAAAGAGACCACCACCTCCTCTCCGCCATATCCTATGTGGGAGATGATGAAGACCGTCCTTCGCGGGAATGCAGGAACGGGGGCTACTTTTCGTTTGACATGAAGCCCGGGGACAGCCTGCTGGTTACCGGCTGGGGCGGGGATGAGGGTAGGGTGGTGGACATTCTTGTCGACGACACCCTGATTGCTACCCAGGCATTGCATCGCCCGAAACCCAACGAATATGTAGACCTCGTGTACGCCATCCCACAGGCGCTGGTGGCGGGCAAGGCCGGCATCAAAGTTACCTTCCGGGCCCCGGCCAAAAAGTCCTCCGGTGCTATTTTCGGGGTCCGAACCTTACAATCCAAAAAATCATGAAAATCCTTCTGAGCATCGCAATCGCAGTGCCCCTTGTCGTTACTGCCCAGCAACGGGATTATCCCATACAACCGGTATCATTCACGCAGGTCCGGGTGGACGATAACTTTTGGGCCCCGAAAATCGAGGTCAACCGGGAGGTTACCATTCCCTATGTCCTAAGGATGTGCCGGGAGCACGGCCGGATCGCCAACTTTATAGCGGCAGCGGACCATAGCGGAGCAAAGCTGTCGGTCTATCCCTTTGACGATACGGACGTATATAAGGCCATTGAAGGGGCCAGCTATGGTCTCCAGGTCAAGAAAAACCCCGAATTGGAACGGTACCTCGATACGCTGATCCGCATTATCGGGGCGGCCCAGGAACCGGATGGCTACCTCTATACCTTTCGGAGCGCAAACGAAGCAAAACCCCACGAATGGATCGGCGCCAAACGTTGGCAGAACGAAGAGATCCTGAGCCATGAACTCTATGATGCGGGACACCTTTACGAGGCCGCGGTGGCGCACTATCAGGCCACCGGCAAGCGGACCTTGCTGGACATCGCACTCAAGAACGCGGACCTGCTGGTCCGCACCTTTGGGTATGGAAAGGAAGTGAAATACCCCGGCCACCAGATCGTAGAGATCGGCTTGGTCAAACTATACCGGGTCACCGGGGAAACGAAATACCTGGACCTGGCTAAATTCTTTTTGGATGTGCGGGGAGGGGGTGAATCCTACAACCAGGCGGACAAAAGGGTCGTGGACCAGGACTCCGCCGAAGGACATGCAGTGCGGGCGGCCTATATGTATACCGGGATCGCCGACGTGGCGGCCCTGACGGGAAATGTCCCTTATGAGAAGGCCATCGACGCCATCTGGAACGACGTGGTCTCGGACAAGTTGTACATTACCGGGGGCATAGGGGCGACGGGCAACGGGGAGGCCTTTGGGGACCCCTACGAACTGCCCAATATGTCCGCGTATGCGGAGACCTGCGCCTCCATCGCCAACGTCTATTGGAACAGCCGCATGTTCCTGCTCCACGGGGGACGCGAAATACATAGACGTACTGGAAAGGACCTTGTACAACGGCCTGTTGAGCGGGGTGTCGCTCAGCGGTACCCGGTTTTTTTACCCGAACCCGCTGGCGTCCATGGGGCAGAACGAACGGAGCGCCTGGTTTGACTGTGCCTGCTGCATCACCAACATGGCCCGCTTCCTGCCGTCCATGCCCGGATACATCTATGCGCACGAAGGGAACAATCTTTATGTCAACCTTTTTGTGGGCAGCGACGCACACGTGAGCCTTTCCGACGGTTCCATGGAAGTCCGGCAAAAGACCGAATATCCCTGGAGCGGTAAGGTGGATTTGTCAGTGGACCCGGCCTCCCCCCTGCGGGCGACCCTGCACATTCGAATCCCGGGTTGGGCTAAAGGAGCGCCCATTGCGAGCGCCTTATATTACTACGTGTCGGAGAAGAAGGCCGGGGTCCCGCTGACGGTGAATGGACAACGGGTGGAATACCAGGAAGAAAACGGATACGCGGTCCTGACGAGGACCTGGAAACAGGGAGATCGTATATCCATCGACTTCCCGATGCCAACGGAAAAAGTACTGGCCAACGGGCGTGTCAGGGACGACGCGGGCCGATTTGTCTTTCAGCGCGGACCCATCGTTTATTGTCTGGAGGGTCCGGACAACCCGGACAGCCTTGTTCGCAACATCATGGTGGATACCGGGGCCACAGCCGAGGTTTCCTACCACCCGACCGTATTGGGGGGCATCGACGAACTGACCGTGACGGGGCTGGCGCTCAAACGCCAACCCGGCGATACCACGCTCCTCGAGCGCTCGGGGACGGTCACAGCCATCCCTTACTTTGCCTGGGCCAATCGGGGGCCTTCCGAAATGACGGTTTGGGTACCTTATGAGCGGGCGGCTTCGATGCCGCTGCCTTTTCCGACCATTGCCTCCCGGAGCAAGGTGTCCTCTTCCATAGGGACGCCCCGTATGCTCAAGGCGATCAACGACCAGTACGACCCAAAGGACGCAAACGACCATTCGATGCCATATTTCCATTGGTGGCCGAGACGGAACAGTACCCAGTGGGTGCAATATGACTTTGCCGGTCCCGGTATGGTTTCCTCTTCAAAGGTATACTGGTTCGACGACGGCCCCTGGGGGGGATGCCGCATCCCTGCCTCCTGGAGGCTGCTGTACCTTAAGGACGGAGCCTGGGTGCCGGTGCACAATACCGGCGCCTATGAGGTAGCCAAGGACCGCTACTGCACGGTCGCCTTTGACCCCGTGACCACCACCGCGTTAAGGCTGGAGGTGGTATTGCCGGCGGACAATTCCGCGGGCATCCATGAATGGAGTGTCCAGTAAGGCTTATTTGCCCTTTGACAGGGATGACAGGAGGTACCCCGCCGTAATCCCCAGGTTGAGGGTATGGGCGGAGGAGGCGGTGAAGTAGGCTGTATTCAAGTAGTTGACGATCCCAAAGTCAAAATTGGCGGTCAGGATGATATTGTCCCGGACCCGGTAACCCGCGACGAGGTCGATACCGGCGTCAAAGCGCTTGGCCTCGTCGTTGTCGGGGTCGGACCCAAAGCCAATAGAGCTCTTATAGCCGACATCCTTAGACGAGTATTTGCCCGATAAACCAGCCGCCAGGTAAGGGCCTATCCCAAAGAACCACTTCGGAAGGGAAGAAGGGCGAAGCACCACGTCGACCGGCAGTTTCAAGAAGGTGACGTGGATCGGATATTCGTCTCCGTACATATGGGGAACATAGCGTTCGTAGGAGAGCAGCAGGCGGGGCCGGACCGAGAGCTCGTCCGTCAGGGACAACTCGACAAAACCCCCGAACTGGAACCCCAGGCCGGGAGTGCCGGTGGCATGGGTGTCGGTCTTTATGATGGCCCCGGAAAAATTCGGGCCGAGGTCGGCTCCGTAGGTAAACTTTTGCGCCTTGGCGACTAGGCCGGTCATACCCGCGACCAGCAGCAGGAGTACATATTTTCTCATAAGGGCAAATTTCCTATTCTGTCGATGCCCGGCCAATACCTACCCCTAACTAATTTCCCCGGGCGAGGCTTTTGGGGCGAGGCCTCCTTTCGGGCGTTTTTTTTAAGAATTTGTGGTTAAAACTTGGTATTTTGAGGGGTAGGACCCAAAATGAATAGACTTTAATCATAGGAATTAGCCGTCGCCATTGTACCTTTATCCCAAAATTTACCCTATAATATTGATATCATGAAGCTTTTTGTTGCAGGCCTTTTTCCTGATCTGGACGACGTAGACTTAAAAGAAATGTTTGAGCTGTATGGAGAGGTTAGATCCGCCAAGGTCATCCTTGACAAGGTAACCGGACGGAGCCGGGGATTTGGATTCGTAGACATGCCCGATGAAAATGAGGCAAAGGGTGCCATCGAGACATTGGACGGTGTAGGTCTTAAGGGAAAGAAAATGTCGGTCAAAGAGGCCGATGCCAATATGGGTCCTGGGGGTGGAGGCGGAGGCTTCAACCGGGACAACAACCGCGGCGGATATGGTGGAGGCGGAGGCGGTGGCTACAACCGCGGAGGCGGTGGTGGATACGGCGGTGGCGGAGGCGGTGGTGACAACCGCGGTGGAGGCGGTGACCGCGGCGGATACAGTGGAGGCGGAGGCGGTGGTTACAACCGCGGAGGCGGCGGAGACCGTGGCGGATATGGAGGCGGTGGCGGTGACCGTGGCGGCTACAGCGGTGGCGGTGGCGGAGATCGCGGAGGCTACAACCGCGGAGGCGGTGGCGACCGTGGCGGGTATAGCGGCGGAGGCGGAGATCGTGGTGGATATAACCGGGGCAGCGGTGGCGGAGACTTCAACCGCGACCGTGGAAGTGACCGTCCCTCGTACGGAGGTGGCGGCACGGGAGGTAGCGGTGGAGACTATAACCGCGACTACAACCGGGACAGGGGTACCGACCGGCCCAACTATAACCGCGACCCGAATTTTAACAGGGACCCGGGTCCAAAACCGGACAACGAGGAACAGAAGGACAAGGGCCAGGAAGAAGCATAAAGCCCTACAACCATACTTGCCCCCGCCAAAAACGGGGGCTTTGTTTTGGGCTCGCCCCGTAAGGCAAAAATACGGTGCTCGCCCAAAACCGCTGATGATGGGCCTTCGGCCAGCGCGCCTGTGGCGCGCTTTGTTATTCTGACCGGTTATTCTGACCGGAGGCTTTTTACCGGGTTCGCCCGGGCCGCCCGGAGGGCCTGCCCTCCGACCGTAAGTAAGGCGATCAGGGCGGCTCCCAATCCAGCGGCCGCCAGGGCTACGGGGCTGACGGCAATGCGGTAAGCAAAACCCTCCAGCCAGCGGTGCATCGCCCACCAAGCCAGCGGGGAGGCCAGGACAATGGACAAGCCCACTAGCCATAAGAAATCGGTCGTCAGCAGCCGGATGATCCCAGGGACTCCGGCGCCAAGGACCTTACGGATACCGATTTCCTTCGTCCGTTGGATAGTGGAAAAGGTCGCGAGTCCAAACAATCCCAGACAGGCGATCCCGATGGTCAGCAGGGTAAATACACCCAGCAGTCCCGCGAGCCGGTCCTCCGCCTTATATTGGGCGTTAAAGGCCTCGTCCATAAACTGGTACGAAAAGGCACTCCCCGGGTCGTAGCGGGCACAGGCTTTACCGATCGCTTCCACCAGCGTGGGCAGGTTGATGTGTGCGGAAACCTTGACATACAAACAACCCTTGTTCGGCCGGTTCTGCTCATTGGCCGTGTCCCGAACGATCCCGAGTCCCGACATCGGATAGTCCAGTGAGGTATAATTGAAATCTCTGACGACCCCTGCGACCGTATAACGTTTGCCGTCGATGCTCAGCGTCTGGCCGATGGGCCGTAGGGGCAACTTCAGATCGGACAAGGCTTGCTCGTTTAGAACGATGTTGGAAGGCGATTGCAGTACGGCGGCGTCCGCAGGGGGGTATTTCCAGCGGATGCCCGCGAGTGAAAGAAAGTTGGGGCTGGCGTTCAGCATGGGCAGCGGCAGTGGCTGCTTTTTGCTCTCACCGTCGACAAACCCCATTTCCCAGGAGCCGCTGTAGATGGGCGTGTGTGTGGTGGCCACCTCCACAACCCCTGGCAGACTTGCCACTTCGCTGCGGAAGGCGTCGTAGTGTCTGCCCATGTCCTCGGTGTAGGGTATTTCCAGGATGTTCTCTCGGTTCACCCCGGTGTCCTTGTGTCGCAAATAGGACAGTTGCTGGTACATCACCAGGCTACATCCGATCAGGGCGATGGAAATTGTAAACTGAAGCACCGTAAATAGCCGGCGTACCCCCGCTCCTCCCTTGTTGCGGCTGACCTTGCCGCTCAAGATGGCGATGGGTCGAAAAGAAGAAAGGACCACGGCGGGGTAGCTGCCGGCTGCCAGGATGGTGAAGACCAGGAGACCGGCAAACAGCCCGATCACTCGGGGGTTGGCTAGAAAACCGTCATCGATGGACAGCGCGAGCAGGTTCAGAAACCCTGGTCTGAACAGCACAAACAGGGCATAGCCCAGCAAAAACGCAAGACCCGCATAGAGGGCGGACTCGGTATAAAACTGGAAAGCCAACGTGCGCCTTCCGGCCCCGAGTGTTCGACGGACCCCGATCTCTTTTGCACGGGTGGTGGCCCTGGCGGTCGCCAGGCTCATATAATTGATCAGGGCCAGCAGGAGGACCAGCCCCGCAATGAGTGGGAATATCCTAAGGTATTTGATATTTGAAAAGTCTCCGAAATTGAGTCCCAGGTGACTGTCCCGGAACAGGTCCAGGTAGTAGGTTGAGGGAGAATCGCCCCTGTCCAGGGCGGCAAGGGTCTTTTCCACGCCCCTGGCTCCTTCCCGCCGGTTTAGCCGGAGATAGGTCACAAAAGTTCCCCAGGCCATACCGGTGCCGGCCAGTTCTTCTTTCCGTTCCGCCATACCCCCCAGGGTGGATACAGGTGTGATAAAGTCAAAATCGATGGAGGAATTCGAGGGAGGGTTTTTCGCCACACCCGTCACTTCCAGCGTATACTGGTGGTCAAGCACGAGCAGCTGACCGACGGGATCTGTTGTGCCGAAATATTTCCGGGCCGCGCGTTCGGAAAGGACTACCGAAAAGGGTCGCTGCAACACGGTTTCCGCCCGCCCGCTTCGTAAGGGAAATGAAAAGAACGAAAAGAAGTTGCTGTCGGCAAAAAGGAATTTTTTCTCCGTAAACCGGAGGTCGGGACGGCCCTTGTTCTGAAGGTGGGCGTTCTGATCCTGGTCCTCCACCCTCAGGAAACTTTCTACCCTTGGATCGGTGGCCCGGATCATCGGTCCTGCGTCGGCGCTGAGGCTTTGTATATTGACGGACTGTGTACCCCAATGGACGGCACTGTGCACCCGGAAAATGCGGTCCGCATTCTTGTGAAAACCGTCATAGCTGTGCTCGTGCACCACATACACCAGGATGAGCATACAGACGGCAAGACCAGCGGATAACCCTCCGATATTGATGGCGCTATAAAGGGGCGCCTTCCTAAGGGAGCGCCAGGCGGCGTTTAGATAGTTCAGCAGCATAGCATATTATTCGGATCTCAGACTTTTTACGGGATTGGTCCGGGCCACGCGGATCGCCTGGATACTGACCGTCGCCAGGGCGATCACCAGGGCGGCCAACCCTGAAACTACAAAAATCCAGGCGCCCACAGAAACCTTATACGCATAATCCTGCAACCATTTATGCATCGCCAGCCAGGCGATGGGGGAGGCGATCACGACGGAAAGACCGACCAGGAAAACAAAGTCCTTGCAAAGCAGGGTGACGATACGGGGGACCGTAGCGCCCATTACCTTCCGGATTCCCACTTCTTTGGTGCGCTGTTGGGCGGTAAAGGTGGCCAGCCCGAAGAGACCCATGCAGGAAATAAAGATGGCCACGATCATCGCGGTTTTTATAATCTGCGATGTTTTCTGTTCCTCCTTATAAAATCGGGCGATCGCATCGTCAAAGAAAGTATAATCGAATTTCTCCGCGGGATACACTTTTTGGTAGTCCGCCTGTATAGTCTTTAGGATGTCGTTGAAATGGGCGGTGCTTTGTCCCTTCGTGTCCAGTTTTACGCTAACCATCTCTGCGTTCTCCATGGAACAGGCGATGAAATCGGGTTGGATGGCAGCGTGCAGGGATTGGGAATGGAAGTCGGCCAGGATACCCACGATGGGGAGGTTCTTTTGGTTGTGGGTGTCGCCCATGCCGCAAAAGACGATCTTACCCAGCGCGTCCCGGGGGTTGTTAAAACCCAGGGCCCGGGCGCCCGTTTCGTTGACCAGCATTTCCGTCATCGTGTCGGTGGTGTGCAGGTTACGGCCTGCAATCAATTTCATTTGAAAAAGACTGAGGTAGTCGGAGTCCGCTAGCAGTATCTCCCCCTTTATTTCGGGTGCCTCGTTTTTGCCCCCTTTGTATTGGAAAATGGTTCCGTTGTGCCGTTCGGCGGAGGGGGTACCCCTGTTAACGCTAACCTTGGCGACACCGGGTATCCCCTCGATCAGGTTCTTGAGGTAATAGCGCTGCTGCTTCTCATAGTGGCGATTGGTGGGAAAATTCACGATGGCGTCCGTGCTGAAGCCCAGATCGGTGTGCAGCATGTAGGCAATCTGCTTCCCCACCACGATGGTACCGATGATAAAGACCAGGGAAATGGAAAATTGGAATACGATCAAAGCCCGGCGCAAAAAACTTTTGCGGTTGAGCTTTTCTCCACCCTGTCCCTTGAGGCTGATGGCCGGTTGGAAACCGCTGAGGACCCGTGCTGGATAGTACCCGGCACAAAGGGCGGTGACCAGCGCCAGACCCAAGAGGAAGAGCAGGGTGGAGGGTTGTAAGGCATCCACGGTGACGCCGTTGGGAAGGATCTTATGGAATGCCGCAAGCGTCGGTTGTACGAGCAGCAGCGACACGAGGACGGCCAGCAGGGTCAGCAACATCGTTTCCGACAAGAACTGGGCGACCAGGCTTTTTCTGTCCGAGCCCAACACTTTTCGGACAGCGATCTCTTTGGCCCTTTGTACCGATTGCGCGGTGGAGAGGTTCACAAAGTTGATACAGGCTATGATGAGGATGAACGCGGCGATGGCCATAAGGCCATACAGAGTGGGTAGGTGGGCCTGACGGGAATAAGTATCGTGGAAAGCGCCATTGAAGTGAATATCCTGTAAAGGCTGAATGTGAATTTCGGCTTTGTCTCCCGGATGCATCCTCACATGTTTGGCTGCGAAGGGGCCCAACTGCCGTTCTACCTGGGCAAAGGTCGTGCCGGGTGCGAGTTTGACAAAGGTTTGAGAAGCGCCGCTCCACATGCCCCAGTTGCTGAGGTCTATGTCCTCGCTCAAAAAAACTGTGGGGAACGGTGGCAAATGAAATAAAGTCATCAAAGTTCCGGTCCGTCCGGAGCCGCTGATCTTCGATGACCCCGGAAACGGCCACATGGAGGGAGTCCTCATAAATGACGTCCTGACCGATCATTTTGGAAAGGGGAAGGTTGCCGAAATACCGCCGGGCCTGGCTCAGGGTCAGCACCACCTTGTTGGGTTCGGAAAGGCCGTGCGGATTTCCCACCAGCCACTTCGCCGGGAAAACCGAGAAATAATCCGGGTCTGTTATGACGATATCGGGGGGGCATTTCTCCGGGTTTCCGCGGCTCAAATTTTTTATTTGTTCGGGGGACAATGACATTGGTCGGCCAGGTGTGGAAAAAAGTAACGGCGGACAAGCCGCTCAATTCCGCCCTCAGCGCCTCTGCTCCCGGATCTGGTATGTTGGAGATCGGGTGCGTGTCCCCGAGGCGGCTACGAAGAACCGACGTCATCCGGTAGATCCGATCCGCGTCCGGTTGACCTTTATCAAAACTGAGTTCGAAACGGGTCACCAGGAAGATGACCAGGCAGGAAAGGATGCCCAAACTAAGACCCAACACATGAATAAGGGAGATGGTGGGTCGCCGGATCAGGTTCCTCCAGGCGACTTTCACGTAGTTGCGCAGCATGAAGTGGTAGTTTAGTATGAAGACTTTCGTAGATAAAACTGTGCCAGGCTAAAACGCATTGAAAATCATTATTTTACTGTTAAGCTGCCCTACAACTGTTCGGTTTTGATATAAAACGACGTCCGGTTTCGATACATTTGCCCCCTAAACGATTTGTCGATGCCCGATGTATCCCCCGGCGCCCGATTCCGTGAGGCCATGCGCCTGGAAAAACCCCTCCAGGTGGTGGGCACCATCAACGCCAACCACGCCCTTCTGGCTACCCAGGCAGGGTTCAAAGCCATCTATCTTTCCGGAGGCGGGGTTGCCGCCGGTTCCCTCGGTGTCCCCGACCTCGGGATCACCAACCTCTACGACGTCCTGATCGATATAAACCGCATTACCAACGTAACCGACACGCCCCTGCTGGTAGACGTGGACACGGGTTTTGGGCCCTCCGCGTTCAACGTAGCCCGGACTGTCCGTTCCCTGATCAAGGCCGGCGCCGCCGCCCTCCATATCGAAGACCAGGTCGGCGCCAAACGCTGTGGGCACCGTCCGGGGAAAGAGGTGGTCAGCCGGGAGGAAATGGTGGACCGGATAAAGGCCGCCGTGGACGCGCGTACCGACCCTGGGTTTGTGATTGGAGCCCGGACGGACGCCATCGGTGTCGAAGGGCCGGACAAGGCCCTGGAGCGCGCCCTCGCCTATAAGGAAGCGGGCGCGGATTTTATTTTCGCCGAGGCAGTGCCGGAGCTTTCGCTTTACCGCCGTTTCGAGGCCGTTACCGGGATTCCCGTCCTTGCCAATATCACCGAATTTGGTATGACGCCCCTTTACACGGTGGACGAGCTGAGGGCCGCGGGTGTAGGTCTGGTGCTCTATCCCCTTTCGGCCTTCCGGGCAGCCAACAAGGCGGCCCAACAAGTCTTTCAGACCATACGCCGGGATGGCTCCCAGAAAGGCGTGGTGGATACGATGCAAACTCGGGTCGAACTCTATGAGAGCATAGGGTACTATGCCTATGAACAAAAATTGGATGAACTATTTAAACGAGACAAGCATGACTGACTTCAAGCCAAAGAAAAGCGTCGCGCTCTCTGGCGTGGCCGCCGGAAATACGGCCCTTTGCACGGTGGGCCACAGCGGCAACGACCTTCATTACCGGGGGTATGATATCCTGGACCTGGCCGAAGGCGCCACCTTTGAAGAAACCGCCTACCTGCTCATTTATGGGACGCTTCCCAACGTCCAGCAACTAAAGGCCTATAAAACGCACCTGCAATCCCTAAGGGGTTTGCCCGCTGCAGCACGCCTGGCCCTGGAGCAACTGCCACCGGCGAGCCACCCGATGGACGTCCTCCGGACCTATACCTCCGTCCTCGGTGCGCTGCTCCCCGAGAAAGAAGACCATAGCCTCTCGGGGGCCCGTGACATTGCCGACAAGCTGATGGCGAGCTATGGCTCTGCCCTGCTCTATTGGTACCACTACGCACACAACGGCCAGGTGATCGACGTGGAGACACACGACGAGACCATTGCGGGACATTTCCTCCACCTGCTCCATGGCAAGTCCCCGTCTTTGCACTGGGAAAAGGCCATGCAGGTATCGCTGAACCTTTACGCCGAACACGAGTTTAACGCTTCCACCTTTACTGCCAGGGTAATCGCGGGCACCGGGTCCGATGTGTATTCCGCCGTGACCGGCGCCATCGGCGCCCTCAGGGGACCGAAACACGGGGGGGCCAACGAAGTCGCCTATGATATTCAAAGCCGGTATGGCTCGGTAGCGGAGGCCGAGGCCGACATACGCGCCCGCTTGGAGAAGAAAGAGGTCATCATCGGGTTTGGTCACCCGGTCTATACCATCTCCGATCCCCGCAATCAGGTTATCAAAGAAGTGGCCCGTGGCCTTTCCAAAGACGACAGTCGTCTTTTTGACGTGGCCGAAGCCTTGGAAACGCTCATGGCAAAGGAGAAAAAAATGTTCCCCAACCTCGACTGGTTCTCCGCAGTGTCCTATCACCTCATGGGCATACCGACCGCATTTTTTACGCCGCTCTTCGTGATCGCCCGCGTGACGGGCTGGAGCGCCCATATCATCGAACAACGCCAGGACGGCAAGATCATCCGCCCCAGCGCCAACTATACCGGCCCCGAGAACCGGCCATTTGTTCCCCTTGAAAAAAGATAACCATGCAACCCGACAAGGTTTTAACAGATATTGCCGACTATACGCTGCACTATGACCTCAGCTCCGACCTTGCATGGAGTACCGCCCACTACTGTCTCCTGGACACCCTGGGCTGCGGCCTGGAGGCCCTGACCTATCCGGCCTGTACCAAGCTCCTGGGGCCCATCGTTCCCGGAACGGTCGTGCCCAACGGCGCAAAGGTCCCCGGTACGTCTTTTCAACTGGACCCGGTCCAGGCGGCCTTTAACATCGGCGCCATCATCCGTTGGCTTGACTTTAACGATACCTGGCTGGCTGCGGAATGGGGCCACCCTTCGGATAACCTGGGCGGCATCCTGGCCACGGCCGACTGGCTCTCCCGGACGGCTGTCGCCGCCGGCAAACCCCCGCTGCGGATGAAAGCCGTGCTGGATGCGATGATCCGGGCGCACGAAATTCAAGGTGTCCTGGCGCTCGAAAACTCATTTAACAAGGTGGGCCTGGACCACGTGCTGCTGGTGAAAGTAGCTTCCACCGCCGTGGTCGGCCGGCTGCTCGGGTTGACAAGGGACGAGCTGATCAACGCCCTTTCGCTGGCTTTTGTGGACGGACAATCCCTGAGAACCTACCGTCACGCCCCCAATACCGGGAGTCGCAAATCCTGGGCCGCCGGGGACGCCACCTCCAGGGCCGTGCGGCTGGCGCTGATGGCAAGAACCGGGGAGATGGGCTACCCTTCGGTGTTGACCGCGCCCGTTTGGGGATTTTACGACGTGTCCTTTAAGGGGCACGCCTTCAAGTTCCAACGTCCCTACGGGAGCTATGTGATGGAGAACGTCCTTTTTAAAATATCCTTTCCCGCCGAGTTCCATTCCCAAACAGCGGTGGAGGCGGCGATGACCTTGCACGCGAAGCTTGTTCAGTCGGGACGTCGCGCCGAAGACATCCGGTATATCCGCATCCGCACCCACGAGGCTGCCATACGGATCATCGACAAAAAGGGCCCGTTGAACAACCCGGCGGACCGGGATCATTGCCTGCAATACATGGTTGCAGTTCCCCTGCTGTACGGCCGGCTCACCGCCGCCGACTACGAAGACGGTATCGCCGCGGATCCACGCATCGACGTGCTGCGCGCTGCGATGGACTGCGTCGAAGACCCGCAATTTACCGCCGATTACCACGACCCTGAAAAACGGTCGATTGCCAACGCCCTCACGGTCGAGTTCAACGACGGCACGATCTGGGACGA
>Ga0206896_1153_pt1 | contig 14267 bp, 9 predicted proteins | sample Alteio_BWOrgHeat_52_FD_152969 | JGI IMG/M metagenome (GOLD analysis project Ga0206896, IMG submission 152969) | Enriched cells from forest soil in Barre Woods Harvard Forest LTER site, Petersham, Massachusetts, United States -... | ecosystem: Environmental > Terrestrial > Soil > Temperate forest > O... | reverse complement strand
CCGTCTACCGGAAATTGGGTATTTTGCGTAAGCGATGCGTAAAAGTGTGTTGTTCAAGGGAGGGGCCACCCTCACCGGGTTACAGTATCTCGTGTGGGCGGCGGTCCTGCTCATCGGTTTTTTTGCCATGATATCCGATGACGGTGTAAAGAAGTCGGCAGCTTACGCTGTAAACAATACATGCTTCTACGCCCTCATCGTCTATGGCAACATCCGCTTCCTATATCCCTGGATGTACCAGAAAAAACGGTACCTCCTTTACGCGGTGGCATCGACCGTGCTGCTGCTCCTGGCGGGGGCGGGCAGGAGCTACATTTCCTCGGTGATCCACAACAAACCTGCTGCCTCCGGTTGGCAGGACCCGGCCACCTGGATTACCTTTTTCCTCTCCGGTATCACCGTCTTCGTGCTCAGCTTTGTCTTTCGGTTGGCCATCGCCTATTTCCTTGTAAAAAAGGCTTCGGAAGAAGCGTTGCTGCAACGCAGCCAGTTCGAGCTGAAATTGCTGCGCTCGCAGGTCCAACCACATTTCTTGTTCAATACCCTGAACAATATGTATTACGAGGCCTACCTCGACTCGCCCCGCACCGCTTTACTGATTGAAAGGTTGTCGGAGATCATGCGGTATTTTGTCGACCAAAGCAGCCGAGACACGGTTGCTTTGAGTACCGAAGTGGAATTCCTGGACAACTATATCCAGCTCGAGAAGATCAGGATTCAGCCCGAGCCCGACATCAGCTTCGAGAAGCGGTTCGATGCCGGGACCGTCGTCCCGCCCATGCTGTTGATGACCTTCGTAGAAAATATCTTCAAACACGGCATCGACAAGATCAGCGGCGTCAATACGATCACCCTCTCCCTTATCCATGAAGGCGGATACTTGTACTTCCGCACAAAGAATGGGATCAACAAACACGCCGAGCAGCCGACGCCCAATGGGCTGGGACTGCAAAATCTTCGGCAAAGACTGGCTATCTTGTATCATGAAAATTTTCAACTGGACACCGGCAGCGACGGCCGGCATTTTTCAGCCTTCTTAAAAATACCCCTTGATGAACCTGCGATGCATGGTCGTTGACGACGAACCCAATGCGGTCAACCTCCTGGAGGTGCTGATCGGCCAAAGCACGTCCTGGGAACTGGTGGCAAGGTGCTACAATTCCCTTCAGGCCATCAGTTTTCTAAAGAACAATACGGTAGACCTCGTATTCCTGGACATCAACATGCCGCTGCTCACCGGTATGGAACTGGCCGCCCTGCTACCCGCCGATACGGCGATCGTCTTCACCACCGCCCATTCGGATCACGCGGCGGAAAGCTACACCTACAATACGCTCGACTATCTCTTGAAGCCGATCACGCTAAAACGTTTCCTGTCGGCCGTAAAAAAGATCGAAAAGCACTTCCAACCAGCAGGCTCTCCTGCGGAACCTCAGAAAGTCAACGGGTATTTCTTTGTCAAATCCGGCACACAACTCCACAGGATCCTGTTGCAGGAAATCCTGTTCTTCGAAAGCCGGAAGGAATATGTCCGGGTAGTAGCCCAGACCTCCGACGTACTCACCTACCGGCGCCTTAAGGATATCGAAGCCCAATTACCTCCACCTTTTACCCGCGTCCACAATTCCTATATCGTCAACCTCGCGCAGATCAACCGGATACAGGATAACCATATCCACATCGGGGATACGCAGATTCCTATTGGAGAGAAGTTTAAGGAGGGGGTGATGGAGATGGTTAGGAGGAGGACTATTTGAGCACGACCTACAACCGACTATGCTTGAAATTGTTCAGCAAGTCTTCATACTGCTCCTTTAATTCCACGGGGAGCTTATTGACCACCGTATCAACCTTGGGTTGAGACGCCGTCTTTCCCGGAGGGTCCACCCAGTTGTACCGGCCATTCCATTTCGACCCGACGCTAGTGGGCGCCGCGTCAATGATCTGCTGGAAGCCGTCTTCGAATTTATCCTTTTGTTCCTGTGGGGATGCCATACACTTCCTTTTTGTTTCGTAGGAAAAGAGTCACTGGATCAGCGGTTTCACCTTTGTTCCAATCAATTCGATGGACCGCATCAGCTGCTGATGCGTCAGCCCCGCATTATCCATCTGGAAGGTCACCCGCGATATCCCACCTAGTGCCTCGCTATGCCTCAATATCTTCTCGGCGACAGCCTCGGGCCCTCCGACCATCAGGACGCCCTTCGGCGCAATCAGTACGGCGAACGAGCCCCTGCTCACCGGCGGCCAACCGCGTTCCCTGCCCAGCTTCGTCCACAGTTCGGCGTAACCGGGATAATACTCCGCTACAGCGTCTTCACTGGACTTGCTCACATAGCCCGGCGAATGCAGCCCGACCTTTAGCTGGTCCGGCGTATAACCCGCATGACGGCCCGCTTCCCGGTAAAGGTCTATGAGTGGCTTAAACCGATGCGTCTCTCCGCCGATGACAGCCACCATCAGAGGCAGGCCCAGGCTTCCGGCCCGGGCAAAGGACTCCGGTGTACCGCCCACCCCCAGCCAGATCGGAAGCTTTTCCTGAAGCGACCGCGGATATACCGGCAGGTTGTTTAATGCCGGCCGGAACTGACCCTTCCAGGTGATGAACTCATTATCGCGGATCTTGAGCAACAGGTCCAGTTTCTCTTGGAATAGCCGGTCATAGTCTTTCAGGTCGAAGCCAAAAAGCGGATAGGCTTCTATAGACGAGCCCCTCCCCACCACCAGTTCCGCCCTGCCCTTGGAGATCAGATCCAATGTAGCAAAGCTTTGATAGACCCTGACCGGGTCGGCCGCGCTGAGCACCATCACCGCACTAGCGAGGCGCATCCGCTTTGTCTTTGCGGCAGCCGCAGCCAGTATCACCACCGTAGCCGAATCCAGGAATTCCTTTTTATGGTGCTCCCCGATTCCGAAAACATCCAGTCCTACTTGATCCGCCAACTCCATCCGCTCCAGCAACTGCTCCATTGCATTCACGGGGCTCACGACGTTCTTCTCGTTGGCGCCATACATGGCGGATGCAAAGCTGTCCACTCCTATTTCCATAGCTGTCGGTTTACAAGGTTCATTTTATTGTGCTGCGGAAATTTACGCCCTTCAGGCTGAATAACGCCAGAAGACACTCAAACGAATATAAACCAATTACTTATGGCTTTACACTTCTTACGATTTTTGCAATTCAATTGCTGTGCTGGATAAGTCCTAAGCAAAATGTCATTTGCGAATCCTTATTTTCAACAAAATCGGATATAGTCGGGTAAACGATATGATCGGGTATGACACCCCTATCGGGGTAAGCCGCCTTCTTTACCGCATTTACATATTTTACCATCGGTATCCTACAGGTGATTTGCGTATTGGGCAACGTCACTGTAACATCGTCTCCGGAGGTGTTCCCGTAATAACCCCCTCCCGTCTCTTCGCCTACAAACAGGCCCCTGTTGTTGCTTTTTGCAATGGCTGCAAAATCCGCTGCGGTAGAAAAAGAGCGCCCGTCGGTCAAGAAATATACTTTGCCGCTAAAATTGTTCTCCGACGGATACTGCACTTTTGAATCAGGATGACGGGATTCAGGAAAAACCTCTGTGGTCGAACTTAATGATTCATAATACCTAAAGGGGGTCGGGGAAAGATAGGCGTACAGAAACGCGCCGTTTTCATCATTACCGCCCTGATTGCCGCGAATATCGATAATCAATCGCCTTGCGCCTCTATGCCTCAGGTCTTTAAATGAAGAGTCCAAAAAGCCTTTAAAATTCTCCCCCGTCTGATGTAAAAACCCATCAAAGAACGTTTTTACCGTAAGCACTGCGACATTACCCGGTTTGTACTCCAGCGTCAAGTATTTCTTGGGTCTCGAAAAGGGGTTAGCGCAAGCGACATTTTTTATAAGATCGCCTTGCAAAACGGCATTTCTTATATCGCCTGACTTTGTTCTATACCTGACTCCAAAGCTGTCACTAGGGCCCCATATAAAATTATACAGCAAAGGAAAAACCCCAGAAGCCTCCCAGTTCTTGCGCGATGAGATGTTGCCATCGGATGATATATATCGGAACACTTGCGGGATAATCTCCGAAAGCGAATGACCGTTTATCGTCAATAATTCAGCTTCCGACAGGTCTCCGTTTTGTTTACAGCACAGCACAAATGCTCGGCCATGCATAAATAGCACCATGGCAGGGAATACCTTCATCATACCTGTGTAGTCACTCATTACCTGAGCCGGCAATCTGCAATTGGTATGCCCGTCTTTTATGGCCGCTATGGCATAGCTTGTCAATACATAGAAATCCGTTACAGTCATGCTATCATGAATGGTGGCCAAACAACTGTCAAACATCTTATCAATGTCGGCTTTACTTACATACCTGTACAAACCAGGATGAATTTTTTGCAAAGTATCCCTCAACAACAAGAAATCACTTTTTAATGCGGCAGGAGCCACTTTGACAGTTTGGTAATTGCCTGTTTGAGCAAAAGGCGCCACTGCGAAGACACAAAAAGGAATCAAAAGAATTACTCTTTTAAGAATATGTAGCATGGGAAAAATTTTAGAATTTTTTTTCAATACGCGCAAAGGCTTACTGGGCACCATCCAATACCCTGTTAACCAGTTGTTGATCTGTCAAATTATTTTTACTTGTACGTCGACTGTACAATTAGACTTGTGAAAGTCGTAAATGGTTGCAGGATCGGCCGATTACTTAAGGAAGGTAAACGAGGGAGGGGTTCGATCATCCTGTCAAGTATCAGCAAAAAGCTCCCAAGTCATTGATTTGCAGGGCCAAATTTTCGTGGAGGTGACGAGGCTCCAATCGAACACCTTGCCAATCTATTTACCTTGCTGAAGCTGGTTAAAAACAGCGTAATTGCTTAAACTGCAAGGGAATTATTTTGAAAGGAACCGGAATTCTATTTTGAAGAGCACAAGGATCGCCCCATTATTTTAGATGAGGTGCAAAGAAGCCCAGAAATTTTTGCAACCCTCCGTGGAGTAATTGATCGACGCCGACGTGCTGGTCATGGAGTGGGTCAATTCTTAATTTTAGGTTCTGCTTCACTAGATCTCCTTCAACAATCTTCGGAAAGTTTGGCGGGAAGGATTTCATATGCCACTCTTTCGGGGCTAAAGCCCACGGAAATAATTGCGAGTGGCTCCGATTACTTATGGCTTAGAGGCGGCTTTCCTAATAGTTTCCTCTCTGCCGACAACAACACCAGTTTCAATTGGAGGCAAGTATTTATAAGTACGTACTTAGAAAGGGATGTTCCACAATTTGGGTCACGCATACCAGCGTCTACGTTACGGCAGCTTTGGACAATGCTGGCCCATATTCAGGGGGGGCTTCTAAATCTTAGTCGGCTGGCGGGAGGATTAGGAGCTAGTGTACCAGCCGTAGGCCGTTACATCGATCTATTGGAAGACCTTTTTTTAGTTCGTAAGCTCCAACCCTGGGCCTCAAATGTTGGAAAAAGACTGGTTCGGGCGCCCAAGGTATATATTCGAGATAGCGGTCTTACCCATACCCTTCTAAAAATAAAAGACTATGACGACTTATTGGGCCATCCAGCGGTTGGCGGTAGCTGGGAAGGGTTTGTAATTGAAAACTTGTTAGCGGATCTTCCATCGTGGGCATCTCCCCATTTTTACAGGACGTCCGCCGGGGCAGAAATTGATTTAGTCATTGAGGCCGGAAACAAAAAAGTGATTGCAATAGAAATTAAACGATCAATGTCACCATCGTTAAGCAAGGGATTTTTAATTGGGTGCGATGATGTTAATGCAACTCATCGCTACTTTGTCTATTCAGGATCGGAGCGCCTTCGAATATCTAAAGAAGTAACTGCTCTTCCGCTGAAAATGATGATCGAAGAATTAAAACAATTGTTGTAGAAATTTCTAAGTTTTTTCTATATATCACAATTAACTTGAAAGAGGATTTTAAAAAGCTACCTAGTTCTTTAGAACCGCCTTGAAATATGGGTCCTTTACAACTAAAAAAGTCGTGGAATAACGGTCCTCATCAGTCATAAGTTCAACCAAGGTTTGAAAATCCAATGAGACGGGTATCTTCACACGATCATGCAGAATATCAGACGCTTCTTCTACATCCGTATAATCGATAACGGGCTCAACACGGTATATGATCTTTGAATTGGGCAGTTCAAAATACGCCGGATTCATACCGATGCCCAACTGCGCCCCCGTATGTTCGCCAACCGTATAAAAATTGCTTGCCATATTAGCAAAAGTTGAAAAGGCGCCGGCCGAGGAATAAATGTATTTGTCTTGCAGCACATAAATTTTACCACCGTAATCAATTGAGGATTTGCTTTTGGGAACAGTATCATTACCATGGTAAGAAATATAAAAAGCTTTATTACCAAGAAGCGGCACGTTTATTATGCCTGAGGTATCGAATTGGCCCGTAAAAAGCCGTTTAATCTTCTCGCTCCTATTCATAATGATGGTCTCAGTAATGATGATGGGTTTATCAATAATCGCCGACAATGCCGACCTCCATACCCAGTCACTCCCTCCATGGTTACCACGGATATCGAAAACCACCTTGTTTATTGCCTTATTTTTGTAACGCAAGATCTGCTCGGGGTAAAACGATGTATCCGGCAATGACATCGCCGGCATCCGGATATACAGTATCTTTAGATCGGGAAGATAAACAACCTCTTTTGGCGCAAATGAAGTCGCGAGCCCGTCACCGATAAAGCTCACCGAATCGGCAACGCCGAATGCAGCATCGTTAGGTATTCCTTCGAATTTTAGGTTCAATGTGTCGCGGGCTGAAAGGTTAAAGGATTTAAAGAAACTCTCGGAAAAATAACAATGGTGAATTACGTCCCATTTCATATTCAGGAACGGATAAAGTTCGTTGACATATGTTTTGATCGGTTTGCCGTTGCAGCCGGTCAGCTCGATTCCCCTTTTGTATATTTTGTTTTTATAAGAAAAAGACCTCATATTGAAATACCGGCCATTCACGTAGCTAAGTTGTAAATTGAGATGGTTGGCGATAGCCGGTTCGGCGTACCAAACAGCGTATGCCGGAATATAGCTGATTGCCGAGTCCGATATACCTTGGCTTTTCATCATATCCGCCGGCATTAGCTCGGCGCGCATTAGTCCTGTGTGCGCATCCTGATTGGCTGTCGATGTGCTTCTTATCAGCAAATAAAATTCCTGAAGCGTTTTAATATCTTTTATTTTCGATCGGTTTTGCTTGTAAAACCGGGTAATGTCGAATTCCGTTAACTCCTTTCGAAATGGAGGTTGCGGACTGATCTGCAGAAGGGTGCTTACCAATGTATCGTAGTCCTGGTACATTTGCTGCTGGCTCAGAATGGGATATTGGTTATGCTGTGCCCCGACAAAGCAGGCCGTCAGTGCGAACAAACAAGTGAAAAGAAGGCTTTTCATATACTAGTATCTTTGGTTTTCCGTGCTCGACCCATTATCTTTCGCGCTCTACTTTTACAGTTACCTCCCGCAATTTATTTACAATCAGTGAAAAAAGTCTAGTATATGCCAAAAAAACGAGGAACTTATCAAGTATCGCCCTCGCTGCGCTCGCTCGTCCGTGGGTTTTTGCCAAAAATTGTTCTCCGAAACTGCGTGTGTGAAATGCTGGAAGCGCCTATTGTCTTTGAGGTCCCGCATTTATTGGGCTATTCTGATGCAAGGAAATCTGGCTGATAGCCATTCAAAAAAAGGTGTTTTCACCCTTTTTAATTACCCCTCCCGTAGCGATTACATTTTCATCATGCATATCTTCTAACACCAACCCGAATTCATTATTAAAGTTGTCTTGCCTTTTCGTATTCACAAAACCGTTAAAAGTCAACAATTCTTTGATGTCACGGAGATCAGCCTGGGCGCCTTCTATGAATGGTTGTTGCAATACAGCACAAAAACATTCATCTATCTCAGCAAATCCAGGTAATGTATAGGCCGTATTGGGAAACAGTAAATTATGGATGGTTAGACTACTTAAATATTCCGTCCAAGTAGCTAATTGACTCTCCCCCCTTAGCCAATGTGCAATGATCTCCTTTCCCCGGGAGGAGAGCTCCTCATTTGACGCACCCGCTATAACCTTGGAAAGAAGACAACCTATCAGGTAAAGGCAATTTTCTTTAGGAAATACATTTACCAAATGAAATGCTTATCTATACTGCATTTTAAAGGAACAGTAGCCATTGATCTTTTTAGGAAAGAATGTAGGTACTAGCGGAGAAGCCTTAAGCCGCGGCGCCGTTCCGGAGAATGCCGGGCGCCCTCTTATGATTTTGTTGTGAAATCGGAAACGCTTTGTAGTCGGACATATTCTGACCCTTGTGCAAAGCGGTTATACAAGCTCAGGTTGCGGGAGCAGGCGATTAGGCGGCCGAAGATTGAAACGATGGTTAAGAGAATTGCTGGTAAATATATTCATTTTAGAATCGGTAAATATTGTAATTTAAGGGAACCCTGTAGAATGATATATTGTTTATGAGTTTCATTACCAAGCCCCTAATGATTGGCTGCCTCCTGTCAATTTCCATCCCCTTTCTGTGCCTTGCCCAGGATAGTGGTCGGCCATTCCAGTTGTATACTGTCAACGAAGGCTTGCCGCAGAATTACTTATTGGGGCTGACCCAGGATAGCGCCGGCTTTATCTGGATCGGCACCAAGGACGGGCTCGCGAGATACGATGGGTATCACTTTCTCATTTACAGGCATGGTCGTGATTCCGACCACACGCCGGCCGCCAACAACATCACCAATCTTTGCACGGATCATCAGGGCTATATATGGATACAGTACGACGACCGGGCCATCGACCGCTATAACCCCTCTACAGGAGTTTTTGAACATGTCACCAGCGGAAAAGCCTGGGACCCGATACGATCACAGCTGACTAGGTATGAACTCCTGGTAGATCATCACGACAACCTGTGGGTCACAACGGACAGTTCGGGTGTTTTCAGGTACAGCTTGCAGTCAAGGCAATTGCATGTTTTTTTGCCTGCTTCCTCCACCGTTCGCGCCGTGATGGAAGACCACTCCGGAAATATCTGGCTGGCCTCGCAAAATGGTTTCATTGTGTATGACTATCCGACCGACCGCGTCAAAAGAATCTCATTCGAGCTTAGCGCAAGGCAAACCTACAGCGGCAGAAATTATAAGCTCGGTATGGGTGAAACGCCGAACGGCAGGATCGTCCTGACCTCACTCGATTCCACCATTTTGGTCTATGATCCTGCTCACAGCGTCTTTCAAACTTTGCCCCTACCGTCAAAACGATATCGCCCCTATGACGCCGGCTTGGGAAATACCAACATGGTTCTTTCCGACGATGGTGAACGCTGGTTGACCTGCAACGGGAGGATCTTCCGAATCGACCGCCTCACCGATCGCCTGAGTGAATTCGATGACCCGACCCATCCGCAGGTGCCAGACGCCTCTGCCTTGCTGATCGATCGTTCCGGTAATCTGTGGTTCGGCAAAAATGCCGCGGGTCTTTGCAGGATCGACCTCCATGCGCCGTCCTTTGTCTCCAAAAAGTATACCCACGCGAATTTCGAAACGGATATCCTGGTGGGTGAACTCGGCGCCGACCACACGGATCTTCCTGCGGGCTTCGATAACCCCGCCTTTGCCTATATGTTCAGAAATGGTATGGATAGCGCGAAAAAACTCCTCTGGATACAGAATTATCTGCTTAGCCGGTCTAAGCCGCAAGTGATGGCCTATGCTCCGGATACCAGGAAGCTGACCATTTCCCCCATCCCTGGGTCAAAGGATGGCGAAGTCGGCATACATGTCGACGATGCCGGCGATGCGTGGTTGATAGGGATCAACAACTGGGTACCCATCCGATTGGATCACCGCAATGCTGCCATGTCGGAAAACCGGCCGGCGGGTTCACTCCGGGTGGCCGACTCGCTCTTCAAGGCAGGGAAAGTAGCCATTAACCCGGTGATGGATCATGACCGTATGTGGGTCATGGTCAGCAAAGCGAACATTGATTTCGGCACCTGGGAGCTCGCGTCGATTCAGCTCCGATCCGGCGACTTGACCTGGCACCGGCTGGTACCCGATAATGCCGAACCGTCTTCCAATCTGTTGATGATGGTGGCTGATCCGTCCAACCCTAAATACCTTTGGATCGGCACTTCGGGCAACGGTTTGCTACGGTTTGACAAAACCACCGGCGGGTGCCGTGCCTTTACTACCGACGACGGCTTGCCTAATAATACCATTTACGCCATTGTCACGGACAATGCCCATAACTTTTGGCTTAGCTCAAACAAAGGCCTCTCCCGGTTCAACCCGGTTACCCATGCGATCAGGAATTTCGATATTGCCGACGGGTTGATCGGGGATGAATTCAACCGATGGCATTGTTTCAAGCTGCCCGACGGCAGGATTGCCTTCGGCGGCATGACGGGCTATTCTATTTTCAATCCCGCCGATATCAAGGACGATGCATTCCAGCCAAAGACGCTACTGACCAATCTCCTTGTCAATAACAAGCCTCTTGCCGCAAACCCATCTCACGGCGACAGCGATCTGAATGCGCGAACCAAACTGGTCTTTCCGTATGATCAAAATTTCCTGAGCCTGGAATTCGCAAGCGACGAATACAACCGACCCCAAAAAATGACCTACCGGTATCGCCTGCAGCATTTTGACAACGATTGGGTATACACCGGCAACGAAAGGTTCGCTCATTATACCAAGCTGCCGCCAGGCAGATATGTGCTGGAAATCAATGCTGCCAATACTTCCGGGCTATGGAGCAATCATATCCGGCGATTGGAGGTCGTCATTCTCCCGCCCTGGTGGCAGACCTGGTTGGCCTACTTTGTCTATCTGATTGCTGCCGTCGGACTGATCATATCCTTCATGCGGTATCGACTAAGGCGTATTATGTTGGCACAACAGGTGATATTGCAGCAACAACAAACCGAGCAGCTAAAGAAAGTGGAAGCCATGAAAAGCCGGTTCTTCACCAACATTACCCATGAATTCCGCACGCCGCTGTCTCTCATTATTTCTCCACTCGAGCAACTGCAGCGGGAAACCGGCGATGCGCAAACGCGGAAAATCCTTTCCACTATCGAGGGTAATGCGAACCGCCTGCTCGAACTGATCAATCAATTGCTGGACCTCTCCAAGCTGGGTGCAGGCAGCATGCGGCTCAACGTATTCCGCGGCAGACTGGATCTCTTCCTGTCGGACACCGTGCAATCCTTCCTGCCATTGGCAGAACGGAATGGGCAAGAGCTAACCTATCAGTGCTCGCTTTCGCAGGAGTATTTGTTCGACGCTGAAAAGGTAAGGACCATCCTTTTCAACCTGCTTGCCAATGCACTGAAATTCACGCCGGCCTGCGGCAAAATCCATATAAGCATTGACGAACACGGAATAGGAAAGATCGGAATAATCGTCAGGGATACGGGTGTCGGCATTCCCGCTGATAAATTGCCCTTCATTTTTGATCGCTTCTTCCAGGCGGATGATTCCCATACGCGTTCATACGAGGGTTCCGGCATTGGCCTGGCGCTGGTAAGAGAACTGGTGCTGTTGATGAAAGGCACCGTAAAAGCAGAGAGCAGGCCAGGTCAGGGCACGCTGATAACTGTAGTTTTTCCTGCAGAAGAAGCAGGCGCCAGCGATGCACCGGGGTGGCGCCCTGTACAACACACGATCCATTTGCCCGGTCACCATGTCGCGCGGGTGAACGGTGAAAAAGGGGAAGTCGCCGAACCTACCCGGCCCTTGCTACTTCTCGTGGAAGACAACGAGGAATTGCTGGACTTCCTGAGCGAACGATTTACGCATAATTTCAGAGTACTTACCGCGACCAACGGCCTGTCTGCCTTCCAGATCGCCCGCGAGCAGTTGCCTGACCTGGTCGTCACCGACGTCATGATGCCGGTAATGGACGGCTATGACTTATGCCGCAAGCTAAAGCAGGATGACCTTACCAGTCATATTGCCGTCATCCTGCTGACCGCCAAAAGCGCATATGACAGCCGCCTCGTGGGCCTGCAACTGGGAGCCAATGATTACATCGCCAAACCCTTCCACCTGGATGAATTGGAAGCCCGCATTGGCAATGTCCTGAACCACCAGGAAAAGCAGCGTGCTCATTTACGGGCTCAGCTCCGGCAGAAAGACTTGTTCGCTCGCGTGGCCCAAACAGAAAATCAATTTCTCAAAAATATCTATGCAGTCATCGATGAGATGATTGATGATCCCCAGCTCGGCGCTTCAAAGCTTGCCGAAAAGAATGCTATGAGCCTTCGGACCCTGAACAGGAAACTGAATGTAACCATCGGACTGACGGCCGGGGACCTCATCCGGCAATATCGCTTACAGAAAGGCCTGCTTCTGCTAAAGGAAGGTCGTAACGTGTCCGAAGCAGCTTACCTGGTCGGCTTTGAGACTCCCGCCTACTTCAGTCAGTGCTTCAAGGATTTCTATGGTATTTCTCCAAGAGATCATTCAACACGGGATTTTTTTTGAGTGTCAACGACGATATTCACAAAATATCAACCGATAGTAGAGCCAAAATAGCAAGAATTGAGGTGTGACAACCCATTGATTTATATTAATTTGAGCCTCACCAAGACATTAAAGAGCGTTAATAGGTGTTCGATTGAGTCTCGCCACCTCCACCTGACGAGGAAATCGAAAGATTTCCTCGTTTTTTTCCCCATATAAAAGATTTTTATACTTCATAATCAATTCATTGTAACCAAATTCGGGAATGAGGTAGGTGTTCGAGATCTTTTAAAAGGGTAGTCCTAGGAATCGACTCGTATCGTAAATAAGATGCTAACGACTTGTTAGAAAGCTGGTATTGCGTTTTCGATTTGCTCTTTCGGTTCATTTCCCAACGGGGTTATTCCCGTTGTCCCGAAATTGCAAGTCTTTGTCCGGATATTGGTAGCAATTTCGTGGAAAGCCCCGGAAATTCAATACCATTAGTCGCAAATATGAAAAAGTGCTTCACCTTGATTCTCATGGGGCTCGCAGCGCTCACTAGCTGGCCCCAAACCAATCATATCGACAGTTTGAAAAGGGCGCTACAAAATACCAGGCAGCCCAAGGAGCAGTTTACCCTCCTGAACAAGCTTGCGGAGGATTATTATACGACGGGCAAGAGGAATGTCGACTCATCCTTGTGTATCCGAATGCTGCAGATCGCCGAGCAATTGAACAGTGATTCGCTACTGGCTATTGCATATAACCTGGTTGGCGGGTATTTTGTTTCCGGCAGCGGGGATTACAGCAGGGCCCTGGAAGTCTATTTTAAGGCCGTCCCCCTGGCGGTGGCAGCCGGCGACAAACGCAGGATCAGCTCTCTATATATTGATATCGCGGTCATTTACTTTAAGCTCAATAATCCAGCCCAGCAGATCAAGTATCTTCGGAAGGCTTGGGAAAACATGCCGGACCAGCACGCCCAGATATATTATTACATGCTGAGGCAAGTCCAGTACAACATGGGAAGGTACTTCCTCTCGCAAAATATGCCGGATTCCGCATTGCATTATGCGCAGGCATTGATCGAAACGAATCTGTACCTGAAAAGCCCCGTAGTGGCGTGTACCGCTCAGGGGCTTTTGGGCAGCATTTATGAGCAGTTCGGCGACAAAGAGCTAGCGGAATTGAATTTCAGGAGGGCGGACAAAATAGCGGATTCCATTCAGCTTGCTTTCTTGAAGTTTGATTTCAAACCGGTGTTCATCGACTTTTTGATAAATATCCACAAGATAGCAGAGGCGTTTGCCCTTTCCCGGCAGCTGATGCAAATGGGGATGCAATACCAAAATTTTGATGTCAAAAGGGCGGCGGCGGGCTTTCTTCGCCGCATCTGCGACATCAACCATTCGCTGGATAGCGCCTATTATTATTGCCGGCTCGAATTGGCCATGAAGGATTCAGTCAGTGCCCAAAACAACGTGAATAAAATAGAATCGCTTGCTTTTAGCGAACACCTCCGGTTGATAGAGGAACAAGGGAAGGTGGTGGAACAAGCGGAACAACGGCGGATAAACCTTCAGTATGGGTTGATTGTCATCGGCATCATCACGTTTTTGATCCTCTTTTTGATCCTTAGCCGGAGCATTATTACCAATCGAAAGGCGATCGAGTTCCTGGGGATAATCGTCTTGCTGATCGTCTTCGAATTCATAAACCTTTTCCTGCACCCAATCATCGGCCAGATCACCAATCACTCACCCATTTT
>Ga0206896_1152_pt1 | contig 14322 bp, 7 predicted proteins | sample Alteio_BWOrgHeat_52_FD_152969 | JGI IMG/M metagenome (GOLD analysis project Ga0206896, IMG submission 152969) | Enriched cells from forest soil in Barre Woods Harvard Forest LTER site, Petersham, Massachusetts, United States -... | ecosystem: Environmental > Terrestrial > Soil > Temperate forest > O... | reverse complement strand
GGTTTTTGACGTGCTGCTACTTTGTGACTGCGACCACTTGTACTGGTCCGAGCAGGCCGGAGGGCAGCAGGGGTGATTTTGCTTTGTAGGGCTTTACGTCGGCGAAGGTGTATTTCTTCGTGGCGTCTGGTTGTTGATCACCGATCATCCGGTTGACCCAGGCGAAGTGAAAGTAGAAGCGAAGTTGATCGTGGGTGCCGTGGCACTGATCGTATACGCAGCAGGCCCAACAGCACTGTTCGAATATCCACTCGCCACAGCAATAGCCTTCACCGTCTCAGTCGCACTAACTGTGATCGCACCACTGTAGACAGTCGAAGAAGCAGTCGGAGTCGTCCCATCCACCGTGTAGTAGATCGTCGCACCGGCAGTCGCATCACTAATCGTCACAGTCTGCGCGGACGTATAAGTTCCAGCGACCGGAGAGAACGCCGGCGTAGCCGCCACAGGAGTGATCGTGTAAGACGCACTTCCCATCGGACTCGCGGAGAAGCCACTAGCCACAGCAATCGCGTTCAGCGTCTCAGTCACCCCAACCGTGATCGGCCCCGAGTAGACAGTCGACGAAGTAGTCGGCGTCGTCCCATTGGTTGTGTAGTAGATCGTCGCGCCAGCTGTTGCATCGCTGATAGTGACGCTCTGCGCGCTGGTATAGCTTCCGCCTGCAGGTGAAAACGCAGGCGTAGCCGCAGGCGGAGTAATGGTATAAGCTGCCGTCCCCGTCGCGCTCGTAGAATACCCGCTCGCCACCGCAATCGCATTCAGCGTTTCCGTCGAACCAACAGAAATTGGCCCCGAGTAAACAGTCGAAGAAGTAGTCGGCGTCGTTCCATTGGTCGTGTAATAGATGGTCGCGCCAGCCGTTGCATCGCTGATAGTTACGCTCTGCGCAGCCACATAAGTCCCCGCCACCGGCGAGAATGTCGGCGTAGCTGCAGCACTCAGGTTGATCGTGTAAGCCGACGTGCCAGTAGCGCTCGTCGAGTGGCCACTTGCCACAGCAATCGCGTTCAGCGTCTCCGTCGAACCAACAGAAATCGCCCCCGAATAAACAGTCGAAGAAGTAGTCGGAGTCGTTCCATTCGTCGTGTAGTAGATCGTCGCCCCAGCAGTTGCATCACTGATCGTCACAGTCTGCACACTCGTGTACGACCCGGCAACAGGAGAAAACGTAGGAGTGGCCGCAGGCAGCGTGATCGTGTAAGCCGCCGTCCCAACCACACTAGTCGAATATCCACTTGCCACAGCAATCGCGTTCAGCGTCTCAGTCGAACCAACCGAAATTGGCCCCGAGTAGACAGCCGAAGAAGTAGTCGGAGTCGTCCCATTGGTCGTGTAATAGATCGTCGCGCCAGCAGTGGCATCACTGATGGTCACACTCTGCGCACTCGTGTAGCTTCCAGCCACAGGAGAAAACGTAGGAGTGGCCGCAGGCAGCGTAATCGTGTAAGCCGCCGTGCCAACCGCACTAGTCGAATATCCGCTGGCCACGGCAATAGCGTTCAGCGTCTCCGTCGTACCAACAGAAATCGGCCCCGAGTAAACCGTCGAAGAAGTAGTAGGCGTCGTCCCATTGGTCGTGTAATAGATCGTCGCCCCAGCCGTAGCTTCACTGATCGTCACAGTCTGCGCGGACGTATAAGTTCCAGCGACCGGCGAAAACGTTGGGGTAGCCGCAGCAGGCAAATTGATCGTATAAGCCGCACTCCCAGTAGCACTCGTCGAATACCCGCTGGCCACCGCAACAGCGTTCAGCGTCTCAGTAGAACCAACCGAAATCAGCCCACTATAAATCGACGATGAAGTAGTAGGCGTCGTCCCATTCGTCGTGTAGTAGATCGTCGCTCCAGCCGTGGTATCACTGATAGCCACAGTCTGCGTACTCGTATAGGTCCCTCCAACAGGAGAGAAAGTAGGCACCGCCGCCGCAGGAGTTCCAGCCCCGACGACATAGGTCCAGCTGAGTACGTTCTGCACCGCAGCCGAACCACCCGTTCCACCCGTAAAGCCGGCATACGCCGTATTTCCGCCAACGACAGAAGGTATGTTGATCGCCGCGGAAGTCGTAAAGCTCGCATTGGTGACCGTATCGGTGATGGTTAACGTCAGCGTCGTCCCGTCATAACTGATGTGTGCGTGCATCACATCGCCGCTATGCAGGTTGATCCCGGAATTCGTCATGTCTACCGAAGGCACCGTAGGCGTAGCCCCCGCCGTATAGAAACCCGTAGAGTCCGAACCCTCGGCGGCATTGCTGTAAAGATCAAACTTGACTCCCACGCTCGAAGCGATACCGCCGTATCCGAGAGCCGAACCATTGCCACCAACTGCCCACACTCCAGCCGGTGCATTCTGTATCGCGAACGTCATTCCGTCCGCAGTCGCCGCCGTCTGCTGAAAATTGAAGTCAGTGGTAAAGTTCTGCACGTTCACCTTGGTCGTAAACCAGGCCGCCCGCCCCTCGCCCCCAGCTCCATCCGTCAATTGCAGAGCAGAACTCACGATCTTCGCTCCCACCGGGTTCAGCCCCGTCGACGTAAAGCCCGATGGATAGTTAATTACCGGTGTCACAGCAGTAATCGTGTAACCCGCCGTGCCCACCGCACTCATCGTTGATCCCGTAGCCACAGCAATCGCATTCAACGTTTCCGTCGAACTCACCGTAATCGGCCCCGCGTACATCGTCGACGAAGTCGTCGGAGTCGTCCCGTTCGTCGTGTAGTAGATCGTCGCCCCGGCAGTAGCGTCACTGATCGTGACCGCCTGCGCACTGGCATAAGTTCCCGCCGCCGGCGAGAAGGTTGGCGTTGCCGCAGGCGTAACGATATTGATCGTGTAAGCCGCCGTCCCCGTCGCGCTGGTTGAATACCCCGTTGCCACCGCAATCGCATTCAGCGTTTCGGCTGCCCCAACCGCGACCGGTCCTGAATACACAGTCGACGAAGTCGTCGGCGCAGTCCCGTTGGTCATGTAGTAAATCGTCGCGCCTGCCGTAGCATCACTGATCGTGACAGTCTGCGCGCTCGAATAAGTTCCCGCCACCGGCGAGAAGGTCGGCGTAGCCGCTGGCGGCGTGATCGTGTACCCAGCAGCCCCCACAGCGCTGTTCGTAAATCCGCTGGCCACAGCGATCGCCTTGATTGTTTCCGTAGCGCTCACCGCAATCGGCCCCGCATAAACGCTCGACGAAGTAGTCGGAGTCGCGCCATTCGTCGTGTAATAAATCGTCGCCCCAGCCGTAGCATCGCTGATCGTCACCGACTGCGCGCTGGTATATGTTCCAGCCGCAGGCGAGTACACAGGTGTAGCTGCCGTAGCTGAATTGCTGATCGTATAAGCAGCCGATGCAACCGGGCTCGCCGAAGACCCGCTCACCACCGCAATCGCATTGATCGTCTCCGTAGCACTCACTGCAATCGGCGCAGAGTACACAGCCGACGACGTAGTCGGCGTCGATCCATCCGTCGTGTAATAGATAGTCGCGCCAGAGCTGGCATCGCTTATCGTCACGTTTTGAGCAGTCGAGTAAGTTCCCGCAACCGGAGTAAATGTAGGAGTGGCCGTGGTGGTTGCCGTAGTCGTGTTGAAGTAACTCCAGGTAAGAATCTTCTGGCTGGACGTCCCGCCACCCGTCGCACCGGTGAATCCAACATACGCGGTATTCCCGCCCACAGCCGCTGGAATGTTCACCGTCCAGCTCGTCGTAAAGCTCGCCGAAGTCACCTGATCCGTGATCTTCATCGTCAGCGTCGCTCCGTCGTAAGTCATATGCACAGCCATCGTGTCATCGCTGTGCAGATCGATCCCGCTGGTGCTCAGATCGATCGCCGGAACCGTCGGCAGCGCTCCATTCAGATAGAGTCCCGTTGAGTCCGGACCCTCCCCCGAAGAGTTATACAAATCGAACTTCACCGCCATCGAGTTAGGCATCGGCGCATAACCCAGCTCGTAACCATTGCCCCCCATCGCATACAAGCCCTGCGCCCCGTTCTGAATGGCGAAAGTAATTCCGTCTGCCACAGGATTCGAAAGCTGGAAAGTAAAGTCCGTAGTAAACGTCTGAATGTTCACCGGCGTGTGGAACCATGCCGACGCCGCCTCTCCGCTCAAACCGTTCGTCAGTTGCAGCCGGGTATCATTCAGCGCCGTACTGCCGTTCATCTGTAACAATCCCGTAGAGGCCCCAAAACCCTGGCTGAAGCTGATCCCCGTCTGTCCCAGAATGATCGTGTAAATCTGCGCAATCACCGGACTGAGACTCAATCCCGGCGCGCCCGCAACCGCCGTAATAGTCTCCGTCGCGCCTACAGTAATCGGCCCCGTATACACCGTCGAAGCAGTCGTCGGCGTCGTGCCGTCCGTCGTGTAGTAAATCGTCGCGCCAGCCGTCGCATCCGAGAGACTCACGCTCTGTGCCGAACCATAAGTTCCCGTAGGCAGGCTGAAGATAACTGCAGTCGCCTCCGAAACATTGGTATAAGTTGCCGCAGTCTGCGCGCTCAGCAGCAGGCCCGTCGCACTCGCAATTGCCTTGATCGTCTCCGTCGAACTGACCGTAATCGGCCCGGTATAAAGCGTCGATAAAGTAGTCGCCGAGGTCCCGTCCGTCGTGTAGTAGATCGCCGCGCCGGGAGTGGCATCCGTAATCGTCACGCTGATAGATCCGCTGTACGATTCCGTTCCCGGCGTGATCACCGGAGAGCTGGTCTGGGTCAGCCCATTCAGCAACCCATAGAAATCAACCTCTCCGCCCGCACCGACATACACCTTGCCGTTGGCGACCGTGGGAACCGTAAACTTAACCGCCGGCCCCGGAGCGTCGCGCCCGGCATTGGTGCTACTCGAGTAAAGCGTCGCCGTCACGTTGCTTGCATCATGCGCTTCAAGAATGCCTGCCCCATTCTCGTAGTAATACTCCGAATCGATAGACCACACGATTCCCTGCGAACTGCCGTTAGCCGAAATCGACGGCGTAGCGCCCGGATACCCATAGGTCGCGGCCGACTTCGTAGGCGTGGTCGACAGCAATCCGTTCACCAGCGGAAAGGACTTAAGATAATCGAACCGCCCCCAGTAGTACACGTTCCCATTCCAATAGGCCGGCGTACTCCACACGCCCACATCGCCCACCATGTATGCCTGCTCCTGCACGTCCTGGTTGGCTGTCAGGTTGTACCCACCCATATTGTCGCGATTGAGCAGAAAAAGCGTACCGGCCTTCCCAGCCTGCACGGCCAGGTGCGGCACGCTTCCAGTCGCCTGCGTAGGCAGAATGATCAGCCCGCCCGACGCCACATCTTCATCCTCGGAGTTCAGCGCTGCCTGTTGATTGGTCGTGAACTCATCCGTAACCGTTGGCGCTCCGTTCGTCAGGTCTAGCGCCAGATGGCTGTCGCCATAATCCATGCTGTTGGTATAGGGAGTCGTGGCGTTGTAGTCGCCATTTCCGGTAGGAATGAACATCCTTCCGAACGGCTTGTTCACTGGATCGAGCTGATCGGCAGGCAATCCATTGCCGGACATCCAGATGCCCGCACCCGTACCGTTCGGCGAAGCGCAGAAAGCCCCCGTCTGCTGCAGCGTAGCGGCGTTGTAGCCCAGAATCCATCCATGCCACGGCCCATTGTCCACATGCGAAGCAAAGCCGATGTAGATGATTCCGTTCAGCAGCAGAAGCCCCGGCCGCTGGTTCTCCCACATCGGATCGAAGGTTAGCGTCCCGTTCACGCTGCCGTTTCCTGTGCCGGGCACAGCCGCCGTAATCGTCACAGGGCCGCCAAACTTCTCCGCACCCGTGGTGACATCCAGTGCGTGCAGCCGCTGCATGGCATTTGAACTCTCAAGCGTCTTGCTGACCACATAAAGCGTCCCGGTAGCAGGGTCGATTACCGGAGTGCCGGTAATGCCGACCTCTGGAGTAATATCCGACCCAATAATCGACGAAGGAACCGTAGTAGCCCCCGACGGCGCGCCATGCGCAGCCGCAAGCATCGATGCCTGCCAGAGAGGCGCCGAGTTGGTGCCCCCATTGCTGTCCGCGTCAAAGGCGTAAACACTGTCATGCTGGGTGGCCACAAACACCACATTGTGAACCGCGCCGTTGACGGTTATCCCCGAAAGATAAAGCGGCTGCGCATAAGCCTGCCCGTCGATCTGCTGCGCAAACAACTTGCCAAATTGCGTCGAATTAACATTAGAGAGATTGAGAGTCGCCTCGCTCAGATTCTGTCCCGTGCGGCCAATGTCATTGTGATAAGTCGTCACATTGACCTGCGCCTCAACCGGCCGCGTAACAAACACACTGGCTGCCAGAACGGTCAGAACAGAAAAAAATGAAACACATTGGCTGCGAAATGCAGTTGAACGGTTAACTTTCATGTACCACGCCTCGCAAAAAGACTCAGTTACTTCAGGCAACAAGCTTTCTCTCCAACTCAACCAAACAGTTATATCGGCCGTATCTGCCGCCTCAACACATGGCGGATGCAGATCGAAGATGTTCTTCCTTAAGGGTGCTCGTACTTACTGGCACTACACTCGGATACAAATTCAAAGAGTACTGAAATCAGGGGGAAACCCGATCGAGAGAGCTTCGAGTTGAATCAAACTAGAGCAGTCTGGAAATACAATTTCGGCCTTTCGGTACTAGCCATCGGTGGTTTGTAATCTCTGGTGTTTAAGTTGCAGCATACATCAGGAGCTGTCCCCAGTGTGAATGATATTAGCCGCAATTTATTGCATATTTCGGTTCGATATCCATATCGAAGTGACCTGAAATCCAGCCCACTGTGCCCCAATTCGCAGCAGAATGCATCGCCGCCACGCCAGGGGTTGCGCCTCTAGGGCAGCGAACGTTAGACTTCTCAGCGAACCGAAACGCCTTCTGAGCTCTCCCTGCAAGACGATGTGCGTATAAAACCGCTGCATGCGTTGACCGCAACGCTGACGAAAGCCGCACACCGTTGAGAGTGCGACACAACGACCCTCCCGAAGTTGAAACACTTCGCGGGAAACCAATTACCTTGCATCAGTTCAGGAGGCCCTTTGCGCCCTCGTCGATATCTCTCGTTGCTTTCCTTGGCTCTCTTCGCACTGGCCACCCTGCTGTCGGCCACTCACGCAACTGCCCAACCTGCGGCCGGAATGCCCCCGCCACGAACCAAGCAGGTCCACCTGAAGCACGTACTCGTGATCAGCCAGACCAAGGGCTTCGAGCACGATTCCATCTCCACGGCCATGGCCTCGATCTACAACATGGGAAAAGAGACCGGTCTGTGGGACACCATGCTCCGCACCGACACCGAGCTGCTCACCAAGAAAAAGCTGGGCAATAACGCGAAGAATCTCGACTACTTCGACCTCATCGTTTTTGCCAGCACCACATCTGAATTGGAACTGGACGACAGCCAGAAAGCCGATATGCTCTCCTTCATCCATGACGAAGGCAAAGGCTTCGTCGGCATCCACGCCGCGCTCGACACCAACTACAAATGGCCCGAATATGGCGAAATGATCGGCGGCTGGTTCGACGAGCATCCCTGGTCCACCTTCAACGCGCCCATCATCACCGAAGACCCCGACTTCCCGGCCACGCGCCACTTCCCCAAAGCCTTCACCAAGACCGACGAAATCTACCAGCCCAAAGCCTGGTCGCGTGACAAGGTCAACGTCCTCCTGAGCCTTGATTCCTCCAAGCTCGACTTCAACAATCCGCGCGTCCACCGCGCCGATCACGACTTCCCAGTAGCCTGGAGCAAGATGTACGGCAAAGGCCGCGTCTTCTACTCCACCCTCGGCCACACCGAAGAATCCTGGGACGATCCAGACATTCGCAAAATGTACTTCGAAGCGATCCGCTGGGCTCTGGGCATGACCGAAGGCAGCACAGCCTCGCACCCCCGTCCAGCAAGTCACTAGACCCGCAAGCCATCAGGCTTACGCCACACGACGCAATCGGTTTCGCACTGAATTGAGTTCGACATGAATCACTGCCCGACAATCACCCCCGGGCAGCAAAACTGAAGGAGCCTCGGAATGAAACTGGGTGTGTTCACTCCCCTGCTGTCGAACCTCTCTCTGGATGACGTCCTCACCAAGCTCAAGGCCCTCGACATCACCACCGTCGAGCTGGCCACCGGCAACTACCCCGGCAACGCCCACTGCGACCTGGGAATACTGGAAAACCCAGGCGCGCTCGACACCTTCAAAAAGAAGCTCGCCGATCACGGCTTCTCCATCAGCGCCCTCAGCTGCCACGGCAACCCGCTCCACCCGGACCCCACGCAGGCAAAGCAGTATCAGGAAGTAAACCGCAAGACCATCCTCCTCGCCGAAAAACTCGGCGTCACCGAGATGGTCGATTTTTCCGGATGCCCCGGCGACTCCCCCGAAGCTAAAAATCCCAACTGGGTCACCTGTCCCTGGCCGCCCGAATACCTCGACGTCCTCGCCTGGCAGTGGGACAAAGTCGTAACCCCCTTCTGGACCGAGCGCGCAAAATTCGCCTCCGACCACGGCGTCCGCATCGCCATTGAGATGCACCCGGGCTTCGTCGTCTACAGTCCCGAAACCATGCTCCGCCTCCGCGAAATCGCCGGACCCTCCATCGGCTGCAACTACGACCCCAGCCACATGTTCTGGCAGGGCATCGACGCCATCGCCGCCATCCGCGTGCTCGGCGACGCCGTCTTCCACGTCCACGCCAAAGACACGCAGATGTACTCCGCCAACCTCTCCCGCACCGGCGTCCTCGACACCAAGCCCTACACCGACGAGCGCAATCGGGGCTGGATCTTCCGCACCTGCGGCTACGGCCACGGCGCCGAATGGTGGAAGGAATTCGTCTCCACCCTGCGCATGTTCGGCTACGACAACGTACTCTCCATCGAACACGAAGACAGCCTGCTATCACCCGAAGAAGGTCTTTCGCGCGCAGCGCAGTTCCTCAACGAGATCGTCCTCAAAGAGAAACCAACCGCTGCATGGTGGGTCTAGCAGAACCCGATATCATGTTCCTGTAGGCATCACCCACAGAATCCGGTCTCAAGAATCAGGGCATATCCGATGAATCGTAGAAACTTCCTGGCCTCCTCCGCCGCACTCGTGGTATCGCAAGCACTCCACCGGCTGCTTGCCCAGCAGGCCAAACCAGCCGGCAAGGCCGACCACACGCTGCGTATCCAGCCCACCACCCTCGACATCGGCCCCGGCGTCTCCATCAAGACCATCTCCTACAACGGACAGGTCCCCGGACCCCTACTGCGCCTCCGCGAAGGCGTCCCGGTCAATATCGACGTCACCAACGCCAGCGAAGTCCCCGAGCTCACCCACTGGCACGGCCTGGCCATCGACTCCCTCGCCGACGGAGCCATGGAAGAGGGCTCGCCCATGAACGCCCCGGGCAAAACCCTGCGTTACTCATTCACGCCAAAACCCACCGGCACCCGCTGGTATCACACCCACGCATCGGCTTACGACAATCTTGCCGCCGCCAGCTACACCGGCCAGTTCGGCTTCCTCCTCATCGAAGGCAAAGATAATCCGGCCCGTTACGATCAGGAAGTCAATCTCGCCATCCATCACTGGGAGCCCTCCTTCGTCCCCATGGTTGAAACCATGCGCGAGTCCTCCTCTAATATGCCGCTCACCACCGGCTCCGACGTAGGCTACAAGTACGCCACCATCAACAGCCACATGCTCGGCGCCGGCGAACCCATCCGCGTCAAGCAAGGCCAGAAGGTGCTGATGCGCCTGCTCAACGCCAGCGCCACCGAAAACGTAATCCTCGCTCTGCCCGGCCATCAATTCACGATCCTCGCCATGGACGGCAACCCCGTCCCGAATCCCAAACCCGTCGAGGTCCTCTCTCTCGCCGTAGCCGAACGCGTCGATGCCCTCGTCGAGATGAACAACCCCGGCGTCTGGATCCTCGGGTCAACCCTCGAAAAGGCCCGTCAAATGGGCCTCGGCATCGTCATCGAATACGCTGGCAAAACAGGCGCCCCGGTCTGGAAAGATCCCGCTCCAGCCGATTGGGATTACTCGCAGTTCGCAGCCAACGGTACATCCCCCGCGGCCGACGAAACCTTCATCCTCACCTTCCGCGACATCGGCGCCAAAAAAGGCACCAACTTCGACATCTGGACCATAAACAACAAGTCCTGGCCCGAGATCGAGCCGCTAATCGTCCATCCCGGCAAGCGCTACCGCATGGTCCTTCGCAACGGCAGCGGCGACCAGCATCCGATCCACCTGCATCGCCACACCTTCGAGGTCACGCGCATCGGCGACAAACACATGACCGGCCTGATGAAAGACACCATCAACGTCATGCCCCTCGACACCGTCGAAGTAGATTTCATCGCCAACAATCCAGGTGACACGCTGATGCACTGCCATCAGCAGCTCCACATGGATTACGGTTTCATGCAACTCATCAAGTACGCGTCGTAGTGATTCATCTTTTCGGATTTGAGTTGGACCCAATGTTTTGAAAGGGCGCGGCTATAACCGCGCCATAAGCGAATAGAACTGATAGGGGCATTAGCCCCCGAGGTAAGCTTTCCGCGAATATCCCGCAAATTATGGGGTCCTCGCGTCAAAGCAAAAAGAGAAGCAATTCCCCTTTAGGTGGTTGAGAGTGTCCTCAGGCATTGAAAAAATTCGAAACGCAGCAATCCTGGCAACCACAGGATTCCTCGTCTTTCAGGCAGCCCAATCGTTTCGGACGGCACCCGTCCTCGCGGCCCAGCGTGCGGCTCAAAGTCCTCAAAACCCTCAAAGTCCCCAGAGTCCCGGTGCGGCCGCACAGGCAAATGCCGGCGGAAAGCAAGTTCCCGAAGACCCCGGCGCAAAGTCCTACGCGAAACAATGCGCCATCTGCCACGGCGATCAGCGCGAAGGCATCCTGCCCGCCTTCCCCCCGCTCCTCGGCATCAAGCGCCAGATGAACGATCAGCAGATCACCGACCTCATCCACAAAGGCAAAGGCCGCATGCCCGGCTTCCCCAAATTGCCCAATGAGGAGCTGACCGCCCTGCTCACCTATCTCTCCACCGCCGAAACTTCCGCCGGCTCAACCGCCAGCGGCGCAGCCTCCACCACCGTCCACTCCTCCAGCCTCGCCGAAGCAGGCGGCGGACTCTTCCAGCAAAACTGCGCCTTCTGCCACGGCCGCGACGCCCAGGGTGGCGAAACCGGCCCCGACCTCACCCAGTCCAAGCTCGTCCTCGGCGACAAAAACGGTGACCAGATTTCTGAAGTAGTCCGCAACGGCCGCCCCGAAAAGAAAATGCCCGCCTTCAACTTCTCCAGCCAGGAACTGCTCTCGCTCGTAGCCTTCATCCGCGCCCGCGAAGCAGCAGCCGCATCCCAGAAAGGCGGCCGCCGCGGCGTAGAAGTCGCCGACCTCCAGACCGGCAATCTCGCCGCGGGCAAAGAGTACTTCAACGGTGCCGGAGGCTGCTCCAAGTGCCACTCGCCGACAGGCGACCTCGCCGGAATAGCCACCCGCTATCAGGGCTTGAAGCTCGAAATGCGCATGCTCTATCCCGAAGACGCTGCCAGCAAAGTCACCGTCACCACCCGTGACGGCAAGACCTTCGAGGGCACTCTGGCCTACCGCGACGAATGGATCATCGGCCTGCGCGACGCCGACAAAACCTACCACTCCTGGCGTATTCAGGACGTCAAGTACAAAGTCGATTCACCCGTAGATGCCCACGTCGAACAGTTCCCCAAATACACCGACGCTGACATCCACAACCTGATGGCTTACCTGCAATCACTGCGCTAGCCGAAATGTCTTGTCATCCTGAGCTAAGCGAAGGACCTGCATTTGTTCTTGAAAAAATGAATAAGAAAATGCGTCATCCTGAGCGAAGCGACCAACGGGAGCGAAGTCGAAGGACCCGCATCTCATCGATGTTCGCAGCAAAAATATCCGCCTGATTTTGAGAGAGGATTTCCAGCAGCATGACATTAATAAAATCGGCACTCCTCTTCACCATCATGCTCGGCTCGATTTCCTCTCTCGGCGCCCAAAACCTCGACCCCTCCGAACTCCTGAACCCGCCCTCCGACACCTGGCCCCTCTATCACGGAGACTACTCAGGCCGCCGTCACAGCCACCTCACCCAGATCACCCCAACGAACGTCGATAAACTCAGCCTAGCCTGGGCCTTCCAGACCCGCCAGCGAGCCGAAATCAAGTCCTCCCCGCTCCTCGTAGACGGCATCCTTTACTTCACCGTCCCCGATCAGATCTGGGCCGTCGACGCGCGTTCCGGCCACCAGGTTTGGCATTACAGCAAGCCCACCACTCAGGGACTGCACATCGGCCATCGCGGCCTCGCCATGTACAAAGGCTGGCTCTACTACGTCACGCCCGATTGCCATCTCATCTCGCTCAACGCCAAAGACGGCTCCGTCCGCTGGACGAAAACCATAGCCGACGTCACCAAGGGCTACTGGACCACCCTCGCCCCCCTCGTCGTCAAAGATCACGTCATCGTCGGCGTCTCCGGAGACTTCGACAACCTCAGCGGCTTCCTCCGTTCCTTCGACCCCGAAACCGGCGCAACCCAGTGGCAGTGGGACAGCACCTCAGCTCCAGGTACACCGAACAAAACCACCGGCGGCATGACCTGGATGACCGGCACCTATGACCCCGAACTCAATCTGATCTACTGGGGCACCGGCAACCCGACTCCTGTCCTGAGCGGCACCTCACGCCCCGGCAACGACCCCTGGACCTGCAGCATCGTCGCCCTCAACCCCGACACCGGCGAACTCGTCTGGGGCTTCCAACCATCCCCCCACGACACCCATGACTGGGACGCAGTCGAAACCCCCGTCCTCGTAGACGCCAACTTCCACGGCCAGCCTCGCAAACTGCTCATGCAAGCCTCGCGCAACGGATACTTCTTCGTCCTGGACCGCACCAACGGCCAGAGCCTGCTCACCGTCCCCTTCGGACCCACCAACTGGGCCACCGGCATCGACCCCAAAGGCCAGCCAATTCCCAACCCCGAGAAAGAACCCGCCCGCGACGGCCGTCTCATCGCCCCCGACGAAGGCGGCCTCACCAACTACCGCGCCCCCAGCTTCGACCCAAAAACCGGCCTCTTCATCGTCGACGCCCACCCCAGTTGGAGCCTCTACTTCGCCAAGCCCGCCGACGGCAACTACGGCTGGGCAGGCGCCGATTACGGCGTCTGGGGAAAAGGCGTCATCGACGCCATCGACTACCAGACCGGCAAAATCCGCTGGTCCCACGACCTCGGCGACGACGGCTCCGGCGCCGGAGTTCTCACCACCGATTCCGGCCTGACCATCACCGGCGACGCCCACGGTAACGTCATCGCCCTCGACACCGCCAACGGCAAAACCCTCTGGCACGCAGGCACAGGAGCAGGCATGGAAAGCTCCCCCATCACCTATGAACTAGACGGCCGCCAATACATCCTCACTGGCAACGGCGGCCTGCTGTTCGCCTGGACCCTCCCCGAACCGGCCAACGCATCCTCGTCTCCTATCGCAATACCCTGATCCGAGAACTCGACCTGATGCTGCAGGGCTCGACCGCGGTCGAACCCTGCAACATCAAATACTGCCTATGAAGGGGTAAAGGATGTCTGCAGACAAACTGTAAGGGATGTCCATAAACTTGACAGCTAAAGTCACGCCACTCGACCAGCTCTAAAGTCACTCTACGAGGGGCCTCGACGGCCCGAGCGCCTTTCCCTACCTCAATTCAAGAAGCCTCCATCTTTACCACCTTCAAAGATGGGTTTAATAGTGAGAATCAATCCATATAACTTCTTGTTGAGTCTCTCAGCCCATTCAGGCGTAGCGGGAACGTTCACCGGAGGAACACCTTGTTCGGTCGTACCTCTTTGCCCCTTGCGCGCCAGTTCTACCCACTTGGTCATTCCATGAATGTAAGTTCTGAAAGCCTCAGTAGGTGAGTTGCAGTCAGAAAGAGGGAGATAAGCTGAGGGGATATCACCAACCATGACCCAAATCCATGAGTCCACGTCGGGATCGCTGGGGTGGATGCGAAAAAAGAAAACAGCGAAGATGCCTCCGATGCCACCACCAAAATAGCAGTCCAGAACAGTGCCACACCAAGAGAAAGCGGAGATGTACCGCTTGGCATCCTCAAACATTTCGCGAAGTAGAGTAGTGTCCAGTTCATCATCGCCTTTGATCTCAGTAACGGGAACAAGCTCGAATGCGATCCCCTCCCCCACCAGCTCGGATGCCCCGCGTGAATTCATGCCGCTAATTATAGGGTCCCCACAATTCGCTTGGTACCCAACA
>Ga0206896_1151_pt1 | contig 14329 bp, 20 predicted proteins | sample Alteio_BWOrgHeat_52_FD_152969 | JGI IMG/M metagenome (GOLD analysis project Ga0206896, IMG submission 152969) | Enriched cells from forest soil in Barre Woods Harvard Forest LTER site, Petersham, Massachusetts, United States -... | ecosystem: Environmental > Terrestrial > Soil > Temperate forest >... | reverse complement strand
TGGCGCGGCTGGCGGTTTCGGGCGCTCCAGGCTCGCGCGTAGGTGGCAATGCGGACCTTGGCGTTGCGGTCCAGCGGCACGGCACGGCCGGGACCGAAAACCTTCTCCCGGCGCCGACGGATGGGCATGGCTCGATTGTCCTTCGGTTGTGCCGAAGGCCGCCGGGCTCGGACGCGGGCACGCGAACACCCGTGGCAACTTTTAGGGGTTGCGAAACGGGCCTGAGTTAGGGAATGCTCCAGGTCGCTGCTCTAGAGCTTTCCCGGCCCTCGGCCGGATGTTCATGGCCCGCCCTCATCGGCGGGCCTTGGCGTTTCTAAGGTTCTGGGTTCGACAGGCTCCTTGCAGACGCCGCGAATCCGCTTGCGGGGACATGAGCCTGCAACACCGCATCGCGTCGCTCCAAGCATGTCGGAACCGACGGGAGCGGGCCGTCGCTGAAGCCGTGGCGTGCTCCGGCGCCAGCCCGGGCCAACTCCGAGATCCAGCTGCGGATCAACAAGCGGACTGCGGGTCAGATCGTGAATTATGTTAGGTTCCGGCTCCGCGTGCTGCGCCCTTTTGGGAGGAGCCGATCATGATGGACTGGCAGGGCCGGGACGATGGTCGAAATGCCGACCCGGACTGGCAAACGGATTGGCATCGCGGACATGAGATCGGCTCGCTGATCGTCGTCGGGCTCGCCTTAGTTATGGCCGTAGTCAGCATTCTCTTGAATGGCTGGGAGACGCCTGTAGCGGAGCTCTACCCAGAGTGGCCCTCATAATCTCAATTATGGTAGGGGCGGCTGAACGGGGAGGGAAAGATGTCATTACGGCTGGCGACCTGCGCCTGTGGCGCGATCCGCTTGAACGTAGAGGGCGATCCGCACGTCGTCTCCATGTGTCACTGCCAAGTTTGTCAGCGGCGCACCGGAAGCACCTACAGCGTGCACGCTTACTTCTCCAGGAGGTGCGTGAAGATCGAAGGCTCGCCCAAGACATACAGCCGAACCGCTGAGTCGGGGCGTGCCATCGAATCCTACTTCTGCCCTGACTGCGGCTCGACGATGTTCTGGGGGCATCCCCTGGATGCCAGTCAAATTGGGATTCCTGTCGGTGCCTTTGCTGACCCGTCATTCCCGCTGCCGGAGGTGTCGATCTTCATGCCGTATAAGCATCCGTGGATCGTCGTGCCTGATGGTGTTCCGACCTATGAGGGTCACAGCCCCAGGATGTCTCAGTCCGGGCCGGTTGTACCGCCGCTCAACCTGCGGGCGGCGTCATAATCGGGTTTATGACAAGTTCGGAGACGCAGGGCGGCCGCGACAGCGTAGCAGCAATCACGTATCCATAGTCGGTGGTAGCGCTACCTGACTCCCAGGCCCCAGAATGGCTAGGAAGACTAGGATGGCCAGAGCAACATCGGCCCACGCGCCATTCCAGCCTTTGATGATCGCCAGCGCGATCGCGACAATCTTCGCAAGCTGTCTGATCCGTCGCCAATATCGCCTGATCAGCCACGCCATCGCTAGATAAGCGCGCCTTAGCAAAGGCGGCCATTCTCTGAAGACTCTGCCGAATCTTGTCATACAAAAAACACTCGTCGGCGTGGCGAAGGGACGGTTTCCTACCTGAGCATATGCGCGGCGATAAGCAATTAATTGTGTCTCGGCAAGGATATTCAGGACTAAATAGAAATCATCGCGGTCACGCGCTTGCTCAGGCGTCGCGGGAATCCCTGGCGGATCAAGTTCGTCCTGTCCGACCCATGCGCCAGGGATCAGTTTTCCAAAGATAAGCTGTGCTGTGTCGTCCATTTTCTGGCCATGCCAAAAGCGCTCTCGCCAGTTGGGTGGCATATTTACACCCTGATCCTCTCGACCTCATCGAGGCTGAGTTCCTCGCGGCGGCGGTCGTAGAGCTGCGTCGTGCGCGTGCTGGCGTGGTTCGCCATCTGCGCGGCCTTCTCCAGGGTGCCGCCGTTCTTCAGATACGCCGTGATCCCCGTCGCCCGGAAACTGTGGTTGCCGAGCTTGGTGGCGATGCCGGCCGCAGCCGCACGCCGGCCGATCATCGCATAGGCGTTCGCCTGGGGCAGGGGAGTGCGCGTCAACAGTCCGGTGCCTCGACCAATTGTCCGGAACAACGCCCCCTTCGGATCATCGGCAAGGCCCGCGCCCTCGATGTAGGCTGTGAGATAGGTTTCAAGATTGTGGTGGCATGGCATGGCGTGCGCCTTGCCGCCTTTCTCGCGCAACCGCACCCATAGCCGACGGTTCTGCGTGAACACGTCCTCCACCTTCATGCCGAGGGCCGCGCCGATCCGCGCGAAGCTGAAGACCATCAATCCGATCAGCGCCCGGTCGCGCAACCCGGCATGTGTGGTGATCTCGATGGCGTCGATCAGCGCGCGCGCTTCCTCCGGTGCCAGGACCGGCGTCTTGCCCGCCTTCACCACATGTGACGGGCCACGGACCGAGCCGGCCGGGTTCGCCGGCATCACTTGGCCGGTCACGAGCCAGTCGAACAGATGGCGCAGCGCCGCCAGGCGCAGCTTGGCGGTCGGGGCCGCATGCTCGCGCGTCTGTTGCTCGATCCAGGCCGCAACGTGAAGCGGCTGGACGGCCACGACCGACGGCACGCCCTGCTCGTCGCACCACGCCAGAAATTCCGCGACGGCGCGGCCGTAGGCCCGGCGTGTGTGCGTGTTGCGGATGTTGGCCGCGAAGAATTCCAGGAAGCGATGTGAGGCGCGCTCGCCGGCGACGGCGATGAGCGCCGGCACGCGGGCGGCGGCAGCGATCGGGGTGAGTTGGGTCATGACCGCATAACGATGTTCCAGTCGATGTGAAACCCTGCCTCCTGCAATTCGCGCCCAAGTGCTTGCTTCCAGCCGCCGCCACTATCGAACGTCTCATAAACAACTCCGCCAAAGTCTGACGGAATTTCGACCTCGCCACGTTTCAACGCGCATACATATTTCCGACCGAGCCGCCCGATAAAGTAGCCAAGTTCGAGCACGACATTCTGTCGTGCGCGCGGAGCTGGTGTCCCACCCTTGACCGATCCCTCGTCGTCGGGTGTTAAAAGAACAACCGCAAAAGCAACATCCCCATGGGCCTCCACCTTCTCGATCACTGTGCGACCTTGATTGGCCTGTTCATGCAGGATGATCGGCCTGATATCGAGCCGGTCTAAGAATCGAGCCACAGCTTCGCGTGCGCCCTCATCGTGGCCATGAACCACGAACACCTTCGAAAGGTCACGCGGCAGTGGAGCTTGGTGCGTGGCCTCCGGCACCAGCTCCTCGCCAAGCTGCTCTTCAAGTGATTGCACCGCCTGTCTCAATAACGCGATCGACCGGGCTTTCGAGCGGCTCAGCGACTGCTGCACCTGCTGGATTGGAACCTTAAAGGCGTAATTGAACGGCCCGTTGTCGAAGCGTGCCGCCTCAACATAGCGGTTGTATTCCACAGTCTCATGGCCAAAAGTTCGAACAAGCGAGTCATCAATTGCCGCGGACAGCGTGCTCAACGCCGGGATATCGTATTGGTCAGTTACAGTGCCCGGATCGAATTGCTCTACCTCGTCAATCCGCTTCCGCAGTCGGTCAATTCCGGCTCGCATTAGAGATGGCGTCAGCTGGGCAGGCTGGGGGAGCGGTGGAGTGGTGCGCCGGGCCATGAGACGACTCCGAATCGGGGTGGGCGGCGGATTCTACCCCGATCCATATATGTGATAAAGGACATTATCATATATAGGATTCAAGGGAAGAGAACTGTGGCAGAGTGCTCATACGATACAGTAGTTGCCTGCCGGGAAGACGGCTTATCGGAAGCAATCTGGGAATGCCTGGGGACAGCATGAGCAACAAGCTCGACGTCAGCGACAGGGCCGTTGGTGTCCTGGCTTAGTGCTGCCTGGAACTGGTATGCCACCGTAGCCGTTTCTAAGGAGGGTATCCCCGTATATCCCCATGCCGGGCTCATTAATCCTGTGGCCGCAGGCATCGGCGCGTTGCTTCTGATAGGGACAGCACTCCAACAAGCCGCAACAGCACGACGGCGGCATGTGGAGCAGACCAATGCCGATCGCCAGCGGCGTATTACCGAGAGCTTTAGCAAAGCTGTGGAACAGCTTGCGAGCGACAAAATCGAAATTCGCCTTGGCGGGATTTATACGCTGGAACGCATTTCACTAGAAAGCCGCGCCGACTACTGGGCAATTATGGAAACACTCACAGCCTTTGTCCGGGAGCGGGCGCGCTGGAAAGAACCAGATGCGGTTGCGTCGGAAGAAGCGAGTGAGCAGTCAAGTGCATCGCATGAGCTGCAAATGCCACCGATAGATATTGCCGCCGTGCTAACTGTCATCGTCCGCCGGCCTGAAGCAGAGCGAGCTCGAGAAAAGAATGAAGATTGGTCGCTGGCCTTGGTGGGAGCCGACCTACGGGGGGCATTCCTCGCTAAGGCGCATCTCGAACGGGCCGAGCTCCGCGGCGCGCATCTCGAAGATGCCAACCTTGCGGCAGCGCATCTCGAACGCGCCGTTCTTGATCATACACATCTCGAACGGGCCGAGCTCCGCGGCGCGCATCTCGAAGGCGCCGACCTTTTGAATGCGCACCTCCAGGGGGCTCGCCTCGTGGATGCGCATCTCGAAGGGGCCGGACTTGGCCGTGCACACCTCGAAGGAGCCAGACTCAATCGTGCGCATCTCGAGGGGGCTCGACTGTGGCAAGCCCATCTCGAGGGGGCCCACCTCATGGATGCACATCTCGAAGGCACCGATCTCCAAGACGCCCATCTCGAAGGCGCCAATCTATTTGGCGCGACGGGTGTGTCGCAAGATCAGCTTGAATCTGCCATTGGTGATTCTGCGACAATGCTCCCCGAGGGGGTAGGGCGCCCGACAGTCTGGCCTCCGCATCGGGGGCCGGGCGCATGACCAGGAAACCTACTCATCGGAAGCAAAAGGCGGCGCTATAGCGCCGCGCTGGAACGTCCTGATTTTGCATCAGAATTTTGCATCAGGAAAACTCCATGTTTTCTGCCGGATCGGCTTCCATTGCCGATCAGATCGAAGCCGGCTCTGATACGGCGGACGACGCACTCTCGAAAGAAAACCAGTATGAGCGTTTCCCTTTACGCGTTCACCTGTGGTGCACTCGAAGGTGAGTTCAGTCGGGTCATGGAAGGCGCCGAAGGCCGGGTCACCATGCCGATACCGGTTTTCTTGATCGAGCATCCGAAAGGACGAGTCCTTTTCGACAGCGGGCTGCACCCAGATTGCCAGCACGATCCCGTCGGCAGGCTCGGCGAACGAATGACCAGCATCTATGAGATCAGGTTCGCCCCCGGTGAAGAAATTAGCGCCCGGCTGGAGGCCATCGACCGCGATCCCACTCGCATTGATTTCATCATCAATTCGCATTTCCATTTCGACCATGTCGGAGGCAATGCCCTTATCCCGAATGCGTCGATGATCGTGCAACGCAGAGAGTGGGAGGCGCGCTTAAATCCCGATGTTGCCATACCGCACGGCTACGATCCCCGCGATTACGATATTGGCCACGGCCTTCGACTTATAGACGGCGAACACGACGTTTTCGGCGATGGTTCGGTCGTATGCATGCCCTCCTACGGCCACACGCCGGGTCACCAATCGCTCCGGGTAAGGCTGGCCAGTGGCGATACCGTGCTTGCGGCAGATGCCTGCTACTTTTGCCAGACGCTCCATGAAAGACGTCTGCCGCGCTATGTTTTCGACCGCGAAGCAATGATGGCATCTCTTGATCGGTTGCAAGCGCTCGAAACCGCCGGTGCTCGCATTATTTTCGGGCACGATCCCGAGTTCTGGCAGGGTGTCCCACAAGGCCCCGTAGCACTCCGTTGAGGCCGGCAGCCCCTCGCGTGCGTTTTTCTTGAATTTCGCGACGCCTAGACGCGTGCGATTGCTGGGGTAGGCAGACTTTGCTTGCTTCTCATCAACCGAAACGGGTGGGGTAGATGCGCTATGCACAGTCTGGTCGGGGTATGGAAGTTGATTGAGACGCGGGCGTTCGACGAAGCGGGTCGAGAGGTGCCTTCCCCCTTTGGTCCGACGCCCATGGGTGTTGCAATCTTCGACGCTGAACGAGGGATGGCGATGGGCTGTGACAGCCGCACGACGTTGCCACCAGAAGCAAAGCGCGCCTTCGTAGCCTACTGCGGCAGATATACTTTCGATGGCATAAAGCTCGTAACCCACGCTGATGGGGCATCGAGTCCGGAATTATTGGAAGATCAGGTCCGACACATCCGCTTCGACGGTTCACGGCGAATGACAGCCGTTCCTGTCTCCCGTCTTTTTGGCCGGAGCGGTGGCGTCGAACTTGTCTGGGAACGGGTCGGCTGAGGGCGTCAGTCCCCGCCCTCATGGTAGGCCGCCTACCGCAGCCCGCCGTGGACGTGAGTTCGCCCTAGCCGCTTTATGTTTCCCGATCGCCAGCAGCCCTGACTTACCATAGACTCCGTTGTGCAGTTCGTGGGAGGGCACATGGCCACACTGAATGTCGCGGATCTCTCTCCGGTGCAGCTTGAGGTCTGGCAACTCGAACAGGACTATTGGGCTCTGACCAAAGAGCGAGACGTTGAAGGGCTGGTCGCGCTCGCGCATGATCGGGTAACTGTGTGGCCGCATGTTGCCCCGCTGCCAGTTGCTGACAGAGCCCATTTCCGCGACGGCCAACGGACGCGCTGCGAGCGCGACCCCGTCGCCGCGTATGAACTGAGTTGCCACGCTGTTGAGGTGCACGGCGACGCAGCCATCGTCTATTACGCCGTCGCCACCAGCACAGCGCCCCTTGACGGGACGCCGGAGAAGAGGCGCTGCATCTGCATCACGCATATCTGGATCAAGGACCACGGCGAGTGGCGGCTTGCGGGCGGCATGTCCCGGTCCGCAGGATAGGTTCCTCCGAGAAGCCGAGTAACGCCCGCCTGCGCCGCCGTAGCATCCCGGCAACGCCGCATAATTGTCTATTACGTCAAATTCCGTATCAGGGGCCTACCCGTTACGCCAACGCCTGATACACCAATGGTCGAAAGGCGTTTAGACACCAGTCTAACTGGTTGCGCTGATTGATCATCATCACGGCCGCCATCTGGTACTGCGGATCAATGACAAATTGTGTTCCAAAGGCACCGCCCCAAAAAAAGCTCCCGGCCGAGCCCGGGTGAGGATGTGCAGTGCCCCCAAGATCCACAGCGAACCCGAGGCCAAAGCCGCGGCCAGGGCCGAGCAGCCGATTCCCAGCGGGCGAGTCGTGCGGGATGGCCCCCAGATGGTCTCGGGACATATGGGCGACTGTGCCGGCACCCAGTACCCGAGTTCCTTCTAGCGTGCCGCCGTCGAGTATCATCTGGCAGAACCGAAGATAGTCGGACGCAGTGCCGACGAGACCGGAATTGCCGCCAATGCGAGCTGGCAGAAGCCGCCCGTCCTGCCTCGGCGGAAGCTCGCCGGTAAGCTTGTCGATGCATGGCTCGGTAAGGCGACCCCATTCTGTTTCGGGCGTGACGAAACCCGTATCCACCATTTGCAACGGTTTCGTGACCTGGTCGGCCACGTAGTGTTCCAAGCTCATGCCCGAGACGACCTCCACCACCCGCGCGAGCACGTCGGAGGAGATCGAATAGTCCCAGATCGTGCTTGGCTGGTGCATCAGCGGAAGAGCGGCCAGCTTGTCGATGCAGGCGGCAAGAGGCTGCTCCGGATCGTGTATGCCGGTTTGGGCGTACAGCTTGCCGACGGGGGAATCCGGGTAAACCGTGGCGCTACCGATGCCCGCAGTATGCCGAAGCAGATCGAGCAGGGTGATCGGGAGGCGGGCTGGCTCCAGACCGTAGGTCGTCAGTACCTTGGCATCGCGGAAGGCGGGAAGGAAAAGCTCTAACGGGTCAGTCAGAAACATGCGAGCTCGTTCAATTAGGATCATGGCGGCAACAGAAGCGATCGGTTTGGTCATGGACGCGAGCGGGAAAATCGCGTCGGGCTTCATCCGCTCGGTCTTCGCGGTATCTCGGTAACCTACCGCTTGTAGGAAGGCGAGCTTCCCTTCGCGCACCATCCCTAACACGGCGCCGCCAATGCGGTTATCGGCGACCGCATCGTCCAACACGCTCATCGCTTTGACGAGGCGCTCCGGCACTAAGCCCGCTGATTCCGGTGCTGCTGTGATCATCTGGCCCCTCCAAGGATGGCGCGAGCTTCGGCACGTTACGTCAGAGTCCGCCGCGCTGCGAATTTCTTGACTTTCGCAGCATGTGCTAGAGCGCTGATGCCCAAACGTAGTATGCTGTAATCAGAGAGGGAGGCAGCAATGGGAGAAGCAGGCCTTTCCGGATTGATCGGCTCCTGGCGGCTGATCTCGGTGCAATTCAGAATGTCCGACAACGGCGAAGTTATCGACGAACCCATAGAGGGGGTCGCCACGTTCGACGCCAACGGGCGCTGGACCGTGGTCGCAGTCCCCTCGGATTTAGCCGGACCTACGAGCGACGCGGAACGTGCCGCGATCTTCAACCGGACAATTGCCTTTTCTGGGCGATGTGAGTTGCACGGGAACCAAATGAATGTAAAGGCTGATGTCGCGTGGAATCCTGCATTCAAGGGAATGGAATTCACGCGTTTCCTCGATCTGGAAGGAGATAGGTTGACCATCACTCAGCCTGAGTGGGAGCATCCATTCTTTAAAGGTCGAAAGACCGTCGTTGTCGTTTCGTGGGAACGAGAACGGTAATTTATGAGAGGTGATCGACTATCGGAGACACCGCGCAAGGCACGGGTCCGGGCGTAGGTAGGGGACGCGATATCTAGTTCGTATTGGCAAGAAACGCCTGGACGAACGGCAAGGCCATGCCACTGCGTGCAAACCCCATCGCGTGCGATATCTCCGGTAGTATCACAAAGCTGGCGTTTGCATCGCCGCCACGCAGTTTCGGACTTGGGCGAGGCGGGGATCAGCGCCCCCGCAGTAGAGCAGACAGGGCATCCGCATCTCCGGCATGACCTCGGCCATGGAAGGGCGATCATGTGTGGATGCGGCCAGCGCGGCGAGATCGTTGCGGATTAGCCGCTGCTGCAGCTCTGACGAGAAGTATTCGCCCCACAGCGGCCGCACCGTTGTGATAAAGTTCTCGGGGTCCTGTGGAAACAGGTCTCGGAATGCCTGCATATTTTCAGCGTATGGATGGGCGCCGCCCAGCACCAGTGCCCGAAGCCGATCCGGCGCGTGCTTCGCCACGCCGAATCCAATCCAGCCGCCCAATGAATAACCCATGTAGCTGGCTTCACGAATGCCAAGTTCATCCAAAACGGCAACGATGTCGCTGGCCCTCAGGGCGATGTTGTAGGCAGCCGAATCGTGCGGCTTGTCGCTTTCTCCGTGCCCCCTGGCGTCAATCAGGATGAGGCGATTGGCACGCTTCAGGGCCTCGACGTAGCCGAACTCGCGTCAGGCTGCGTCTGCCACCGATAACCGGCCTTCTCAGAGCGCTCTCCAAGAATTCGGGCAGCCGCCCACGATGCTATGCTCGCAAGAAAGCCCGACACTTTCTCTTCCCTTTCCCGAGCAGTCTTTCTTCAATCACCGCACGGCGCCTTGCTAGGGCAGCTCGCGCTGCTGCGGCGTCCTCAAGCAGGATCGCTTGCACGGTAGTAATATCTTTCTTTCTGGTTTGTCGGACAGACTGTCCGCCGCAGGAGGGCGGCGGGGGAGCGGCCCTTGGAATAAGCTCGTAAGCGTTGCTAGTCTGCTCTGTCCGCCAGCCTGTCCAGACAAGTCTTGTTTGCCACCGCAGCAATCCAAGGGACTGCAGGGCGGCGATCGCCCGCCGCACGGTGCGCGCGCTGCAGCCGGCGTCGCGGGCAAGCGTCTCATGACATGGGTCGCATCGGCCATCCTCGCTCAACCGCTTCAGTAGCGCCTGGCCGACCCATTCGGCTTTGGCACTGAGCCGACCGGCACGCGCATGGGCGCGCAGAAGGTAGCGGAACCGGGCGCGCTCTTGGCGATCCAGAGGACGACGCGGGCCACTGGCGAACAGGCTGCCACGCCGCCACGGCCGGGGATGCGCTGGAAGGGTCATCATTCAGGTGTCCTGTGCCAATGACAGGGCTGCCCTGAGGGGTGCCAGGCACCGGGCGCAGCTCTCCCGTTGCAAGAAAAGCGTCTCTTGCTAAAGAGCCCGAATTGAGAGAAGATTGAGCTGTCAGGTTCAATCGTTCTCTCAGCTTTCGGCCGGATGTCGTGGCCCGCCTCTCAAGGCGGGCTTTGTCATGTCTGAGGTCTGGGTTACGCGGTTCCTTTGCGACTTTTCTGTCCCGTTGTACGCACCCCGATTACGACGGTGTGCGGACTTCTTCACAGCGGAGGTGGAATGTCAGCAGATTCCGCTGACAAAAACTCCACCCCTAAAAGGCCGGTCAGTTGTTGTGAGTTCCATAAGGAGTAAGCCTTTGGCCAGGCCAACCAAACCGACAGGCGGAGCGAAGCGTAGCAATGACCCAGCGGGATATACAAAGGACTTTGTAACGAACGTTGCGGCGCGGTTTAACATCGAGATCGGCCAAAGGAATCTGGCTCGAATACTCGGAGAAATCAGACGGCGCTATATTTTGGCAAACCGTATTGACTTCCGCGATGCACGTAGCGAGGACCGCTTAGAATATTCTCGCCGCCTAAAAATCATCACGAAATTCAAGGAGAAATTGCGCCCCTGGGCGCTCCATGACATGGCAGCTGATATGGCTTATGCTGCTCTAGTTTCGAGCGATCACCAGCGACAGCGAGGAGACGAACTTGTCCGCGAGCTATGGGGCCGCCTTGAATTGGCCGAACAGAGTGCAGCGCTAACTGTTCAAAGGTTAACCTCCAAGGGAGGGCGCCCGATCAATTACGGATTAGAGGCTCTGACCAGGAGAGCGGCTGACTTCTGGATTGAAACGCTGAAACGAGAATTCACCATCGACCATCATCAGGGAAGCGGTTTGACCGAAGCGTTTCAGTTTGTGCGAACACTGGTGCTGCCAACAGATGCAATACCCGATCTAAAAATCGTCACAGCGATGCGAGCTGAAATCAAGTCCCGCAGGTCGTCGGGCACGCCCACTCGACGGGCCGGGCAATCCCCCGCGAAACGGCAATCTTAGGCTGGTTTTTCGTCTCGTCTGGGATGGGGTTCTTGTCAACTTTTTACTGACATTCCATCGCCGTTGAGGAGAAAATGAGCGACGTTCGTAATCGGGGTGGTGCGACGAATGTCTGTGAATCCTCTCGCCGCGCCGGCGACCACGACCGATGGACGGGACCGACTGATGAACGAACAGGCGGCCGCGGCCCTCCTCGGTTACACCCCCCGCGCGCTACAGAATTGGCGTTTGCGGGGCGGCGGCCCGATCTTTGTGAAGGTCTCAGCGCGCTCCGTCCGCTACCGGCACTGCGATCTGATGACTTGGATCGAGGCCAAGCTCCACAGGAGCAGCACGGATCCGGTTCGCAACCATCGCCACCGAGAGCAGAGCGAAACGTCGACAAACTCGTTCAATCATAGTCTTAGCCGTGCGCGAGAACGGGGATGAGTGATCCGGGGCAACGAGAGGTCAAGGGTCAGCCAGTAGGCGTCGGCATGGTGTCCCTCTGCTCCTAGATGTTGGTGTGGGCATGGCACGCCCGATTGCGGACCTTCCCGCTCCCCCCAAGGCCGTAATCCGGGCACCTCAGTGACAATAGAAGGCCCAGATCTCCAAACCCCCAGGCTATAGCTGGCCCCGCCACGCGGCCCTGAGTCGCGCCAGACGCCCCTTCCCTGCCCTAGCCTGTTCTGCCCGCCTGAATTCCTCGGCGGATTCCTGGGCCTCCTGGGCGACGCGCCGGGCCTGACTGAGCTGGGTCGTCAACTCGGCGGTCTCGACCGTCAGGGCGTTCCCCTCCGCCTCGGCCGTGACAAGTTGGACCTGCAACGCCTCGATCTTGTCTCGCAGCTCGGCAGCCAGGTCTTCCGCGCGCTGGGCCCTATCCTCTGCGGCTCGCCGATCTTCGTACGCAGCGTCGGCTCGGTATACGGCGGCCTGGGTTTTCGAATCTGCCGCTTCAACACGCTTTTCCGCCCGATCAGCCCTTAAATCGGCCAGCACGGCCCTCTGGTCGGCTCTATCTGCTCGATCTCGAGCCTGTTCAGCTAGGATTTCTGCCTGATTTGCCCGATTCTCGGTGCGAAGCAATTGCTCTCGGAGGGTGACAACAGCAGTGTCTAGGGCACTTATGACCCCGGTGATATCACCCGGCCTGTCACCAGGTATGTCACCGGCGTCATCACCTGGTTTTGGCGTTCGCGGAGCGGCTTCTATCACCGGGACAGCCACCCGGGCGGCCCCATCGTTGCCGGCCTGCCGGCGCCAGCGGCGGCGGATAGCGAGGCGCTTGGCGGACGCAGCATCGATCCCGCGGGCCCGGCCGAGTTCAGCATACGTCATCCAGGTGACATCACTGGTGACGTCTCTGGTGATCTCATCCATGACATGGACGGTGACAGCCGAAACCGCGCCCGGGGAAGCCTAAATCGGCTCTCTCCCACGGTTGGGTGGAAGTGTGACCTGCCAGCCACGCCAAATGGCTGCTGCATCTGTCTCCGCCAAGCAAGCCGTCCGCGACAACGGGGCAGGGAAGGGGCTTGCATAGCTGAGCGCCACCTGCCGGCGCATGTCGGGCCTGCGAGTTCGCCGTGCTCGGCAGGCAGGTCGCCGGCGCTGTCCGAAGGAACTCGGGCACGTCGCCCAAGCCACCGTGCGCTGGCAGTCCGCAGACGCTAATTTGCTAGAATCTCGGCCGGTGCCTTCGTCGCCTGGTGGGTTCCGGCTCTTGGATCGTCTCCGGGAGGGGTGGCTTGGGAGGAATGGGAGGAATCACCTTGATTGGTTCAGGCTCAGGATCCCGTGCCGCCTGACGCCGCGGATTTCGCCGCGCACCGAGCGCCGGCTCAGGAATGGGAAGGGCAATCACGTCCTCTGTCGGCATATGGAGCATGGCTTCCTGACCATCGTCCTCGGCCCGCGCGGGTTCGTCTTGTGGGTTCACCGTGCGTCGGTCGGCCAAGCCGAGCATACCGAGCATCATCGCGCTCAGCGTATCGGCCATTCGCTGGCTTCCCGGGCGCAAGGTGCCGGCGTCGTGCAGGAGCGCGTCGAGGGCGGTTGCCTCGGCAATCTGCATCGCTGAGCGAACGGCGCGCTCCGGATGCCTGACGCCCTTGAGGCGGGGGGCGAGAAGGGCCACGGCGCTGTCGGTCAAGGCGGTGCGGTAGCGAAGCAATGGCTCAAGCTTCTTGCGGTCGAGGTGGCCGCGCTTCAGCGCCGCACGGACGACGCCGGCCCCGGGCCCGTGCAGGCCGCGCATCATCGCCTCCACGATGGCCTGCGTGACTTCGCCGGCGGTGCTGCGCTGCCATCGCTCCGGGTCGAGTTCCCGTTCCATCTGTTGCTGTGCGTTGTGCAGCCCCTCGTGGACGACCCTGCCGAGAAACGCATCCTTGTTGGAAAAGCGCTGGTAGAAAGCGCCGACCGAGATGCCAGCTGCGCCGGCCAGCTGAGCGACCGAAATTTGCTCATGGTCTTTTTCGGCCAGCAACCGGCGGGCTGCGTGATGGAGCTTGAAGGTTCGCTGATCCCGCTGGCCTTTTTTGATGCGGCGTTTGGCGTGGCGAAATATGCGGCTGAATAATTTTGCCATCCCACTCTCGGACGAAATGAATTCCCAACAATTAAATCGCCCGGCTTGAATTTCCAGGGACTTGGGTGAAAAGATGAATCCGAATTCGGATTCTAGCGTTTGGCCCATCCATAGCCGCTCTTGTCGCGCTGGACGGCGGGGGAGTCTGCAGCCTGTTGGGGTGCACCGCCTCACACTTGCCGGTTAGAGGGCTGCTGGCGCGTCTCGGTTTGCCGGCCTGCTGCCGAAAGCGGCGCAGTCTGGGCAGAGCGAGACGGCGGGAGATGGGGCGGCGAAGAAATACCGGCATTCGGGACACTGCTGCTTGATCATGCCGGGAAGCGGCTCCCAGGGCTGGGCGTTGATGACCCGGCTATCCGCTTCTTCGTCCCTCATGCGGCTTCCTTTTACGGTTCTGTGGCTCCGGTGTGCCCGCAGCCTCCTTGTTCGATGCCCTTCTTTGATGCGACGACGGCGCCGAATCGAGCAAGGGCACGTTCAAGCGAGCTGTTGGGGTTGGCCGCGGTGGTCTGTACAGAGGGAAGAATCTCTTGATTCAGAGTTCCGCCTGGATTTTCCGACTTGGAAGCAGGCCGGCCTG
>Ga0206896_1149_pt1 | contig 14354 bp, 11 predicted proteins | sample Alteio_BWOrgHeat_52_FD_152969 | JGI IMG/M metagenome (GOLD analysis project Ga0206896, IMG submission 152969) | Enriched cells from forest soil in Barre Woods Harvard Forest LTER site, Petersham, Massachusetts, United States -... | ecosystem: Environmental > Terrestrial > Soil > Temperate forest >... | reverse complement strand
TACACGGATTTCGAGCTGGTCGCGATCAACGACGGTTCGACGGATCAATCGCTGCCGCTTCTACAGAGTTTCAAAGATCACCGTTTGCGGGTGATTTCCAACGAGAGAAACCTGGGGCTCACTGTCTCACTCAATCGGGGGCTGCGGCTGGCCCGCGGGACACTCATTGCAAGGCAAGATGCAGATGACATCGCGATGCCGGAACGGCTGGAAAAGCAGGTAAAGCACATGCACCGGCATCCGTCCGTGGGCATCGTGGGAACTCAGGCCGAAACGATCGGGCCGGATGGCAAACCAATCGGAATCCTTAGCCAACATAAAGCCTGCACCCACGATGGCATTTGCTTCGCACTGGTCTTTGGAAATCCCTTCGTGCATTCGTCCGTCGTATTCCGCAAGAATCTGATCGCCGAGCAACTTGGGGGATACGATGAGAGGTATCGCTACAATCAGGATTTTGCCCTGTGGTCGAAGGCTCTGCGGATCACGCAGGGGGCCAATTTGGATGAGGAACTGGTCAAATACCGGAGTCATCCGCATTCTGTGACTCGGCCGACGGATGCGACCCGTGCCGCATTTCGTTCCAATATAGATCTAAATATAGCGGTGCAAAAGGAAAACATAAAATGGGCATTGGGTAGTACGGAATTGGAAGAATGGGCGCGATTGTGGTCAAACTTGAACGTGCCGTACATTTTGAAGGAGCCGCAGCAAGCCGGCCGGATTCATGAATTTATAGGCCAAATCTATCGACGATATCTCGCCGCAAGGCCTTATGCAGATAAGAACCGCGAGATTAAACTCCTTGTAGCACAAGCCTATCGGCAACTGGCGCGGCTTTGTTGCGGAGAAAATCCATTGTGGACTTTTCGCGCGCTTATCACTGGTGCCAGGCATGATCCTGCTGGAACAATGCAGGAACTAGTCCGCGCGTGCCGCCGAGTGACGAGGGTTAGGAGGTAGCGTTATTCAAGCCTCCATTATGTACACACCCAATACCGGGAGCAAAAAGACCGGAAGGATTGATTCCCTAGATGGGCTTAGGGGAGTTGCAATCATCGGCGTTGTGCTTTACCATTATTTTAATGTATCAAGACGTGAATACCATTATATTACACTCCCTATAAGTGACACATATGCATACCTATTTCGGTATGGGTGGCTAGGGGTCCAACTATTTTTTTGTATTTCTGGATTCGTCATTACATTTACGCTACATCGCTCTTCTGATTGGGCCGATTTCGCCATTCGTCGTTTTGCGAGACTCTGGCCAGGGATGCTTTTTTGTTCGGTTTGTACGTTTTGCTTCATGGCGATTATTAAGCACGGGTTTAAGGATTCTTTCCTCAACTTTCTTCCGTCTTTGACATTTACCGATCCCGCCTTGAGCAACGCGGTGCTCCACAGGTCTGGTATATCATACATAGACGGATCATATTGGACGCTTTTCGTTGAGGTGAGATTTTACGCTATGGCTGCGTTTCTTTATTTTTTATCTCAGAAGCGTTTTTTAATATCCGTCTGTTACACGACTGTTTTAGTTGGGGCGCTGTTTACGATTTCGTTGAAATACAACATAGTGCTGCTTAGACAGATGCTTGGATTGCTAACGATATCATATCACTTGCCATGGTTTAGTTTTGGTGTTGCGTGTTATTACCTGTTTTATGGATATGAGACACGTCGCGCGTATTTATTAATTATAATAGCAGCTCTGCTGTTATTTATTAAAAATTGGGCGTTGGCCAGCCAGCTGCCGGATCCGCAGTCAGCGCAGGGCGAACTCTATGGAATTCTATTTGTGTTGCCGCTATTTTGGCTCGCACTTCGCTGTCCTTTGATTTCAAAAATGCTATCAGTGAGGCCGCTGACGTACTTAGGTGGAATTTCCTATGGCGTCTATTTGCTTCACCAGAAGATAGGTGTACAATGTCTGTTGTTCGTTGGTAATCCGCTTGGTCTGAGCCCGTATACCTATGTTATTAACGTTTTGGCTGTTTGCACGATTGTCACTATTTTGGCTCAATTTTCATTCTGTCTCATCGAAGGGCCTACGCGGGAGTTCATTAACGCATATCGTGTGCGAATTCTACGTAAGGGGCGAGCGCGCGAGGTTCTTAGTGATCTTCTGACGTCGAAAGGAGCGGATGCTGACCACGACGGAGGTGATCATGCGTGACATGATGCGCTCTCTTATTTGGGGCAATAGAACGTGCCGCTTGGCTTGGACCCTACTACAAGCGAGACAGACGGAGAGGCTCTATCGGAAACGTCGGGACTACTATCACAAACAGATCGGGAATCCCTCGCTCGAACAAACAAGGTCCGCTATAGCGAATCGCTTGGCCTTGCGTGGTATTCATCCGCGGAAACTGAAAGTCGGAAAAGTCCACACCTTCGCATTTATCCCGCAAAACGCTTGGCACGAACAGCTCCTGCCAGATCTCTCCGAACTCGGACCTTTGTCTCTTTTTGACTATCGCGCGTTGGGTTATGACGAGTGGGATTTTTACAATCCAAGGAGATGGAACCAGAAGCGGATTAAGAAGAGAACGGAAATGACGGCGGCGATGACCGCTGCCTTTACGCGAATTCATAGCGAGTCGCCTGTCGATTGGGCGTTTTTTTATGGAGGGGGACAGGAGGTGGAGGCCAAGGCGATCAACCAATTGAGCGCTCGGCACAAAGTCCCATTCGTCGACATGACTTTTGACGACAAGCAGGGCTGGAGTGGCCGATCATGCGGCGATCATTGCACCGGCACGCGCGATATTACCGCTAACTTCGACGCTTTTTTCACTTCATCGCGCGTCGCATGCGGTTGGCACGCCGCCCATGGAGGGAGGGGCGTGTACATGCCGGAAGGAGTTGATTGCGGATTTTATTGCCCTATTGAGAGGAAGCACGACATCGCGGTCAGCTTTGTCGGATCCGCCTATGGGTTTCGCCGCGATGCAATCGAATATCTCCGTCAATTCGGACTCGAAATTGAATGCTATGGGACAGGATGGAGGAACGGTCCCGCGGAAAACCCATCGGATATATACAACCGATCGAAAGTCGTTTTGGGCATGGGTGGAATAGGTTACTCCGAAGGGCTCACGAATCTTAAAGGACGCGATTTTGAGGTGCCAGCAGCCGGCGGGGGTGTCTATGTGACAAGTTTCAATCCGGAGTTGGCCGAGCATTTCGTCATCGGGAAAGAGATTGCTTGCTATCGCACGCGGGACGAAATGCTCGAGCAGGTGCGCTATTATTTAGAAAATTCTGACAAGGCGGCCGAGATGTCCAAACGCGCCCGCATCCGTTCTCTCCAGGAACATCGTTGGTTACATCGCTACGTCTTCATGCTCCGGGAGCTGGGGTTCACGCTGGAATAATTCGGGTTAAGACCGCTAAAAATGGGCGCACGATATTTCAGCATTGTTATGCCAGTACTAAATCGGGAGCGGGAGATCGTTCGCGCCCTGAACAGCTGCGCCAACCAGTCTTTTACCGATTTCGAAATCTGCGTTGTCGACGGAAATTCCGCGGATCGGACGCGACATGAGGTCGAGAAATTTGCGACGAGGGACAAGCGTTTTCGACTACTCGTTGACGTCGATAACCGTGGCATTTGTCCGGCAAGGAATGCGGGGATTCGTAGCACTGAGGGGAAATGGGTGATTTTCCTGGATAGCGACATGGCCCTGCTTCCAGGAGCTCTGGCGGCATTGTATTCGTTCACCAGAGCGGCCGACACTAAAACCGGAAACGTCATAAGCCAGATACGGCTGGACAGGGGCGGCATTTTACCGAGTCCGGACGATGGCGCTGGCACAGTGGTGTTCGATTATTCAGGATTTCTCCGTTGGACAAATACTCTGAAGATTTCGGAGTTTTTCAATTGTATCTCGCGTGAGGTATTTACGGACGGACTGCTGCTACCGGATTCACGGGCGCCTGAGGGGGGATTCCACTTGGATCTGGCGCGAAAGCGGCAAATCGAATTTCACAGCGTCCCATCCGCCATCTACTATACGGATGCCGTGAATCGAAATACCGCGGCTAGGGACTGGCGGCAAATGAAGAGGATACTCGAGCGCAATGCTCCTGACTGGGGAATCGAGTCGAGGAGGGTCCTGCGCGAGCATGGCGCTGCGCTGCGCTCGCTGGCGAGCGACCGGCATCGGGAATATCTTTCCGGGCTTATCCTGAATGCCCTGCTTCTCGGAAGAAAAATAGAGGCGATCCGCTATTGGCTGCGCTACACCCGTGCGGGCGGACGGTCGTGGAAATACGTCTCCTCAATGGTCGTCGGCTTGGCCAATTCAACCGCCTTCAAGTGCTTACTGGCGAAGCGTTATGCTAAGGGCTGAAACCAGCGCGCGCGCTGCCTCGCGAGCCGGAGTGCCATGCATCCGGATCACGCGACGTCTGGCTGTGATGCTGGTCACGGCACTTCTGCTGGCGGCCGCTTGCGGAACTGTATACCTGCTATCGCTGCGAGCGGAATCCGCGGACTATGCAGTTGTATTCGCGCCAGCTCTGGCCAGCTTCGGCATCTTTGCGGTCACCTGGAATTTTCTCTGGCTCCGGACCGGCGAGATGCCTCTATTTGATATTGGAATCTTCGCCGCTTTGTCGACGGCGGTCTATACTTGCGCTCCATTGGTATCCTATGTGCTAACTGGATTCACATTCGAGTCCAGTGATGCACGACTGGCCACCTATCACATCTCACCGGCTGAACTCGGAAAGTTTCATTGGCAGCATGTGCTTTACCTTGGAATGCTTTGTTCTGCCTACTGTGCGATACGCACGAATAAAAAAGCATCCTCGCAGTTGCGCCTGAAGCAAGCAAACAGTCTATTCCTTTGGGCATTCCTGCTCGTGATCCTGGGCAGTATCTTATACTATTACTATGCTTATAATGCCAAATTGCTATGGTATAGTTATGGCTCAAAGGAGTACAGTGACGATATAACCGCATTAGCCTCAATGCCATTATTAGCTAAGCAAATCGCCGGCAAGCTAGGATATCTTTATATATTAGCTAAGATTGGCGCGATGCTAACACTGTTTGTTAGCCAGCGTCGTCCGCTCTGCGGACGGCTCTTGGCGGCGTGGCTAGCGGCAGAGGTTTTTTTGGTCGTATGGATAAGGGGGATGCGAACCGACTTCATCTTCGTCTGTATCGCGGCTACCTTGATGTGGCATAGGTTCGTAAAGCCGATCAGATTACCAACACTGGCGCTCGGGGGGGGGGGGCTTGTTTTCGATCTTCATGTTTCTGGGCGCGTATCGAAATCTTGACGCGAAGCAAGGCGTGGTGGCCGCGATGCAAGAGGCATTGCGCCAGGGCGCCAGTGCTAACAGCGAATTTACCATAATTCTGGGCAATGAGTACGACATGGCGCAAAAGATCGATCAGGGGATAAAGGTACCCCTTATGGTTCGATTGAATGATATTATAAACATCATGCCTCCCCAGCAATTTGTGCCGTTTGAGAAATTACCGGCCTCGGAGTGGTATCTCGACCAATTGGGAATTAGAGGTACGGGAACTGGGCTGATGTGGGGCGTTGTGACGCAAGCCATCACAGGCGGCAAATGGTCGGAATTGGCTGCGAGGGGCCTTTTGCTTGGCACATTTCTAGCATTGGTGCATAATTGGTATGTTAGGCGATCGGAGTTGGCAGGGCCAACGATAATATATTTATTTTTGTGTTTAAATATATACAATGTATATCGAGATACAACAGGTGCAATCCTGACGGTCATTGTCTGGGGTATCATCCCTTATTCATTGCTCTGTATCGGGGTGGCGCCGGGACTATTTGGAAAACTTAAGGCTTCTCGCACTCGGGCAGCGGCTTAGGCGCCCAAAGCGCATTCAGAATGCGGATATTGCATCTCATCCCTGCTCTGAGCGGGGGCGGCGCTGAACGCCAGCTCCAATATTTAGCTCCCGCCTTGGCCCGCCTTGGTCACGAGCTACATGTTGGCTACGTACAGAGAGGCCCCACGATGCCTGCGTTCCTGGGTGTCACTCTCCATCGCTTGTTGGCCCGTTCGAATTACGACCCATTGTTGCTCCGGCGGATTCGCAGGTTAATCAAACGGCTGCAGCCCGATGTTGTCCAGACTTGGGCACTGCAGATGGACGTGTTGGGGGGATTGGCGTCATTGAGCACGCATACGCCCTGGGTGTTTCGGGAAGCAAGTGTCGAATCATGCTACCGCAGGGATTGGAAGCGTCGAGTGCGCACCCTTATGGCCCGGTTTGCAACCGCGCTCGTCTCGAATTCCGAAGGTGGCGACGCCTATTGGAGCACGGTTGTTTCTGGATCCAGGCGATTCGTCGTCCGGAATGGGTTGCCGCTTGCAGCGCTGGACGCGACGGAGCGTTTTCTCGCCCAGCAGATTGGTGCGCCGGTTGTGCTGCATGTCGGTCGGTTGGCAGCGGATGGCACAGGCAACAAGAATGCGATGCAGGTGCTGGAAGTGCTTCATGCTGTCGCGCGGCGAAAAGAAATTGTCGGACTGTTTTGCGGCGATGGACCTGAACGAACCCGCCTCGAAAAGCGCTGCGATGAGCTGCGGCTGGCGAAGCACGTACACTTTCTTGGCGAAATTCCGATGGAGCGTGTCTGGAGCATAATGAAGAAGGCTGCGGCACTCGTGTCTTTGAGCGCCTACGAAGGATGCCCCAATACCGTGCTGGAAGCGATGGCCTGCCATTGCCCGCTGGTCATCTCGGACATACCGGCGCACCGTGAGATCGCAGACGAGAACTGCGCGTGGCTTGTGGATATCACCAATACAGAGCAGGTGGCCCAAGCGGTGCTGGATGCAATTAGCGATCGGGAAAAGGCGGTCACGCGTACCGAGTTGGCGCGGCGCAAGGCGGAGGCAATGGACATCGCGAGCGTTGCGCTCTCTTATGTCGATGTTTATGAACGGCTGCTCCAATGAGACCAATGCAAAGCAGGAACTTCTGTGCCATGATGGGCGAAAAAATTAGGTCGTTATGTGTGGTATTGTCGGATTGATATCTCGAGCTCCGGTTGAGGACCGCACTATCCTCGAACGTATGCGCGATTCCATGAGGCATCGTGGACCGGATGGGAAGGGAGCGTGGTGGTCCGAGAACGGCTGTGTGGGATTAGGGCACCGGCGCCTGGCGATTATAGACTTGTCGGATCACGCAGCGCAGCCAATGAGGGATGCAAGCCGACGCTACACTATAGTTTTCAATGGCGAGATATATAATTATATCGAGATCCGAAAGCAACTCGAAAGCGAAGGAATCTTCCTCCGGAGCAATTCCGACACGGAAGCTCTCCTTGAAGGATTCGCTTTTTGGGGTCCGGCGGTCCTCAGCCGGCTGAATGGAATGTTTGCGTTCGCCATTTACGATGGTGTGAAAAAGGAGGTATTTCTTGCGCGCGACCGGGCAGGTGAGAAGCCCTTGTATTATGCCGAAGTCGAGGGCGAATTTTTTTTTGGATCGGAAGTGAAGGCGCTGTTAGCCAACCCACGGCTGCCGCGCGTCATCGATTCGGCGGCCCTCAACCACTATCTGGCCTTCGGCTACCTTCCGCGGGAACTGTGTATGCTCCGCTGCGTAAAAAAGCTCCCACCGGCTCACGCCGCAGTCTACCACTGCACGGCACACACGCTGAAGAAATTTGCCTATTGGACCGTGCCGGAGCCGCGTCTGCAGTCCGGGCGCACTGAGGAAGAATTGGCTGATGAGTTGGAGTCCCTCTTGCGAGACAGCGTTCGGCGACAATTGGTGGCAGATGTCCCGGTAGGCGTGCTTTTGAGCGGAGGGCTTGACTCGAGTCTTATCACCGGTTTGGCGGCGGCGGCCTCAGGGCGGTCGGTGCGCACGTTCACGGTGACGTTCCCGGGAGATAAGGCCTTCGACGAAGCCCCGCATGCGCGTTTGATTGCTGAGGCCTTTGGCACCCAGCACATGGAACTGCAGGCGCAGGAAGCCTCGCCGGAAATCCTGCCCACCCTAGCCGCGCAATACGACGATCCCATGGGCGATTCGTCGATGATACCAACTTACCTGATATCCAAGCTCGTGCGGGAGCATTGCACGGTGGCGTTGGGTGGCGACGGGGGCGACGAATTGTTCGGAGGCTACCAGCATTACAACCGACTGCTTCGCATCGTGCAGCTGCAGCAGCGAATCCCTGCTTGGCTCTGCGCTGCCGGCGCTTCAGGCGCTGCGCACTTGTTGCCGGTCGGCTTCAAGGGAAGGAATTACGCCATGGCGTTGGGGGCGCGATCGGCGCTCGCACCAGGGTTTGTGACTGCGCATTTCGACGCGGCTGCGCGCCAGCTGCTGCTGCGATCGGCGCCTCCGAGGAAAAACGATGGGACGGCAAGTCCCGAGGACCTGCGCGACGCTCTGGCCATCGCGTGGCGCACGCCGCTGGAGAAAGCGCAGGGGGTCGATTTTTTGACCTATCTGCCTGACGACATTTTGGTCAAAGTTGACCGGGCGAGCATGCTCGCCTCCCTTGAGGTGCGGGCGCCTCTGCTCGATTATCGCGTGATCGAACTGGCCTTTCGCGACGTACCCAGCGATTTGAAGGCGACTATTCATTCTCGAAAAATTCTCCTGAAACGAGTTGCCGCAAAAATTCTGCCGGCCAATTTCGATTTTCAGCGCAAACAGGGGTTTTCCATCCCGCTGACCCGCTGGCTCAAGAATGAGTGGGGCGAGCAGATCTACCCGCTGCTGCGCGACATGCCCCGGGAACTATTCCATCCCCGCGCGATCGAAGACATTATCCAGGGACAGAATCGCGGGCGCAATAACAGCCAGCGGATATTTATCCTTGTAATGTTCGAATTTTGGAGGCGACACTATAATGTCGCGATCGGGTAAGGAGGCCGACATTCTATAGCGCATGAGATTGGCGGTAGTCAACCTTACATCCGGAGGATTTAGCGGCGGCTATGAAAAATATCTGCAGCAGATTCTGCCTATCCTGCATGCGGATGGGGATGTATCTAAGATGTTCATATTCATGCCGCCGACACGTAGGATGGGAATGATCAGTGAGGCCGGCGTAATTGTTTGGCCCAGAAATGATCGGTTTTGGGGTCACCGGTTCTTGAAAAAGAGCCTGAAAGAGCGATCGGTCGACGTAGTCTTCTTCCCGACGGCCCGCTGGGTAAATACGGGTGGTATTCCCGCTGTCGTTATGGTTCGAAACATGGAGCCTTTGATCATGCCATGGAGCGGGCACAATCTTCTGGCTCGGGCGCGCAACATGGGGCGGGCGATAGTCGCCCGTCGGGCCTGTGATCGCGCATCACGTATCATAGCGGTTTCGGACTTTGTGAAAGATCGCATCACAAACCTGTGGAATATCGATTCCAGCAGGATCGGAGTCGTCTATCACGGATGCGATGGCAATGCGGAAACGACGTCCCCGGCGCGACCGGCGACGCTCGACCTCGGGGACGGGGAGCTGTTCATCGCGACGGCGGGTTCGATTCGGCCGGCCAGAGGTTTGGAGGATCTTATCGAGGCCATGCCGATGCTGCGGTCGTCCCATCCCGGCTTGAAGCTAGTGATTGCAGGGCAGAGCGATTCGGATACGAAACAATACGAACGGCACCTCCATTTCCTGGCAGATAGGCGAGGAGTGGCTTCCGCCATCCGCTGGGTGGGGAGGGCGTCCCGGGCGGAAATGAATTGGTGTTTTGCCCGCTGCCGGGCGTTTGTCCTGACGACGCGGGTTGAGGCTTGTCCCAACACGGCCCTGGAAGCGATGGCGCATGGATGTGCGATCGTGGCGGCGGAGTGCCCCCCGATGCCAGAGGTACTGAGAGAATGCGCCACTTATTATCCGGCGGGCAATGCGGGCTGCCTGGCGGAGGCAATCGAGCGGACGCTGGGCTTAGGAGAGGATGCGCGCTCCGTCATCCGACGTTCTGCCCAACGCCGAGCCGGAGATTTCACGTGGGACCGCTGCGCCGCCGCCACGATCCGGGAATTGAAGATGGCCATCGCTTCGCCATGAGATCTGCGGGCGTAGCGGCGGGGAGGAGTTCGTTTTCCTCGGGGGGGAAATCTGGCCTCCTGCGAGCCTATTTTGCCAGCGGATGGGCATTTTTTCTGCCCTATCTGGCGAGTTATCTGATCTACTGTGCGCTGGATTGGAACGTCCATGCCAGCACGCACCTCATCGGACGGTGGCAGGCTCCGAGCCTCGTCGCTATATTCGATTTTTGGCATGTGCTCCACATCGGTCTGGGAATAGCCGCATTCTGGCCCGCTGGCAAAGCGAAGCCGGGCCATTGCCTGGCCTCATGGGCGAGCCTCACTCCCTGGCTGCCACTACTGCTATTCTTTCTCCTTCCGGGAGCTTACCTCGAATTTCCCTCCGATCCCTGGGAGCATCTCAAGCGGATCGATGACTGGGCTGGAATCGACCAGATCTCGCACGACGGGAATTGGCTCAAGTTCAGCTATTTTCTCGAGTACAGCGTGCTGCGGTTTGCTGGCCCGGGTCGACAACTGCCCTGGCTGGGCATTTATTGCGCCGCCGTCGGCCTCCTGCTCTGTGTCCAATATGGAAGGCTTGCACGCGCGGCAGGCGTCTCGCCTTCGGGTGCAATGATCTTTGCCATCCTGCAGGCCGTGTTGTTTGGGAACAATACGTTCTCATTCTTCAGGTATTACGCTCTCAGTTCAACCCTAGTCTCGCAAATAGGGCTGATCGCGTTCCTGACTTTAATGATCCATGCGTTTACCACGCTCCGGACGGAATGGTGGGGATGGCCCGAAGCCTGCCGCCTGATCGTAGGCGGATTGTGCTTGAGCGTATTGATGGCCTTCAACCATCCGCAAGAGTTGGGCATGGCCGTGATAGGAACGGGGGCGGTGATCGGATGGGTTTGCACCGAACGCTGTAGGAGGAATTTCATTTATGTCGTCTTGTTCTGCGCCGTGGCCAGTGTCGGGGCCATTTGTTGGCTACCCCGAAATCCGGCGATCGACGCGATCTACATTCCCAGCGAAATCATCACACGACTCTATGGCTTCAACCTCTTTAATCCCGCCTCAATCGCATTTGACCGAGCCGTCGACATCATAGGCGGATTAGGGATGGCCGGATTGGCGGCGGCGCTGCTGCTCGCGGCCCGCAACGATGTGACGGCGTGGCTGACGCTCGGCCCGGTGTTTGCCCTCTGCTTGCCCTGCGTGGCGATCCCTTTCGCGAACGTCGTAACCACCCACGGCGGCGTTGGTGACATCAAGACGTTCCAGCGCCTGCTTCTGGGTATCCCGGCGGGATTGGCGATCGTAAAACTGATCGAAGTCCTTCCGCGTTGGACGGCTGGAATCCGTCTTGCTGCCAACAGAAAAGCAGAGAAGGCGGCGGCCTCAGCCGGGATTGGGCCTGGTCTGGTATCGTTGGGTTGGATCATAGGCCTGGGTGCTTTGACGGTATTGCCCGCGTCGACGCCCTATTACAATCGTTTTTGGAGTGCGACGGTTTGCGTCCCGGCTGACCTCGCAATGCATTCTGCCTGGACGGATGAGGCGCGTTTTCTGCAGGAGGACCAGGAGCGTTCCAATGGCCTCTTCGCATCGACGCCGGCGATTGAGTTTGTGACGATCGCGGAACGACCGGTGCGGGTTGTGGCCGCAGCGCGGACGTATTTCAACGATCACACAGTGCTGGCCGATAGAATCGGGCTCGTAAAATACACGTTGTATAACGAACCTAATAAGTCGCTGATAACTGAGATGATCCCAAAGTATGCGGCAATGTACACGCCTTATTCCTTTGCGGCGCTGGCCTCGAAGCACTGGTTGCCACAGGAGGTTGCAATTGGATTTTGCGGCGGACCAGAGTACAGGTCCATTGCGCGGCATCTCGGCCTGACGGCCGCAAGCGGAACGGCTGATTCATTGGTCTTTTACACGCATCCGAATGATAAATGAAGACGCGGCTCGGCCTGCGCCAATGGTGGCAGCCAAACCTGCATCGCGCAGCCCCCGCCTATTGGTCTTGGGCGGATCGGGAATGCTGGGGCATCGAATTTGGCTGCATTTGCAGGCGCGCTATGACACGTGGGTCACATTGCGGCGTCCGAAGGAAGCTTTCCGAGAATTCGGTCTTTTCGCTGAGGCAAAGGTAATCGAAGGATTAGCGGCATCGGATTTCGCCAGCCTGGAAGAATGTATTTCGAGCGTCCGACCGAATGTCGTGATCAACTGCATAGGCATCGTGAAGCAAATCAAGGAAGCGGCCGATCCAATCCCGAGCATTACGATAAACTCCTTGTTGCCGCATCAGGTGGCGAGAATTTGCGAGAGGATGGGAGCACGATTGATACATTTCAGCACCGACTGCGTCTTTTCGGGCCGGCGAGGAAGGTACAAGGAAGACGACACGGCCGACGCCGTTGATCTATACGGTCGCACGAAGTACTTGGGTGAAATCCGGGATCGCCCGTCAGCCATTACCTTACGAACATCGATCGTCGGGAAGGAGATCGATTCGGCCCATGGATTAATCGAATGGTTCCTCCGCCAAGAGGGTAAACGCGTGCGAGGATTCAAAAAGGCCATCTTCACCGGGCTTACGACCAACGAGATGGCTCGGGTGGTCGAGATGCTGATCGAACAGCAGCCGGCCGCTTCCGGCCTTTGGCACGTCGCGAGTGAACCCATTTCCAAGTTTGACCTACTGACATTAGTCAAGCAACGGCTTAAGTTGGCCGTCGAGATGGAGGAGGACTGCGAATTCGATTGTGATCGCAGCCTTGATGGGGAGAGATTCAATAAGACCTTCGGTTACCGGCCGCCAGGATGGCCGAATATGATCGATGAAATGGCCTTGGAAATGGAGAAATACAGGACAAGAAAACGATGACTAAAAACGGATCGCTCAAACCTTTCGCCGGGCAACGCATCCTCGTCACCGGCGGTACCGGCTCGCTCGGCAAGGCCGTCGTCCGCCGCTTGCTTACCGGGGAGATGGGCCGCCCCTCCAAGATCACTGTGTTTTCCCGCGATGAGGGGAAGCATCATCAGATGAAGCTGGACTTCAAGCATCAGACTGTTGGCACCGACGACATTTTTTATCATAATTTCGAGGACACTCTCGATTTTCGCGTCGGCGACGTTCGTGATTTTCACGCAATATTGCGCGCGGTGCGCGAAGCCGACGTCATCATCCATGCTGCCGCCCTCAAGCAGGTTCCCTCCTGCGAATATTTCCCCAGCGAGGCGGTGCTGACCAATATCATTGGCGCGCAAAATATCGTTGCCGCGATCCGAGAAAACGCGACGCCGGTCCGCCTCGCCATTGCGGTTTCCACCGACAAGGCGTGCAAGCCGATCAACGTGATGGGTATGAGCAAGGCCCTGCAGGAACGCATTTTTGTCGAGGGCAACCTCGGCACGCCGCGCACCCTTTTCGCCTGCGTGCGCTACGGCAACGTTGTTGCCTCCCGCGGCTCGGTCGTTCCGCTGTTCGCGGAGCAGATTCGCATTGGCGGACCCGTTACTCTTACGATTCCGGAGATGACACGCTTTCTCATTACGCTCGATGGTGCGGTTGACACCGTTTTTGCTGCGGTGCGCCACGCCCGGCCAGGAGATACATTTGTCCCTCGCCTGCCTTCCGCTACCGTGGAAAATATTGCCAAGGCCATGATTGGCGACCGCCCGATCAAGACCAAGGCCATCGGCATCCGCCCTGGCGAAAAGATCCACGAGATCATGATCTCCGAGGAGGAAGCCTACCGAACTGAAAAGAGCGGCGGCCATTACGTCATTCGTGCGACACTCCCTGAAGTTGCCCGCGAGGCGGTCATTAAACCCGCGCTGCGCGGCGAATACTCCTCCGCGCAGTCCGTCGTCGACCTTGAGGGAACCCGTGTGATCCTGCGCCAGGCCGGTTACGACATCTGAATATTGTTTCCTTCATGAAAATCATGACTCTTTTCGGGACGCGTCCCGAGATCATCCGGTTGAGCCTCATCATCAAGTTGATCGATCGCCATGCCGATCATGTGCTGGTGCATACCGGACAGAACTATGATCCAAACCTCAGCGACGTTTTTTTGCGCGACCTCGGTGTGCGCAAGCTCGATCACCATCTCGGCGTGCAAAGCGCGACTTTTGGCGACCAAGCCGGTCAGATTCTCGCGAAAACCGATGAACTTCTGGCGCGTGAGCGCCCGGACCGTCTGCTTATCCTTGGCGACACCAACAGCGGACTCGCCGCTATTGCGGCTGCGCATCGGGGCATTCCGGTTTACCATCTCGAGGCTGGCAACCGCTGCTATGACAATCGTGTGCCCGAAGAGGTCAACCGCCGCAT
>Ga0206896_1148_pt1 | contig 14373 bp, 15 predicted proteins | sample Alteio_BWOrgHeat_52_FD_152969 | JGI IMG/M metagenome (GOLD analysis project Ga0206896, IMG submission 152969) | Enriched cells from forest soil in Barre Woods Harvard Forest LTER site, Petersham, Massachusetts, United States -... | ecosystem: Environmental > Terrestrial > Soil > Temperate forest >... | reverse complement strand
CAGCCCAGGCCGGAATCGCATCCCGCATCGGCACCTCATCCGAGCAACGAAAAGCCCGAGCACCCGAACGGACACGGCCGATAACGGCAAGGAACGTGTTCTAAACCGAGCAGCCTGCCACAACCCGCAGGCTGCTTTTTTCATCCCTCTAACTGCGCGGAGTATCGCGCTGCGGATGCAGATTAAATGAACCGGGAGACATCCCGGTGAAGACAACGAACAAGTCACGACAGGAGAAAATTATGAATCGACCATTTGGATTGTTTACAGCAACCGCGCTGGCTGGCGGATGTCTGCTATTTGCGGGCGTGAAACCTTTGCACGCGAGCGGTGGTGTTGCGCTGCCGATCGGCTATGTTCAAGAGCATGGATGGGATGAGCCGCCCGGGGAACTGGATGAGGTGGCGCGTCGCGGATTCCACGATGGCATTGAAGGTGCGCGTAAGGACTACGGAAACCATCGCCACATGGACGTGAACAATCGCGAGGAATATCAGCATCCGCATGTTGCGCAACGGGATCGCGAGGCTTATCGGCATGGGTTTGAGCGTGGCTACCGGGTTGCGACGGAACATCTGATGGGTGAGCGGTAAGCTTGCTGTTTTTCAGACTTGACAGTCCCGCCGTTAACGGCGGGACTTTTTTTGCGCGGTTGGATTCTTCGGCGTCGCAGAGTTATTCGGTCGATTCCCGCCATTCACAGGCTGTGTGTGCACTGGTTGCTGCAGAGGCCGCGGCGCTGCCACTGTTGCGGGTCTACCCTTGTTGGCGCTGAAACGCTGCTCCGGATCCTTCGCAGCAGATTCAATGTGACGAGTCTGCTCAGGCGTCGGCGCTACGTGCTTTTCGCTCGCGTAGCGACGCTCTTCCGCCGTGGGCTGGTGCTGGATCCCACCGGGGCCGCCTGCATACGCCACATGATTGTTGTTGATGATAGTCGTGTTATGCACGATTGTCGTATTGACGTAGGTGTTGTGAATGACCGTTCTGTTCACGTTCACAACAGCCGTGTTGTAGGCAAAATGACCACCGCGCCATTCGCCGCCGGCAAAGCCGATGCCCATGTATCCGAATCCATAGTTCACGCCGCCGTAGTAGCCAACGTGGGGACCCCAATAACCGCCGTAGAAGCGATACACTCCGCCTTCAAAACCCCAGTAGGGAGGGGTCCAAAGGTATCCAACCTGAGGAGCCGGCATCCACGCGCCAGGAACCCAGTAATAGCCGCCGTCGCCATAGGCCCAGTAGCCAGGTGTCCACAAAAATCCATCCTGAGGGCAGGGAGGCTGTTCATAAACCACCAGCGGGGGAGGCGCAATGCCTACGCTGACAAACACTCCGGCATAAGAAGAGGCCGGAATAACGCAGAGCAATAGCGCGAGCAGAAAAAGTCGCGTTGAGCGAAATACTTTCATGTGAATCCTCCAAATCCTTTCATTGGGCGATCTGGCCGCGGAGTGAAACGTTCCGGGGCGGGATGCAAGTGAGTTCATTGGTTGCCAAAAGTTGCAGCCAGCTTACTGCATTTAGAAACCCCCGGCAAAGCGGGAAGTTGTCCACAATTGCAATAAAAAGGTGGCCGTGTCCTTTTATAGCCTCGGGAAAGACGTCCAGTCTGAGTACTTCTGCTCACATGCCGATCTTGAAGGCTGCTTATGTTCTGTCTTTTCTCATGCTTTAAACCTGAAATGGAAAATATCCCCGTCCTGCACCAGGTAGTCGCTGCCTTCGAGGCGCATCCTGCCCATCTCCTTCACCGCAGCCTCTGACCCGGCGCTCACAAAGTCTTCATAAGAAATCGTCTCCGCTCGTATAAACCCCTTCTCAAAGTCAGTATGAATCGCCCCCGCGGCCTGCGGCGCCTTCGACCCCTTCTCCACCGTCCACGCATGCGTCTCCTGCGGACCGACCGTAAAGAACGTCAACAACCCCAGCAGCCCATATCCCGCGCGAATCACCCGCGCCAATCCAGTCTCCTCAAGCCCAAGCGACTCCAGAAACTCCTTCTTCTCCGCCTCATCGCCAAGCTGCGAAACCTCCGCCTCGATCGCAGCCGAAATCACCACCGACACCGCACCCAGCGACTTCGCAAACTCCGCCACCTTCGCCGAATAAGCATTGCCCGTTCCCGCCGAAGCCTCCTCGACGTTGCACACATACAGCACAGGCTTCGAAGTAATCAGCCCCATCTGATGCAGTATCTTGTGCTGCTCATGCGTAAGCTCCGGAGCAATCGTCCGCGCCGACTTCCCTGCCCTAAGCGCCTCAAGCGCCATCTCCATCACCGGCAGTTGCGCCTTCGCCTCCGGATCGTTGCCCTTCATCTTCTTCTGCATCGCCGTCACGCGCCGTTCCAGGCTGTCTAGGTCGGCCAGCATCAGCTCCGTCTCCACCGTCTCCGCATCGCGCACTGGATCCACCGAACCCTCTACATGCGTCACATTGCCGTCTTCAAAACAACGCAGCACATGCGCAATGGCATCCACCTCGCGAATATGCGCCAGAAACTTATTCCCCAGCCCCTCACCCCGCGAAGCCCCACGCACCAGCCCGGCAATATCCACAAACTCAAGCTGCGTAGGAATAATCTTCTTCGACTCAGCCAGCTTCGCCAGCACCTCAAGCCGAGCATCCGGAACAGCCACCCGCCCCACATTCGGCTCAATCGTGCAAAAAGGATAGTTAGCAGCCTCAGCCGCCGCAGTCTCCGTGAGCGCATTAAACAAAGTAGACTTGCCCACATTCGGCAGCCCAACAATCCCGCAATTAAATCCCATTAGTAATCCTTACTCGCAACAAAATGCCCGCAAACAACACAGGTCCGGCAGCTATAAAGAGAATCCGCCTAATTCATCATAAGGGGCAAGCTGGGAAGCGTACCGCGGGGAGCCACCGAATCTAAGTAAGCGCCACACACGCAATCCATCAGCCGCTGGCTTGTTTTAGTCAATTGAAGATAAGAGGTTGCAGCTGGAACGAGCGTCATCGGTCTGGAAATTCCACAGGAATCGATAAATTTGCGATAGACTTGGCCGCGATAGCTGTAAGATGTCGTTCACGACGCCATCGCCTGCAGACTTTGAGCGTGCGGCACTTTGGACGATCAGGAGTGATCGATGTCGGACAGCAACGTTCGTGCCATTCCGATTGATTTGGGTGAAGGTTCCATCATGCATGTGGAGGCAACGATTTTGCCAAATGCTTTGGATGGGCAACCACAGGACATTAGTAACTTCATTCCCAATGCACTTCAATTTGGGTCCGTGATCGAGTTGCTGAAGAAACTTTCAGCTTCTCTTCTGGAGGCTATCAAAGCGGCTGAGCCTACAAAGGCAGGACTCGAATTTGCGATCGATGTAGGCGTTGAGGCCGGTCAGCTAACTGCCCTGCTTGTTAAAGGGGAAGCTAAAGGCAATCTCAAAGTATCTCTCGAATGGTCCAAGCACCATGATTAAGCCCCATTCATCAAGTCGCTTTAATGAAGAGCTCAGCCGCTGCACGGTCAGAATTAAGGCAAGCAACAGCGCGGGAACTGGATTTGGAACAGGCTTCTTTGTTGCGCCTCAACATATCCTGACTTGTGCCCACGTTGTGGGGTCTGCATCGAAGATCGAAGTTGAGTGGTGCGGTAACAATTATGAGGCAGCCATAAAGCATTTGGCGCCGAATCCGGTGCCAATGGATGACGTCTATCCTGACTTGGCGATGTTACAAGTTTCTCAACTTAGCTCGGTGGAACACCCTATAGTTGCCCTTGACGAGGATTTACGCATCAACGACAGACTATACACTTTTGGATATTCAGATTTTCAGCCAAATGGTGTTGGAACGACTGCCGAATTGGAAGGAGACGCATGGTACGGCTCCAGCCGCGATACAGCTCTCCTAAAGTTCAAAGGCGGTCAGTTCCGTCCCGGCTTAAGTGGATCGCCATTACTCAACATCAGAACCGAACGCGTTTGCGGAATTCTGAAAAGAACCCGTGGAAAAGACTCAGCCTTGGGCGGTGAAGGCATCTCGACCTCCATCCTGTACTGGCACTTCCCATATCTGTCCAGCGGGACTCACAAAGGAAGCGGGCTAATTCTCAGCGGGCCTGACCGTGAGAGAGACATCATGAAAGTCAGTCAACGCATACAGGAGAGGGAGGATCATAACGATGGATGGATAGACGAATTCGTTTACTGTGCCATGCCCCCTCTAGAGTCAGCGCGTGCTGCCACCAACTACGCCACCATCGTAGATCAATGCCGGAAGCACGGATTTGTCGCGATGCAGCTGTACGACTTTCCGACGTACAAATCCAGGGCACTCGACACCGTCCAGAGGATGATCTGTCGCGCAAATCTTGTCATCTTTGATCTCACAGATGAACACCCGGACGTACTTTACCAGTTGGGCTATCAGGACGGACTCGACGTTGACGATGACGCGGTGCTGCTCGTCCAACAACTTCCAACTGAGTTGAGACTGAATTTTCCTCCATTCGCAGTTAAGCCTTTCAGCGACACGAGTAGACTGGCAGAAATTGTCGGAGAAAGATTGGAACAACTTACGAAACAACTTAGGGCGAAGGAACGCATGGCGGCGCGTCGAAAAAAGTCCAAACAGTCAAAGTTGCCGTAACCTCCCACGCACCGTTGAAAAGGAAAGGGTTTGTTTTTCGGTCAACTAGAGCGAACCGCATGGCAGATGTGCGCGACACAAATTCTGAAACCGAGGCGGGTGACGGGGCATTGGGAGGTTCTCAATCCATCGGAAAGATCAGTAGACGGGGGCGGGTGGGCCCCATCCTTCCTTGGTTTTGGGAAGGGTGGGCTACCACAAACTCCTGTACCACCGTTGCGCAGAATTCCACCACCCACGCGCATACTTGAGTAAAGCTCGAGACCTTAGAGCCGCGGAACATTCCCTGTTCCAACGGAGATTGGCATGAATCTGCTGCAAGAAAGCGCACTAAAATGGCACAAAAACGCACTCAGGAGACATCAAATATTCCCGTATCTCTTTTATTTTGTTGGAAATGAACGCAAAAAAAACAATACCCCCCCCGGTGCCTTACTCCTTCTGTTCGCCTCTTCGTCACAAAAGAGAGGGCGGCCAGCGTCGAACTCGACGCTAACCGCCCCGCGCTTACCCGATTAACCAGCGACCTACTGCGGCTTCGGCAACTGCAGCATAATGCCGTTGCCGCCACCCGATTCAACCTGCGGCAACTGACCATTCCACCGATCAATCAGCGCCTTCTGGTTCTCCAGCCGGCGCAACTCCAGCAGCTGCGGAGTAATCGAAGCCTGCCGAATCCGGTTCGCCTCGGCCTCGCCCTGCGCCCGCGCCACTGCGGACTTGGCATCGCCATCCGCTTCGGCAATCTTCTTCGCAGCCTCAGCCTGTGTCTGCGCCAGTTCGTTCTGCGCCCGCTCAGCGTTTTGAATCGCCTGAGCCTTGCCCGTGATAGCCGTCGAAATCACATCCGGCACGCGTGGCGCTCCGATAAACCCGAACTGCTGAATCCCAACTCCCACCGGTGTGAGCTTTGTTTGAATCAACGCTTCCACCTTGTGCAAGAACTCCGCCTTGTGCTCCCCATAAATCTCCTCGATCGAGTAGGTCGAGGCAACTTCGTTGAGCGAGTTACGAACCACATCCCGCAGAATCCCATGAGTAAAGAGATCCAAATCACTGACGCGATATTTCAGATAGAAGTCAGGAACCATCTTCGGATCAATCGCATAGGAAAGCGAAACATCCGAATAAATCTCCATCCCTTCTTTCGAGTTGTAGCTCATCTCCTCGTTGACCGCATGCCCTTCGTTCGGATTGCGCGTCCATTTCACCGTCTGAACATAGGTCGGAAACTCAATAATCTGGCTCCGCAGTGGACTGTAGAATACCCATCCCGTCTTGATCGGAATCTCCGAAGGCCCGCGCTGGCTGCCGGAGAGAAAAATCTCGACCCCCACATATCCAGCACCAATTCGCGTGAAGGCGGCAATATAGTTGAAAAATATAAGCGTCGCTATCAGCGTTACCAGGGCAACCACACCGAGACGTATGTATTTCCTGAGCTTTGCGGGATCCATTCCCTCCGGCACTCGTCCGCGCGGCGACTCTGCATTATTAAAAATTGACATCTTTTCTCCTCCACAAACGCCACAACGCGGCGGGTAATAAAACGATAAGCAACACAAGGATCGCCATGCCCGTATACGCGGCCCGGTCGTTGGGCTCGTTCAGCAGATGGAAAGCCGCCACCATGCACTCGTAGCCGAAGATGAGAACAAGGAAAGTAAGCAGAACTCTAAAGATTTTCTTCACTGGACCCTGGATGCACAAACATGCCGCTGCTCGACACGATGAGCAAACCGCAATTCTGCGCAAATCAATCAGATTCAAATTGAATGTGATGGAATCGTAACACATGCATCGGCGCACGTTCTCCGCGCATTCTGAGAACGCTTTTCGACGCAACAGCGCCCGTCACAGACGCTTAGAATTTGTAACTAGCCCCAATCCCAAAGACACTGCGCGCATTCAGATTTACCGGCACCACCACCGGACCCATGAGCGTAGGAAGCTCCGTATACCCTATCTGCCCAGCCACCTGTCCAACACCAATATCGAAACTGAATCGCGGATTCTCCCGCTGCGTGATGCGCACCGCGTAATCCAGCGTCGTCGGAATCTGCCCGCCGCCGGGAATAAACGCGTCAAGATTCTTCACATGATATGGCTCCTGCGTAAACCCCGCCGCAGGAACAATCGCCGTGCCCCACGGGCCGGGCAGCGGAAACCCTATCCCGCCAAATAACCTGCCGGCAAAACGCGTAGACTGCCCGCCAATCCCGTAGATAGAAGCATTCGTCGCCTTCCACCCAAAGTTCAACAGCAGCGGAACGTGCACGTTGACCATCGTCTTGGTCAGCGAAACATACACATCTTCATTGGTGTAAGTCTTGTTAGCAATCGCGCCCGAAACATAATGATCCCCAGTCCTCACCACAAATCCCACGGCCGCGCCAGGTGTCCACTTACTGCCAAAAGCATTCTCCTGGATCACTATTCCCTTGCCGTGAAAGACGTTCATCCCGGGAAACTCCCACAAGCTGCTGAAGTACGGATTGTTGCCGTTGGTATGCGCATTGCGCGTGTAGCCAACCTCGGCCCAGTTGCCAAAGCCCTCCGTAACGCTGCCCGTGTAGACATCCCCGATCACATTGCCGGCATGCACGTAATGAAACCCTATCGCCGGATGCGAAAATATCGTCCCTTTCGCCGACTGCACCACATATGCCGTTGGAGTGATGAAGCCGCCTGTCTGGCCCTCCAGCGTGAGATTTTGCGCACTCGATTCTCTCGCACCAATCGCGAGAGCTATTGACGCCAGCAACACGCTTGCCAACCCAGCCGTTATTCCTCTTCGAGTTACCAGTTTTTGGGTCATGGGCTCCTCTTCCTGTGCAACTGACGGATTCTCCTCCTCTCCGCGGATAACTGGCAAGCTGTCTGTCCATCACATAAGTAACAGCTTCCCGCCCGAGAATCCTTACTCAGCCCTCGAATGTTAGACTCCACCCATGACTGTGGAATCACATCCAGGCTTTTTCATCACCTTCGAAGGCCTGGACGGCTCCGGCAAAACCACCCAGATCCGCCGCCTTTCCGCATGGCTCGCGGCAAAGAATATCCCGCAGACCCAGACCCGCCAGCCGGGAGGCACTGCAACCGGCGATCGCATCCGCGCCCTGCTGCTTGACTCCAAATCCGCAGGACTCTCGCCCCGCACTGAACTCGCCATGATGTTCGCCGACCGCGCCCAATCCATTCAGGAAATCATCGCCCCCGCGCTCGCCCAGGGCCACGTCGTAGTATGCGATCGCTTCACTGACTCCACCGAGGCCTACCAGGGCGGCGGCCGCGAACTCGGCTCCCAGATCGTCCTCGACATGCACCGGCTCATCTGCGGCGCATTGCAGCCCGACCTGACGATTCTGTTGCTTCCTGACATCCAGGCGTCTCTCGGACGAGCGAGGCGGCGCAACAACCATCAGATCAAAACTGCAGGCACGGACGAGTCCCGCTTCGAAGGCGAACAGGACACCTTCTTTCATCGCGTTTACGACAAGTACCGCGAGATCGCCGCGCGCGAGCCTTTGCGTGTGGTCACAATCGAAGGCAACCTCAACGCCGACGAAGTCTACATGCAGGTTATAAATGCAGTAAGAGAGCGATTGGGACGGGCGAATCTCGCGTTACCCGTTTCCTGAATCGCATCTCAATTCGCTCGTCTCTCTCAACACAAGCTATGGCCACCCCAACGCAGGACGTCCCTCTAACATCAGCCAATGCACTTCCTGCTGCCCCATCTCCCGCGCCAATCGTCCAGAGGGGCAAATACCGCTTCCCGCCTGGCCTACGATCTAATCTGCTTTTGAACACTGGCCGCGGCTTCTTCGATCGCAACAATCCAATCCTGCTCTTCGAATACCTCACCGCGAAATTCGGCCGAGCCGCTCACTATCGCATTCTTACCCACGATGTCGTGCTGCTCAACGACCCCGGCGACATCCGCGAAGTATTAGTCGACAAAGGCCATCTCTTCACCAAAGAGCGCACCCAGAGACGCATGAAGATCCTGCTCGGTGATGGCCTTATCACCTCCGATGGCGAAACCCACAAACGCCATCGCCGCATCGCTGCGCCCGCCTTCCATCGTCAGCGCATTCAGGCCTACGCCGCGACCATCGTCGAACACGCCGCCGCTATGCGCGACCAATGGCAGCACGGCAAGCAGATCGACGTTGCCGCCGAGATGATGCGCCTCGCGCTGCAGATCACCGCGCGCACCCTCTTCGACACCGAGGTCACAGACGAGATTCACACCATCAACGACGAAGCCAACGCCGTCATGTCGATGTACAACAACCTCGTCGCCATGCCCCGCGCCGAAGACCTGCTCCGCTGGCGCATTCCCGTCCCGGTCCTCATGCGCTTCCGCAAATCCAAAGCCCGCCTCGACGCCGTCGTCGATTCCATGATCAGCCGCAAACAATCAGAGATCACGCGCCGAACGCAACAAGGGCAGCCCATCGGCAGCGATCTCCTCTCGATGCTCATCGCCGCGCGCGATGAAGAACTAAATAGCACCAGCGCCAACAAGCTATCCGCCAGCGAGCTACGCGACGAAGTCCTCACCATCTTCCTCGCCGGTTACGAAACCGTAGCCAACGCTCTCTCCTGGACATGGCTAATGCTCGGCCAGAACCCCGACGCTGAATCTCGCCTCCACGCCGAACTCGATGCCACATTGCAAGGCCGTCTTCCCACTCTCGAAGACCTGCCTCGCCTTCCGTACACTGAGATGGTCATCGCCGAATCCATGCGCCTCTACCCACCGGCATGGGCCATGGGCCGCCAGGCCATCGAAGATATCGAAATCGGCCCCTACAGCGTACCCCGCGGAACCTACTTTTTATTCAGCCAGTACATCATCCAGCGCGATCCGAAGTACTTCCCCGATCCGCTCGCCTTCCGTCCTGAACGCTTCACACCGGAAGCCAAAGCCGCGCGTCCAAAATTTGCCTACTTCCCCTTCGGTGGCGGCGGACGCCAGTGCATCGGCGAGTCCTTCGCCTGGATGGAAGCCACCCTCGTCCTCGCCACCCTCGCACAGCGCTGGCGCCTGCATCTCGTCGAAAATCAGCAAATTGCCCAGCAGCCAAAGATCACGCTCCGACCTAAATTTGGAATTCGAGTAACTGCAGTCGCAAGACATTCACTTACTCCAACAGGGATACACTCCGTAGCAACCGAGTAAGTCATCAGCTAGTTCAATACTGCTCATTTTCATAAATACCGCCTTCATATTAGTTACATCGCAATCGCTTCCCCTGAAGCCAACCTCGCGCTGCGGGCAGGCATCTATGCAACGGTGCGGGGAAGTCCAACGAAACTCAGAACCCACATCTGTTCACCGTTACTGTGCATTGCTAACTGCTCCCTGAGTGCTCCGGAGCCTAACCGGCCGATGAGTTCGGTCCGAAACGCTATCACCCGTTCGCTAACCAATGCGAGCGCGATGGGAAGGTACACCCATGAAACGACGTTCAATCCCAACAAGTAAAACATTGCTCTTTGTCACCTTGGCTCTCGGCTCTGCATCCGCAATGGCGCGGCCATCGTATCAGAGTCCCGCCCCTGACAATTCTGCGAACAATAAGCAGCAGAACACCACAGCAGATCAACAAACGAACAGCGCTGGCGACCGCGAACTTGCTCGAAAAATCCGTCATGCAATCATCGCCGACAAATCACTTTCAACCTATGCGCATAACATCAAGATCATCGTTGTCAATGGTGCCGTAACCCTGAAGGGGCCCGTTCGATCCGATGACGAAAAGAAACAGGTGCACGATCTTGCGACACAAAACGCCGGCAGCGCCGCGACCGTAAGTGATGAGCTTACCGTCAAGCCCTGAACTTGATCTTCGGTGTTAGCCAATTCGCACTAAAATGCGAAAGCTTCACTTACCACTGTCAGTAACTCACCTAACATCTTGTAAGGAGAACATCATGGCTAACAAAAACGTAGCCGCATTTGGAATCTACCAAACACCCACCAACGCAGAAATCGGAGTTGATCGCCTGGTCGCTGCGGGCTTTTCCAATCAGGACGTCTCCGTCCTCATGCCCGACTCCTACTCGTCGAAAGAGTTCGCGCACGTCAAGAACACCAAAGCGCCAGAAGGTACAGCAGTCGGCGTTACAACCGGGGGATTGGTGGGCGGCACCCTTGGCCTCCTCGCCGGCATTGGCGCTCTCGCCATCCCAGGTGTAGGTCCGCTGATCGCTGCTGGTCCAATCATGGCATCGCTGGCCGGATTGGGAGTCGGCGGAGCGGTAGGCGGAATCGTCGGTGCCCTCGCCGGCATGGGTGTTCCTGAATACGAAGCGAAGCGCTACGAAGGCCGCGTCAAGGACGGCGGAGTCCTTCTCTCTGTCCATTGCGACACCTCGGGCGAAATTCAACGTGCAAAAGAAATCCTCAAAGAAACCGGTGCGGAGGACATCTCCTCTACTGGCGAAAAATCCGTCGGTTCCGACAAAGATCACGACGAAAATTATGTCGTGCGAGCTGATATGGGACGCGACGAAGTCGACGAGGTGGATCGCCACCACGTGACAAGCGCAAACTGACTTGAATCCGCGCTCTCGCAGCGAAGTACGACCCCCAACACACCATAAAGGAGAAACAACATGAGCGTCGATACTCTCGAGAAACTTTTCGTGGAAGAACTCAAAGACCTCTATTCGGCCGAAAAGCAAATCACCAAGGCCCTTCCGAAAATGATCAAAGCTGCCGAATCGGAAGAGTTGAAGGCCACCTTCGAGAGTCACCTCGAAGAAACAAACACTCACGTCCAGCGTCTCGAGCAGATAGGCGAGATTCTCGGTAAGAGCCTCAAAGGCAAAGTCTGCGACGGCATGAAGGGCGTCCTCTCAGAAGGCTCCGAAGTCGTTGAAGAAGTGTCCGCAGGCATCGTTCGCGACGTAGGCATTATCTCGGCCGCGCAGCGGGTCGAGCACTACGAGATGGCAGGCTACGGAGCCGTTCATGCGTACGCCATCCTGTTGGGGCAGGATGAGATCGCGGCCCTTCTGGCCGATACCCTTCAGGAAGAGAAAACCGCCGATGCCAAACTGAGCAAGATCGCCAAGTCCGTGAACTCTGAAGCGCTTGAGGCAGCTGCCTAACTCGATTGGCTTTTTCAGGTTTCAGGATTCACTGCCTGATTCGTTTTTCAAACACGGCGCTGGCACACTTCTTGTGTCGGCGCCGATTTTCTTGCCCACCGATTTTCTTGCCCTGACACGGCCTCGCTGTCTACACTCGATCAGCAATTATGTGCGTGCTTTCACACCGCACCTTGGAGAACAGTCAACGTGGGTAAAATGGACAAGAGGCAGTTCTTGAAGACTTCCAGCGCATTCGTCGCCGGCACGCTGCTCTCCCGCTATGCTTCGGCTCGCGAAGCTCAGACCGAGACCTCCGTTCCCGAAACCAACTGGGCCGGCAACCTCACATACCACGCCGAGCACTTCTACGCCCCCAAGGACGCCGCTGACGTCGCCCAATATGTCAAGCATCTGACCTCCATGCGCGCCCTCGGATCTCGCCACTCCTTCAACACCATCGCCGACACCACCGCGAGTCAGATCTCGCTCATGCATCTAGACTCCATCGAGGTCAACGAAAAAGCCAAAACCGTCACGGTAGGCGCAGGCGTTCGCTACGGCACGCTCGCGCCAGTCATCGATGCCAAGGGATTCGCGGTGCACAATCTCGCCTCGCTGCCGCACATCACCGTCGCCGGAGCGATAGCAACCGCAACGCACGGCTCAGGCGTCAAGAACGGCAACCTCGCCACAGCCGTCTCGGAACTCGAATTCGTCGATGCCGATGGCGCAATTTTCACCATCTCCCGCAAAAGAGACGGCGCAAGATTTCTTGGCTCAGTGGTCAATCTCGGCTCTCTCGGCATCGTCACCAAAGTCACACTGGACCTGCTGCCACGATTCGAGATGACTCAGGTCGTATATCGCAACCTGTCGATGGATCAGCTTGAACATAACCTCGAAGCCATCATGTCTGCCGGCTACAGCGTCAGCCTCTTCACCACCTGGCAGGACAATCGCATTGCCCAGATTTGGATCAAAGACCGCACTGCCAACGGACAAAAAGCCACCATCGCCCCAGAATTCTACGGAGCCAAAGCCGCTGACAAAAACATGCATCCCATCGAAGCCAATTCAGCCGAAAACTGCACCGAGCAGATGGGCGTACCCGGACCCTGGTACGAGCGCATGCCGCACTTCAAGATGAACTTTACCCCCAGTAACGGAGCCGAGCTGCAGACCGAATACTTCGTCCCTCGCAGCCGCGGCTACGAAGCCATACGCGCCGTCCAGACACTCGCGGACAAGATCGGCCCGCACCTCTACATCACCGAACTGCGCTCAATCGCAGCCGATGACCTATGGATGAGCATGGCCTACAAACGCGACTCACTCGCCATCCACTTCACCTGGAAGCCGGAAATCCCAGAAGTGATGGCCCTGCTGCCGCAAATAGAAGAAAAACTAGCCCCCTTCGAAGCCCGCCCCCACTGGGCCAAACTCTTCACCATCCCACCGACAACCCTCGCCAGCCGCTACGAAAAAATGAGCGACTACAAAGCCCTCCTGACCAAGACCGACCCAAAAAGCAAGTTCAGAAATGACTTCATCAACCACAACATCTTCGGGGCATAGCGCTGTCTATGTTTTGCGCACAAGATATTTGAGAAAGCTTACAGGATGCCGAATTGCTCTTGAAAAAGTAGACTGCCGTATGCCGATAATCTCTCCCATCGTGACGGTGTATTCGGCGTAGGAACCATCGTCCTCGCGCCCCAAGACAATGGAATGAGCCTGAATCGGTTGCAGACTCTGTTCGCCAGTATGAAGATTCGCGCCGGGTATTGAAGCACCGTATATGACTTGATGCCGGATCTCAATGTCGTAAACACCAGCCGGTACAGATATTCGAAAATATCCTTGTTCATCCGCAACCGCTGCAGCCGTCAGTGTTCCCGAAGCTCTCAACCTAACCACCGCACCCTTCGCTGGTTTCGAATCTAAAGGCTGAAGTACTGTACCGTTAAGGACGGCGGTCGCATTTCGCGGAGATTCCGGAGTTGCCTGGGCCGCAGCTCCAGCAGCCCCAAGGGCAAACGCCGCCGAAGCAACAATGTGTGCCGCAACCGACGTTTTCGGACGCGCCTCGAGCGTGACCAGCGACCCATCCTCACGCTGCGTAATCCGCGCACAAAGCTTCCCGCCGCTCCGCACTACCAGCTTCTCAATCTCCGCTGGAGTCATGGCCGCGAAGTTGTGCACCTGCCGATCGCACAATTCGCAGTGTCGTTCGCGCACCGCGCCCGTCATCGCAGCCCACGATTCTTCGCATGGGCTGGAAATCGTCGGCGTGAATGACAGCTTGGCGCTCTTCAAATCAGCTTCCTCTTGTATGGACGGCTGTTCGGGAGTTTAGCAACGTTTGTCTTGGAAGTCACAGCGAATTATCCACTTACCCTCAACCCGGCGAACTGACTCATTCTGGTAGCCTCAAAACATGGGCTTCCAGCAATTCCTGGGCAATCCGACCACCGTCGAGCGGCTCCGCGAGAGCGTCCAGCACAACCGCATCCCCCAAGCCCTGATCCTCGCCGGGCCACGCGGCGCGGGAAAATACACCCTGGCCTTGATGTTCGCCCGGCTGATCAACTGCCTTGACCCCAAAGAAAGCAATGGCCTCCCCGACTACTGTGGCGT
>Ga0206896_1143_pt2 | contig 14441 bp, 11 predicted proteins | sample Alteio_BWOrgHeat_52_FD_152969 | JGI IMG/M metagenome (GOLD analysis project Ga0206896, IMG submission 152969) | Enriched cells from forest soil in Barre Woods Harvard Forest LTER site, Petersham, Massachusetts, United States -... | ecosystem: Environmental > Terrestrial > Soil > Temperate forest >... | reverse complement strand
TCCCCGCATCGTCGTCCGAAAGAAAGCCTATCGGGGTCACGCCCAAATGCTTCTTTTGCGCAAGCCAGAGGTCGACGACGCCAAACGAGCGGTGGGATCCCACGAACAAGGTGGGCAAACGGTTCAAATCGCCAAACGCGAGGCGGGATAGATACCGTGGCAGCAAGCGATTGGTGACCACCAGCAAGATCCACATCAGCGACAGATAAAGGCCGAGAAAGATGCGGCTGATCGTGAGATTCTTGGTCGCGACCACGAACGCGAAAAGGAGCAGCGCGACCAGGATGACCTGCCGGGTCGCAAACTGGGCGGCGGTCGGCCATCCAATCGAGTGAAACCTTCCACCGAGCGTTCCAAGAAACCGCGCGCTGACGAGCATGCCGGCGACTATCGCCAACGTGCATATCCTGCGATTGACGTACAAGCTGAGGGTGATCCACGGAATATGCACCGCAAAGGCCGCGAATATCCAAAAGAAGACAACCGCCAGCGTGGTGGTCGCAAAAGCATGCAGATTGAGCAGGCCTCTCAGGCGATGGGTAAACATCTAAATGATGCTCGGGACGAGGGATTGAAATAGACTGCTAGCGGAAATCCGGGAATATGCCTAACTTCAAACCCATGGCAGACGGCTTCAAGCAGATACTAGGTATCCGGTTTTACACCGGCGATCTAAAAGGTCTCCTGCACCTGACCCTGCGTGGCGGCTTGATCGTCGTTCCCTCCGCGCCCGTGCTGGCCGATCTGCCGGACAACCCCGCGCAGCGCGAAGCCCTGGAGCGAAGCGATTTTGCCATCACCGACAGCGGTTTCCTGGTCCTGCTCTGGCTGCTCTTCAAGCGGGAGCGGCTGCCCCGGATTTCAGGCCTCCGATTCCTGCGCGGCCTGCTCGACCAGCCGGAATTTCGTCAGCCTGGCGCCACATTCTGGATCATGCCCTCGGCCGAGGATGCGCGGGCAAATTGTGATTGGTTGAACCGCCGAGGTCTGGCCGTCGGCCCGGACGATTGCCACACGGCCCCGATGTATCCCCCGGGACGATTGGAGGATCCCGTCCTGCTCGCCCTCGTCGAGGCCAGGCACCCCGCGTTCGTGATCATCAACCTCGGCGGCGGCGTGCAGGAGCGCCTCGGCTATTTTCTGCGCACGCACCTTTCGTATCAGCCCGCCATCATCTGCACGGGAGCCGCCATCGCCTTCCTTTCCGGGCGTCAGGCCCGCATCCCCGTCTGGGCCGACCGCCTCATGATCGGATGGCTGCTTCGCAGCCTTCATGCGCCGGCAAAATTCGTCCCTCGCTACTGGAAGTCACTCCGGCTGGTGCGGATTTTATTGGCTTCCTCATGACATCCCTCGCCCGCTTCGGAACCGTCCGTCAGAAGACGCACCCGATCCATCCCGCGGAAAAACGGCTCCTCGGCATCGTGCTCCTGCATCTCTGCTTCCTGCCCTGGGCGCTGGGCACGATGCACGTGTGGAGCCAGGCGATCAGTTTTTCGCTTTCGGCGCTGGAGTTTGCGATCGCCCTGCGGCGCCGCGACTACGGCGCGGAGCTGACCCATGACGGCAGGGCCTATCGGCTGGTCATGTGGCCCAAGCTCATGAAGTTTCCGATCTTTTGGATCGGCGTCGTTTTTTTGCTCTACATCCTGATTCAGGCGCTCAATCCGGCCTGGCGCTACGTCGCCTACGACAGTTCTTGGTGGCTGGTGAGGATGCCCCACATCGCCTGGCTGCCGACGGGCATGATCACCCCGGTTGCCCTGGCCAGCCCCTGGCGGAGCCTGATGATCTATGGCTCCGCGTGGATGACCCCGTGCGCCCTATGGGTCGGATTCACCCGCCGCCGGACGCTGCGAATCTTTTTTTTCGTGCTGGCATGCAATGCCTTTGCGCTCGCGCTATTGGGAATTTCGGAACGAGCCCTTCACGCCGATCTCATATTTTGGAGCTGGCGGCCGCCGGCGGGTTATTTCGTCGCCAGCTTCATCTACAAGAATCATGCCGGCGCCTATTTCGACCTGCTCCTCAGCCTGTCGGTCGCCCTGGCGGTCTGGCATTATACGGACCCCCGAAGCCGCCTCAAAAAATCGAACCCCAGCGGTCTTTTTGTCTTATTCTCCCTGGCGCTGGCGCTGATCGTTTTCTATTCCTATTCGCGCACGGCGACGATTCTGATGCTCTTCCTCTTCGTCTTGGTGCTGCTGCTCCTGATCGGCACTTTGATCCGCCAGGGCCGAAGCCAGCGCCCCGGCGTTATCGCCCTTCTTTGCTGCACAACTTTCGGCGCGCTCGGCGCCTTGGGACTCACCCTTCTCCCCACCAAGGAGGTCTTGGCGCACATGGACGAGTTGGTTAAAGTCTACCAATCTCCCGCGCCGGGCGCCCGCCAGCTCGCGACCCGCGCAACGCTCGATCTCGTTCGCGATTCACCCGTCTATGGCTGGGGCGCCGGCAGCTTTCGCTTCGCCTTCCCCATCCACCAGCCAGACTACCCCGCCATCTACATTCAGGACGGCAAACATCTCTACTGGGAGCACGCGCACAACGACTATGTGGAATTGCTGGCGGAACTCGGTCTGGTCGGCACGGCGATCCTGGCTCTGGGCGGGATCTGCTGGCTGGTTATTCTCTGCCGGACGTCATTTTGGAGAAATCCGCTGTCGCTGATCCTGTTTACGGGCTGCGTGATCACGCTGGTTCATAGCACGGTGGACTTCAATTTTTACAACCCGGCCATCCTGATCACCTGGTGCGCCTTCCTGTCCGCAATCGCGCGCTGGGCTGAATTGAATCGAAGCGCGTCGAACTCGTAGACGCGGCGTCCCGCCGCGTCCGAAAAGCGGCAGGCTGCCGCTTCTACCTCACCGACTTCGGAATCATCAGCGCAAACTCCACGCTCATCGCGTCACCCGGATGTTCGCAGTAGAATCGCAGCTGCAATTCGCGAATCTTTTTTAGGATCGAACCGCGGCGTGGGCGAGCAGCGGCCCCAGAAATAAACATGAAAGTCGCGCAGGTTCAACCAAAGCTCGCGGGCGGGAGCGAAATAGCTTTGGCCAAGATTTTCCCAAATCGTGAATCGTTGGCCCGTGTCGTCCACCAAGTCCACCCGCAATGAAAAATTCCGATCTATCCGGCGGTCCGGGCTGACCAACAAAAATCCATCGCTCGGCAGCCCTCCCACTCGGGCGACGGCCATTGGCGGATAAAGGGGATCGCCCTCGGGATCGCCGGTTGCCTCGGTCACGCGAAAGCGCGCCCCCTTCATCGATGCCTGATCTACGACAACCCCATTCATGCCCAGCCACGGTCCGGCGGTTGAGCTGATATGATAATCCAGATATTCCGGATGAATAGTAGACGCGACGTCCCTGTCGCGTTCCTCATTCGGAACGCGGCGGGACGCCGCGTCTACTTGGTGGGCGTTGATGATCGGCAGCGGCTCTTCGATAAATTCATCCGCTTGCGGGGTCGTTTCCAGTCCAAACGACAATGGCGAGCGGGCGTTGTCATCCGATACAAAATCAATGTGCAGCCACGCTTGGAAATAGCTTACCCCTATCGGTGAAAATTCCCCGTGCAGCACCGTCACCCCACCCGGCTCAACCGTCAGATCCCGTTCATGGGGAAACGATGTCGCAATCGTCGCCGACCCGTCCATCCGGAGCACCCCATGGACGGGCCTCGCGCTAAAATTGTAGATGCGCATTTCACCCCGAATGGCAGTGCGACCGCGAAACCGATACGTGCCCGACACCTTGCATGGGATTGTCGTCGTGTTATCCGGCACCCACTGCACAACCACGGGATTTGGCGTTCGTGGCCGGCGCATCCAGGGCCGCTGCGGCCAGGGCCATTCCCGCGTCAACCGAGCGTACGCGGTCCAGGCCGGCAGCGGCCGATCCGCCGCAAGCGTGAGGGCGTAGGGGTCCATGTGATCCACGAGGATGAAGGGCATGAACAACGCCATACCCTCCTGGCGTGCCTGCCGGGCCGTGGACACGGTGAATGCGGCTTGCAGGCGCCTGCGGTCGGCGGCGAGGAAGTCGCCGGGACTCACGGTCTTCATTCCGCACTCGGTCACCCATAAGGGCAGATCAGGCCCAGCCACCAGACGATGGGCCCTGATCACCCCGGTAAAATCCGCCGCCTGGCCATAGTAATGGAAGTTGTACGCGTCGGTGTAGTCGAGCAAACCGTTCCGGACCGCGCGCTCCAACCACGGGCCCGGCGGCAGCGCGAGCGCACCCATGATCGCCAAGGAATCCCGACTGCTTCCCTCCCCGCCGGCCCTGATGCCGAGATAAAGGGCCTTTTGATAGGCCACGGCGCGCTCCGGCAAGTCCCGGCAGTATCCCACATCCGGCTCACCCAGCATTTCCCAAGCATCGACCAAGCCGGCAAAATCCCGGCTGAGGATCTTTCCGTGCTCAAAGACGGCGCGCAGATCATCGGGCAACGCGTTCCCCGGCGCCATGGCCGCATTTTCCGGCATCGAGGCGAAGGCCACGACCGCGAAGCCCGCGTCCTTCAACGCGCGGAATTTTGCCCGCACATCCCCGGCATAGGAGCCATCGGGCCGGCGAACGCCGGTACCGCGTTCGCGCACGACCCGCACGCCGCTTGCCCGGAGGAGACGGATGTAGGCGGGAAATTCGTCGTCCGAGACGTGAGCCGTCAGACAGGCATCGATGCCCCAGCCGGGCGCCGCATCCGCAGCCTCTATCGTCGCAGCAGCGGCAAAAAAAACCATCGTCATGATGGCTTTAAAGTAGACGCGGCGTCTCGCCGCGTTGGGAAAGCGGCAAGATGCCGCGTCTACTTTATTTAGCGGCTTCGCTTGTACGTCCTCCTGCGTGACGCAATTCATACTCCTTCGCCACACACAGCAATTCATACATCCCATGCAGACGCGCGAAATAATAACCCTCGCGTCCGTCGAGAAATCCACGCTGCCAAAGATAGACGTACAAAAACCGGAGGGTCGGCCGACCGGGCAGACGGTGGGACAGCCACTTGAGGCGGCGGCGCCAGCTCGTACGGGCGTTCTGCAGGCCGCTGTCCGTGCGCCGCATTATCCTCTCCCGGGCCACCCGCGCCTCCCAGTTGGAATACCGGTTGTGCTTTTCCACGAACACCTCGACCGAAGGAAAGGCATAGTGATCCATCTCGCAGCGCAGCCGGCCCGTCTTTCCTTGCACCACCACATGTTCGTGCACCTCATTGTCGCCGCTTTCCGTGGCAACCGCCGTCAATTGTTCATAACGGCCCAGGCGATGGCGGAAGAGCCGCAGATTCCAATTGGGATAATAGGCGTGCCGCAGCCACTTTCCCATGAACCGGAACCGCCGGTTGATCCAATAGCCATCAACGGGATGATGGGGATCCTCGACGATGGAGCGAAATTCATCCTCGGCCTCCGGAGGGAGCACCTCGTCCGCATCAAGGATAAATGCCCATTCGTGCTTGAAGGACAAAGCATCCAGCGCCCAGTTTTTCTTTTTCGGCCACGTGCCGTTGAACTGAAATTGAACCACCTTGGCGCCGAGCGCCGCGGCTAGCTCCGGCGAGCCATCCGTGCTGCACGAATCGACCACAAAAATCTCATCGGCCCAGGCAATCGAGCGCAAGCAGCGGGCCAACTGATGAGCCTCATTCTTTATCGGCACTATGACCGAAATTGAAACCATGCGTGTCACACGTTCGGACATGATTAAGTTTTCATACGGCAATCCCAAGCTCGTTCAGCCGCTTGCGCAAAACCACGCTCAATCGGTCGGGGTGAATCGCCAGGAAATTTGTGGTCTCGTCCGTCACTCTGCCGGGCCGATCCACATCCCAAAGCAGATAATCCAGCCCTTCGAGGCGTAAACGCATCTGGCGATTCTTGGGGGCGAACGACTCAAAAATCCACGTGGGACGCCGCGCCGCCAGGGTTGCGATGGCACCCTCAAATACAGCGTCCTCATGGCCCTCGACATCGACTTTCACCAGTCCAGGCGAGGGAAACCGTTCCGCCAATTCATCAACCGAAACCGTGCGCACCGTGATGCGCTGACCCAAAACCCCAAAATGTCTTTGCTGAAAGCTTTCCCCTTCTTTGCCCGCTATCTGCCCGGTGGCTGACGTGGATCGATCTATTTCGAACAAGGTTTCGCCCCCAACGTCACTTGCGGCCGCCGGCAAAACACGATGCCGCTTCAACCCCCATCTTTTTGAAGTCCGATTAAGCAGCTTAACCAAATCAGGATCGGGTTCCACGCTGAGCACCGTGATGTCCGGCCGCCATTCACAGGCCGCGAAGCTATAAACCCCTATATTCGATCCGATATCATAAAAGCACCCGTCCCTTGGCAAATCGTGAATGAGCGCTTCAAACACGTCAAAGGCCCGGCTTCCCATCCTATATCCCAACAGATAAAATGGCGAATGCGTTATCAAACGCAAATAAATGGGGCGTCGGAAACCGACCCGCGCAAGGATCGGGACATCGAACCACGGAAGAGCGCGAATGAACCAGGCTTGTTTGCGCAACCGGTGCAGCGGATGCCAGCGTTTCCGAATATAGCCGGCCAAGCGCATCTCAGTTTCGATCGGCCTGCAGGCACACGGTTAAATATCGCTTCACAATCCAGTCCTTGACGCCACCCCACGAGAGCAAGTCCCTGATCGTGCCTCCAAATATGTTTCTCCCTCTCTTGACCCGGCCGCCGCGGCGGCGAAAGAACGCACGCAGATCATAGTATGACACAAGATGCACGGCGTCACGATCCTGGGCCCAGGGCAAATGAAACATCGCGAGATCATCCAAAAGACGAAACGCCGGCGTCCCCGTCAAGAGCGTCCGGGTCCGCCATCCCAACAGCTTAACCGCCAACGCCAACCGATCCATGAACTTGAGATGGTCGCAGGAAGGAGGGAGATAAAAGGGCAGGTCATACCGTGGGCACGTGACCACGAGGGTTCCGCCTGAGGCAAGAAGCGTCCACAAGTGCGACAGACTTTCCTGAGGGTCTGTCATGTGTTCGAGGACAAAGGTGCTGAAAATGACATCATACTCGCCGGTTATCGCCGGGACGCCACCGATGCAGATGGCATCGGCTTCCTGCTCCAGCCAGAGCCTATTTTTGTCCGTAATATCATGAGTCGTAAAATTCACTTTTTTTCGCAAGCCGTGATCGAGGAGAGTCCGCGCGAAACCGGTGCGTCCCGCCCCAAACTCCAGTATCCGGCACGTTTCTCGCCGTCGGCAGACGGCGTCGATTGCCGGAATGAGCAAGGGCCAGAAATGCGCCACATTGCTTGGAGACCGAAAGGCATTGTAATCGGAGAAATCGCGATAGAAGTGATCCAATTTCGCGCGGAGAATGGGGACTTGCGCATCCGATTCGCAGATCAGTTTACTCATGATTTTCCCGTAACGACTATCCGGACTTGAATCGATCACCGATGACTCTAGCCGGATTCCCGGCTACGATTACGTTGGCCGCCACGTCCTTGGTCACAACCGCGCATGCTCCGACCACAGCGCCAGATGCAATCGTGATGCCCGGCATGATGAAGGCGCGCGCGCCGACAAACGCCCTCGCCCCGACATGGATGGGGGCGCTGACCAGAGGAAGGGCATTGTCCTCGAAGGCATGCGTGCCGGCGCACAAATAGGCCTCCTGTGCGATCACGGCGTCTTCCTCGATCAAAATCTTATCGAGGCTGTAAAGGTTGGCGCGGTCGCCGACGCAAGCGCCGTTGCGAAGAGCGACATTCCATGGGATCTGGATGCGCGCGCGCTGGTGGATGAACGGTCGCCCCTGGATCTTTCCGCCGAAGGCCTGCAACACCGTCAATCGCCACCGGTTGAACGGTTTTGGCGTCCAGGCACAAAGGGCAGCCCAAGCCCCATCCCAAAGAAACATCATGACGCGCTGACCAACCGTCCAGGGGGAGGCCCCGAGCCGGATTCGCGAAGAGGCATGAAAGGTATATTTAGAATTCATGAGCTGAAACCAGTCCGGCGGCGTTAAATTTTGGCGACCACTTTTTCAAAGTCCTCAAGATAACGCGTGGCCACTTTATCCAAGGTGTAGTTCCTCGCCGTGGCATAGCCGGCCCGCGCCGCACCCATGCGCGCCGGGCGGTCCCTCATCACTCTTTTCAATACCGCGCGCAGACTTTTCACCGGATCCGCGGCCCGATGATCGAAAACAAAACCGTTTTCCTCTGGAACCAGAAAGTCGCGAAAACACGCCAGATCGGAAACCACCGCAGGACAGCCGCATGCCATCGCCTCCAAGGGCACCATCCCAAACGATTCACCTTTCTCGGCCAAGGAGGGGTAAGTCAGCAGCGATGAACGCCGGTATCTGTCGTTGAGCAATTCTTCCGGCAGCATTCCCGTGAAGCTCACCGGAGATTTGGAATGCCGAGACTCTTCTCGGAGGCGCCGCAGATAGTTCTCACCACCGCCACCGTACCGGATTTCATGGCTGCCGGCAACTTCCAAGGTCCATCCGGGAAACGAGAGATCGGCAAACGCCTTCACCAGCAGATGCACGCCCTTTTCAGGGTGAACGCGCCCCAGGTAAAGGATGCGCTGCTCGCGCTCGGCAAACGAACGGTCATCGGTTATCACCCGCGGCTGATTGGAAAGATACGGCGGTATGGTGACGATTCGCTCACGGGCCTCCGGCAGTTCCCGCTCGATGGCAGTCGCCACGGCCGAGGATACCGCCTGGAGCCGGGCGGCGTGCCGGTAAAGGCGCATCTGGTTTTTTGGATATCGCGCCACATGCACATAGAGTCGCCGGCCGTTGCGGCCGCGCATGAGCACGGGCAGCCAAATGCAGTTGGTGACCACCAGATTGGCGTCCGCGGGCAAAGCGCGCAACGCCCGCCAGGAATAAATGAGATCGTACGCCCGATACCACAGCTTCCGCCTGGGCGCATCGCGGCTTGGCAGACGAAGATGCGCGACGCCTTCAATCCTCTCCGTCCAGGGCAATCCCGGATAGCGCCGGGAAATTTGCGTCACTCGGTGCCCGCGTCGCGCGAACTCCTGGCCGAGCCCCAGCCAGACCTTCTCCGCGCCGGAATTCAGCAATGCCGGCACCGGGTAATACGGCCCCTGGACGATGGTGATTCGCAGCGGCTCCTTGACCGCACTCATGGCATTCCTTTCGAAAACGAAACGAGGAGGTCGGCTATTGCCGCGACGGATCGGGTTAGCTCAAACCGATGCTGGAAGCAATTTCCTGCATTCCCTCGCATCTCGGATCGCCGGGCGGAATCCAGCTGGAGCCAGCTTTGCAATAGCTGCGCCGTTCCAGCGACGGTGTCGGCGGCGGCCAAACCTGCGCCATCGAGCACTATCTCCTTCCAAATATTCACTTGGTTCGAAATGAGCACCGGGATGCCGCAGGCCAAAGCCTCAACCACGGCAATGCCAAAATTTTCCTGATGGGAAGGAAGGATGAAGCAGTCAGCGCCGCGCAGCGCCCCCCACTTTTCATCTCCCTGGAGCACATCCAGCCAATGCACCCGCTTTGCGATCGAAGGTGATATTTTCGACAATATCCGATCTAGACTAAACCTATACGCCTGATCTTTCGCCGGCCCGGCAATGAGCACGTGCATATCTTGGGCGATGAGCCTGGTGCCAATCTCGCCCCTCAGAGCCTCCAAAATCAGATCGGGGCCTTTTTTTTCGTAGATACGCCCAAGGAAAAGAACGTACCGCTTTCCGCGCAAGGCTGGCATCCGTCCATGGAAAGCCGCCTGTTGCCGTCCCAAATCAGGCGGGGGAGCTTGTATGCCATAATTGACGACGAATTCGCGCGCATGGTAGGGCCAAAACGACTCGCGAGCGAGCCGTCTTTCTTCATCGGAGGTAAACAAGACTCCTTGGGCCTTACTTAAAACCTTTTGCTCCGCGATCCACCAGTAGAGTTGTTTTTTATAATGTTTGAGCGGGTAGCGACGGCGGAACCAAGGATCGAGCATTCCGTGGGGATAAACCACGTAGGGAATCCTTTGAGCCCGAAGCTCTTGGTATGCACAGAACGAGTGAAACTGCCAAATGCCGTGGATGATCGCGATATCGTACTCGCGCAGATGTTCCTGCAACCAGGGACGAAAACGGGGCGAGAAGCCATAGCTGGAGCGGCCTGGACCCAGCCCCAAGGCGGACGGTTCAATTTCGTTCAGCCAGGGCGCCGCCGGCGCATCAAGGCTGACCACTTGGGTGGCATGGCCCATGGCCTGGAGCAAAGGGGTCAACTGCCTGATTCCCTCGCCTGGACCGCCGCCGCGCGGATCCATTGAATGAATGAGCCGAAGGATCCTCACATCACGGCAGGGTCATCCTCTCCTGCCGCTTGAGATAATGCCCCAGCACCACCAGCGACCATACCCGCGTCCAGTGAATGCGGCGTTCTTGGAAAAGCCACTGCGTCTCGCTGATGGCCGGTTCGGCGATCACTCCGAAGAGGCGAAGAAATCCCAGCCCTTCCGTCACGAAATCCGCCAACTCTCCACGCATCCAGTCGTCCATTGGCAGCACAAAGCCCATCTTAGGGCGGTCGTAAACCTCCTTGGGCAAAATGTCCTGAAATTGCCGGACGAGCAGCGGCTTGGGATAACGCCGGCCCCGTTTGGTCGCGGCGGGCAGGGCCAGGACATGCTCGACCAGCTCGTGGTCCAGGAAGGGAACTCGCAGCTCGAGGGAAACGGCCATGCTCATTTGATCCGCGTCACGCAGCAGCATATTGCGCATATAGCCGCTGATTTCGGCCCAGCTGATCTGGCCGAACCAATCCAGGCCGGCCGGACCGTAGCGCTCCGGCATGGCCGGATCGGCGCCAAAACCCGCCTTGGCCAGCATGGCATTCGTCCAAAAACGGCGCCGCAGATTCGCCAAGCTCGTCCAATCCCGTCCTTCCAGATCCGCCAGACGCCGCCATTTTTCATTGGGAATCCAGGTGAGCCAGCGCAGGGGCAACAAGCTCAGGCTTCGAATCGTAGGCGCATCTTCGAACGAAGGATAGCCGCCGAACAGCTCGTCGCCGCCCAGTCCGCTTAGGGCGACTTTGATACCCTGCTCATTGACGGCACGGGACACGATATACGTGTTGATCGCGTCCACCGATGGCAGATCCATGTGACCGACGGCTTCCTTCACCTGCTTTACCACATCGTGCTTGTTTAAGATGATGCGCCGATGCTGGGAGCCGCACCGCCTGGCCACGGTTTCCGCCACGACCGTCTCGTCGAAGGTCTCGTCGTCAAAACCCACGGTATAGGAGGCCACGGTCGAGGCTCCTTTCGCCGCCAGACTCGTAATGATGGAAGAATCAATGCCGCCGCTGAGGAAACTGGCCACGGGCACGTCTGCCCGCAGGTGCTCGGCGACGGAAGTTTCCACCAACCCGCGTATCTGGTGCGGGTCGGGAGTGTCCTCCCGGACAAAGCTGCCTTCTTTCGGCCAGTAACGAAAGGTGTGGTCCATGCCATCGGAGGAGAGCTCGATCCAGGTTCCCGCCTGCACGGTCTCAACGTTATCCCACAATAGGTCTTCGTCCTGCACCGCGCCCCATTTTAGATAATGGCCGATGGCGCTGCGGGAATAACCGCCGACCAAGCGCCGGGGGAAAGCCCGGCATTCCGAAGCCAAAATCCGGTTCGCGCCGTTCCGGAGCAGATACAGCGGTTTGATTCCAAACCGATCCCGGGCCGCGAACACCCGACGGCGCCCCTGGTCGTAGATCACAAATGCGAACATGCCCTTTATCCGATCCAGCACTTCCATCCCCATCACCCGGTAGGCGTGCAGCAAGGTTTCGGTGTCGCTCGTGCCTCGCCAGGCAAAATCCCGCAAGCGCGGATCTTCTCGGAGGGCGCAATGGTTGTAAATCTCCCCGTTGAAAACGATCACATTGCCCGTCAGCGGATCCTGCATGGGCTGGGCGCCGGCCGCGCTCAGGTCTTGAATGGCGAGGCGGGTGAAGCCGAGCCAGACTCGTCGATCAGGCGAAAACCATTCGCCGGAATCATCGGGGCCCCGGTGCGCGATGACCCCCAAGGGAATCGACTCCGCCTCGCGACCGGTTGCAATCCATGCGAGTATTCCGCACATGTCGGTTATGCCGCCGACAGCGCAAAATAGCGCCGTACGGCGGTCAGCACTTCATCCACCGATATCGACCGGATGCAAAGCTTGTCGTAATGCGCGCACGTCCCCAAATCGCAGCCAAAGCACGGCATTTGGTGATAGATGACCGTATTGCGGCTTCCACGGGGAAACCACTGGCCCGGCAGGTTGCGCGCCGAGAAAATCGCCACACAGGGAACGCCGACGGTGGCGGCCAGATGCATCGGGCCGCTGTCATGGCCGACAAACAGTGTCGCGCGGGCAAGAATGGCCGCGCTGACACGGGGAGAAGCTGAACCGCAAAGATTCAGTTTGGGACCGGACCAGACCTCAAGGCATCGGTCCGAAATGCCTCTCTCTTCCATCGAACCCAACAGCACCAGTCTGAGACGGGGGAAGGCAGCGCTTAAGCGCGAAAACATCTCCATCCACTTCGGCAACGTCCAGTCTTTCGCATCCATCTTCGTGCCAATCGACGCCGCCAAAAATCCACCGGAAAAGAATTCACCCAGCAGTTTCGCCGCCGCGCCCCGTTCCACCTCCGACAATCGCAAATCCCACAAACCGTCATCCCGCAGGTCCACGCTCATCAGCGGGCTCACCCTTTGCGCAATTCGCCTGGCCTCCCACTGGTATCTTATCCGATCTCCTTCGTAAATTTTGCGCACCCGGCGCTCCGCCAGCGGCGTACCCACGATCTTCCTGACGTTGCAGAGCCTGAAAAAAATATAGTCGCGCAACGTGCCGATAATCCCCCGATAGGGGGTAAGATTGAGCAAAAGATCAAACTTATGCCCGGCGATTTTCTTCCGCATTCCGACCAGTCCGCGAACACCCCGCAGGCCGATTGCATATTCGATGACCTCGTCATAAAGCCCCATGCCTTCGAGAATCGCCGCCAGCGGCGCCGCCCGCACATCGACGGGCGCATTCGTGAGAATCGTGATATGCGCATCCTTGAAAGTCCGCCGCACCATATGCAAGGTCGGCAGCGCCAGCAATGAGTCACCCAAGCTGCCCAGCCGGTAGATGAGAACTCTAGGCACAGACTTAATTTTTTACCCCAAAAGCCGGAAGGACCCGATCCCGGCGGGAGCGAATCGAATTCAAGCGGGGACCCATCTCCTCAGTCGCCTCGGGGCCGTTCAGGCCGATTTTAGCCGCGGCCAGGGCAAGTCCCGCTGTAATGACGGTTCCCCCCAAGTTCACCGGCGGCCCCCAGTTCCCCACCGTCAGCCAATAAACACAGGCGGCGAACAAGGGCAGCGCGCAAAGCTCCCCGGTTCGGGAACCTCGCCAAGCCATCCAGCCCACATATCCGGCAAGCAGACACCGAAAGATAATGTAAAGGACGCCAAAAATCGGACCACATTCGAGAATGATATTTGACCACGAATCCTCGACGAGCAGGAAGTCCGAGGTTCCTGCTTTCAGAACCGCCGCGACATTGCTGCTGAGTCCGACCCCCACCCCGAAAGGCTCCGCATTATGAATGTAGCCGCTAAAGTTGGTGTAGCTGGCGGAAATCCTGGAAACGATCGCCGTTGAAAAGTTATCACTGTTATCGCTGGTCGTGCTGCGCCATCGCTCGTCGCTCGCCATGGATCCAGCCCTAAAGATGCTGCTATAGGATAAGGAACTGATGATGATCGTCGCGGTGGCCAAGGCCAATAGTATTTTTCCGACCCTCCGCCCCCGCACCAATGCTCCCAACAAAAACACCAGCGTGACGAAGCCCGATTGCAACGCGGCTCCGCGGTTGATCGCGACAAACAACATCAGCATCCCCGCCGCCAAGGCTCCTGCTCCCAGCATGAATTCCTCTCTGCGGTAAAAAAGCGCCTCGAAGGCGAAACAAAACACCAGGGCGAGGTAGAAGCTCATCCCCGAATTGTAGGAAAAGGGCCCGGCCGCTCTGACTTTGTCGAAAGCGCCCATGATTTGGGTGCCTTCCCCCCCGGCGACAGCGTTCAACCATGATTCAGGTGAAGCGGAAAATTGAGCGGCAACCAGTAGGGCGATGGGGAAACTGGACAACAGGATTTGGCGCTTGATCTTCCGGAATTCAATGTCCGAGAACGTGTTTCTCATCACGCCAATTAACGGCAGATGCAGCAGGTAGATCCGGATGCCATACGTGGTGATGATCAGGTTGGTTACCGGAGAAAAATAGGCGGTGGCTAAAAAAATGACGGCGAAGACCAGGCAACCCGACGTTATCCAATCAAAGCGCAGCACCCTTTCTTGCATCGCCTTGTAATAGATGTAGATCAGGATCGGGTCCCTGACCACGAGC
>Ga0206896_1147_pt1 | contig 14690 bp, 13 predicted proteins | sample Alteio_BWOrgHeat_52_FD_152969 | JGI IMG/M metagenome (GOLD analysis project Ga0206896, IMG submission 152969) | Enriched cells from forest soil in Barre Woods Harvard Forest LTER site, Petersham, Massachusetts, United States -... | ecosystem: Environmental > Terrestrial > Soil > Temperate forest >... | reverse complement strand
AACGAGGTCCTGGGCCAATTCCTTGGCGTCAGATAATTTCCCCTGGTCGATCGATGCCCGGCACAAGGAATGCAAAAGCTCCGGGTTTTTCGGCTCTTCTGCAAGCCCCGCCCGCGCCTCGCGTTCAGCGTCCGCGGGACGATGGGTATCCAGCAGCATTTTAGCGCGCTCAAGATGGGCGGACATGGAGAATTCAATGACGACAGGCGAAACCCCGGCTACCGGCTCAGCTTCAAATAGGCCAGCACGTCGTCGTATTGGCCGCCCTGATTGGCATAGAGGGCGTAATTCTTCGCCGTGGAAAACCATTCCAACGTCGTCGCCTTGGCGCGTTTTGCCGCCGCCACCAATTCCTTGGTATTGAGCGGCTCTACCCGGCCGGTTTTCATCGCCGCCGCCAGCTTGCCTTCGATGGCCTGGTCAATCAGCCCCTTCAAGTCCGCGCCGGAGAAGTCGGCGGCTTTTTCCGCCACGGCCGTGAAATCCACCGTCTCCGCCGGCTTGCCGCGAAGTAGCACCCGCAAAATCGCCGCACGCGCCGAAGCGTCCGGCGGCGGTACGAACACCAAATGATCAAACCGTCCGGGCCGGCGGAACGCCGGGTCGAGGTGCCAGGGGGCGTTGGTTGCCGCCAGGACCAGCAGGCCGTCGTTCGAGGCCTCGAGCCCGTCCATTTCCGCCAGAAATTGGTTGATGAGGTTCCGGCCGGCGCTGTGGCGCAAGTCCGCCCGGTTCGCGCCCAGCGCGTCCACCTCGTCAATAAAGAGCACCGCCGGGCGGTTGCGCCGGGCTTGTTGGAAAATCTCGTGGAGCTTCTTTTCCGACTGGCCAATGTACATGTCCAGCACGTCGTGCAGGCCGATGGACAAAAACGCCGCCTTCACTTCGCCGGCGGTGGCGCGGGCCAGGTGGGTTTTGCCGCAGCCCGGCGGCCCATACAGCAGCAATCCGCCGCCGATTTTCTTTCCGTAAGCTTTAAACAAATGCGCGTGCGACACCGGATGAATGATCTTCATCCGGATTTGCTCTTTCACCAACTCCATGCCGCCGACATCATTGAAATTCACGGTGGGCCGCTCGACATCCGTCTCGGCCACGCCGGCGGCATCACCTACGCGCAGACGCGCCCGGCCTTCCGCGTCATATTCGCCCTCGTCGCGCTTTTGGTCCCGGCCTTCGTCTCCACCCGCTTTGAGTGGGCGCATGAACGGCTCGAGTCGCGCATCCAAATCACCATCCACTGCGGTTGCATCCAGCGCCCGGGCCTTGCGGGCGTGTTCCGCGGCCTTCTGCAGCTCCGCGCCCTCGCATAAAATTCGCGCCAGCAGCAAGTGGGCGGCGGCCGGCCCCTGTCCGGGGGCGAGCAAATCCTCGAGCACCACGGCGGCTTCGGCATCCTTGCCTTCGCCATGAAACGCGCGGGCCACGCCAAACTTCGCTGAGCCGTTCCGCGGCTCCTGCCGCAGGGCCTCGCGAAACTCCACTTCTGCCGCGGAGAAAAGATTATATTTCATCAACGCCTCCGCCAGCAACAGCCGCAGGGGGGTGTTGCCCGGCGAAACGGCAATCGCGCCGCGCAGGGCCGTCACTTCGGCGGGTTCAGGGGTGGTGGACATGGGATAAGTCCCCTTAAAAAATAGCATTGGTTACGCTGCGGCAATCGCAAAAGGACAAGCCCCGAACCATCCCGCCAATTGGCCGCCCTATTGAAACAAATTGCGACTCCATTTGCGCAAGGCCCAGGGGCCCACCAGGTAACTCGCCATGAACATCATGATGAAAACCAATTCCCAATTAATCACGAGCAGCGCCACCAGGCCTCCGGCGGAAAGCAAGAAGACGGCGACCCGACCGGCGGTCTTCAACTGCGGAGCCTGCCGACGCTCCCGCCAGATGTTTATGACCCACTTCCCCGCCTCCCAGGCCACATTCAGCCAGGCCAAAACAAAAACCAAGAGGAACAACCCGACCATGATCTCGATTCGCCAACACATCAATCCAAGCAAGATCCAGGGCAGCAAGACGAGGAAGACCTTCACTCCGGTTTGCGCCTGGATTGGCCAGCGACTCCACTGCCAGCGTGGGCCGGCCCCCGGTCGTCGGCCGGTGGCCTGAGCCCGAAAGTCGGTCAGGGTCAGGTAGGAATAAAGCACCGCCGGCAGCCAGCAAACGAGGCCAAAAATCAAAATGCTTACCGCCGCGACCACCGCCATCGGGAAGGCGATGACAAGGATAATAAGGGCCTGTTTGGGGTTTGAAATTCGTTGTTGGAGAATTCGCAGCAACCGCTGTCCCAATCGAAGCGGCGCACACAGGCGCCGGACAAACGGATCGGTGTGGCGCAAGGCCCGCAAGTAGGCCCGGCGCACCGCCAAATTGGCCGGATTGTGCCGCAGGGCCACGCTGAGGCAGTCGCGCGCCTGGTCATAATCCGCCTGCAAGTTCAACAAATGGAGCCCCAAGTTTAAATGCAATTGGGGATTGTCGGGATCCAGCGCCAGCGCTTCTTCGTATCGCCGCGTGGTCTCCAGCAACTCCGCGGGAAAATGACGCCCGCTGGATTCCACGCGAATGAGCTCTCCCGCAATCTCCGGGTTTTCGGGAGCAAGAGCCTTCGCCCGCTGCAGGGCCGCCACTGCCTGGGTTTGTTTCTTTTTCCGCAAATGCAGGCGTCCCTGAAACTGGTGCAGCGCCGCCCAGGTGGGCGCCAGCGCGAGCGCGGCATCCAAATGTTTTTGCGATTGCGGGAGGTTGCCCGAATTATGCGCCGCCACCGCAGCCAAATATTGGGCGTCCGCGCTCGTGGGCCCGAGGCGCACGCATTCTGCCGCCAATTTTTGCGCCCGGGCATGTTCGCCCCGGTTGATTCGCGCCCGCGTCGCCAGCGAATAGGCTTCCAAGGCCTCTGGATTCTCCGCCAACAGCCGGGGGATCAACTCTGCCACCTTTTCCCAGCGCTTTTGATCCGCCCACGCCCGCGCCTGGACCAGCGCGACTGACCGGGGAAGGGAGGAGGCATCCATGGCTCAATTAATGATTAAGATCTATTGCGCAATCTGACAAGCCCGGGCCGAACCAGATGGCGGGTCAGTTTGCTGGAAGTAGCGCGGCGCTTCAGCCCGCGCTTCCGGGAATTTACCGGCGCGGAAGCGCGGGCTGAAGCACCTGGTTACGCCCACGCCTAGATTTCATAAGTGTTTGCAGGATAATGTTTTTCGAATACGCGTCAAATTATAAAGGGACCATAATACACCCATAAAATGCTACTATTTGCATAACATATGTATAAATGTAATAAATTTTATTGTTTTGTCCTGTGTTATGCAACCGTGAAAGACTTTAGAACCAAACGTTCATTTGGAGGCAAAGAGAACTCTTCTAAGTAGAGGCCCGTGGCCTCTATCAAGTTGGCCAAAGCCTGTCCCGGGGTTTTGCCCTGTGTGGTGGTTCCAGTCTCTGGATTATATGCTATCAACCAATCGCTACCGAGATCGGGATAGATGACGGCGTTAAATTTGAGCATGAGTTTCTTTTAGTGTTTTTTACGATTGTGCAACTGGCGAACGGACTTCCCCAACCACTTCGTGGGGTAATGCTTCATAGTGAAGGGCCTATGCTTGTTGACTCAAACAAAGGCGGGGTAACACCCCATTGCAGGCGCGCAGTAGCTTGCCTATGCTGACAACATGAAACCCAAAAGTTTTCTGGATAAAAGCCAAAAATTAGCAAACGCACCAAGACCGATTATTGTCGAAGGATCAGATCAAGGCAAAATTGAATTTGGGCCATCTGCGAACGAGGTGGCCGGCAGAGCTTACGCCAATTATCTAAACCAAGGCTCACAACATGGGCATGATGTTGATGACTGGCTGAAAGCCGAGTCGCAATTACAGGAGGAGCGCAACCTCATCCGGGTTGGCGCAGGCGGTTTCCCCAATCGAATATAAAGTCAATTTTGTAAATTACAATTTTGGCTAGATCAATTCCGGTAGTGGTACAGTTTGGCCTCAGAAAGCCTCAGAATGGTTCAGATATGAAACTAAACAAAGACCGGCACAAGGTCTCTGGATTGAACAACCTGCAGTAGGGTTTCACCTTATAGCTTTGGCGGCCTCTCATGGAGTAACATCGTTCAACGCGGAGATTCGCCAGTGGAAGCAGCATTGTGACGAAGCATAGACTGGGAACGCGTTGGTGGAGAAGATGCGGATGCCCAAACTAAACTGACATTGGATAAATGGAACAAACATGGAAAACCAAACCCATTTATCGAAACTCGGCGCGGTCGTCTCCGTGCGTGGGAGTGTCGTGGATATTCGTTTTGATGACCATTTGCCGCCGATTTACACGTTGCTGCGCGCGGGGGACAAGGAGCAAATTGTGATTGAAGTGCTGGCGCAGCGGGATGCGCGCCATGTGCGCGGGATTGCGCTTACGCCCACGCAAGGTCTTGCTCGTGGCATGGCGGTGAAGGATACGGGCGGCCCATTAAAAGCTCCGGTTGGCAAAGGAGTTCTCTCCCGGATGTTCGACGTGTTCGGCAACGCCATTGATCGTCAGGCCATGCCCTCCGATATCCAATGGCGTTCGGTGCATCGGGCTCCGCCGCCGTTGGCGGAACGCTCCACCCAGTCGGAAATTTTTGAAACGGGTATCAAGGCGATTGACGTGCTGGTGCCGTTGGAACGCGGGGGCAAGGCAGGTCTTTTTGGTGGGGCGGGCGTGGGCAAGACGGTACTGCTCACCGAAATGATTCACAACATGATCAAGCACCAGGAGGGCGTAAGCATTTTTTGCGGGATTGGCGAACGGTGCCGCGAGGGCGAAGAGCTCTACCGCGACATGAAGGAAGCCGGGGTATTGCCCAATATGGTGATGGTCTTTGGCCAGATGAACGAGCCACCGGGCAGCCGGTTCCGCGTGGGCCATGCCGCGCTGACGATGGCCGAATATTTCCGGGACGATGAGCACCGCGACGTGCTGCTGCTCATTGATAATATCTTTCGTTTTATTCAGGCTGGGATGGAGGTGTCCGGTTTGATGGGCCAAATGCCGTCGCGCCTGGGTTATCAGCCTACGATGGGCACCGAATTGTCAGGCTTGGAGGAACGCATTGCCAACACCAATACCGGTGCGATCACCTCTATTCAGGCTGTATATGTGCCGGCGGATGACTTCACCGATCCGGCGGCGGTGCACACTTTCTCACATCTCTCCGCTTCCATTGTGCTCTCGCGCAAGCGAGCCAGTGAAGGACTCTTCCCAGCGATTGACCCTTTGCAATCCACTTCCAAGATGGCCACGCCCGGGATTGTCGGCGAACGACATTACAGTTTGGCCCAGGAAATTCGGCGGACTTTGGCCCAATACGCAGAACTCAAGGACATCATTGCCATGCTCGGGCTGGAGCAGCTTTCGCCGGAAGACCGCAACGTTGTCGCTCGGGCCCGCCGCTTGGAGCGTTTTCTAACCCAACCCTTTTTTACGACCGAGCAGTTTACGGGTCTCAAAGGGAAGTTGGTCAGCCTCAAAGACTCGCTGGACGGTTGCGAGCGAATTTTGCGTGATGAATTCAAAGATTACTCGGAGCGCTCGCTCTACATGATCGGCGCGATAAGTGAGGCGAAGGGAAAACCAAAACCCAACCCACCCGCAGACGCAGCCAAGCCCGAGGCCAAAGCGGACGCCAAGTCCGAGCCGAAGCCAGCTACCGATACCTCGACGAAGATCACCCCAAAATTACCTCCGCCGCCCGATCCCAAAACTCAACCCCAGGTTGAACATGTCGCCAGCACTCATGCATCTTAAGGTTCTCCTGCCGTTTCAAATCTTTGCTGAGAAGGCAAACGTATCGCGCATTGTTGCGGAAACACGTGAAGGCTCGTTTGGGCTTTTGCCCCACCGGCTGGATTGTGTGGCGGCCCTCACACCAGGAATTCTGACCTACGAGACTGAATCCGATGGGGAAGTATTTGTGGCGGTGGATGAAGGCGTTCTGGTCAAGACCGGCCAGGACGTGCTCGTGTCTGTCCGCCGGGCGCTGGGCGGAGCCGACCTTGGCCAATTGCGCGAGGCGGTAGAAAAGCAGTTTTTGACCATTGATGAACATGAGCAAAGCGTGCGCACGGCCATGGCGAAAATGGAAACTGGATTTCTGCGCCGCTTCGCGGCCTTTCAACGTGAATGACGAACCAGAAAAAATCGCCAAGAATGCGCCGACCCTTGCCGGGCAAATTGGCGTGAAGGCGGCGCGCAAACTCATGGCGCGGCGCAACCCCGCGCCGGGCGTCTGGATGGGGCTGGGCATGATGGGATTGATTGGCTGGTCAGTAGTGGTTCCGACGCTGGTTGGTGCGGCGCTTGGACTTTGGTTGGACAATCGCCATCCTGGAACGCACTCATGGACGCTGGCGCTGTTGATGGCCGGTCTCACGATTGGTTGCTTAAATGCGTGGCATTGGGTCGCCCAGCAAGACCGGGCCATGCGGGAAGACGAGGAGGCCGGCGATGAATGAAACCCTGACATTAGCGCTGGCATGGGTGGCGGGCCTGTTGCTTGGCGCAATTTTTTACGGCGGCCTTTGGTGGACGGTGCGCAAGGGTGTTACGTCCAAGCAACCGGCGCTTTGGTTCATCGTTAGTATGCCGCTGCGGATGGGCATCGCCTTGGCCGGATTTTATTATGTCTCGGGTGGTCATTGGCAACGGCTGCTGCTGTGCCTCTTAGGATTTATCTTTGCCCGTTTGCTCGTGATCTGGCTGACCCGACCGCAACAAAATAGTCCAATCCACCCGGAACCGGAGGCTCGCCATGCGCCTTAGTCCCGACGAAATGATCTTTTGGCAACACGGGTTGCTCAAACTCAACGCCACCATTGTGTACACGTGGGGACTAATGCTCGCGCTCGCCGTTGGCTCCATCCTCATCACGCGCAAACTTTCCTCCGGTTTGGAGCGTTCCCGCTGGCAGAACCTCTTGGAAATCGTCGTCACCGCGATTGAAAAACAAATCGAAGATGTTGGCCTTAGCCGCCCGGAAAAGTATCTCGGCTTTCTGGGCACGCTTTTCCTCTTCATCGCCACGGCCAGCTTGTGCACCATTATTCCGGGCTATGAGCCGCCGACAGGCTCGCTCTCGACCACGGTGGCGCTTGCGTTGTGTGTGTTTGTGGCCGTGCCGATGTTCGGCATCGAAGAGCAGGGATTCGGCGGCTACCTCGCCTCCTACACGAAGCCGACGATAATCATGCTGCCATTTAACATCATCAGCGAACTTTCGCGCACACTGGCCCTGGCTGTCCGCTTGTTTGGCAACATGATGAGCGGGGCGATGATTATCGCCATACTGCTGACCATCACGCCGTTCATTTTTCCCATCGTGATGATGGCGCTGGGTCTGCTCACCGGCATGGTGCAGGCCTACATTTTCAGCATTCTGGCTGCGGTATATATCGCCGCCGCCACGCGCACTCGCAAACCCAAACCCGTGCCAGTGCCCTCAACCTGAAACCATCACTCATTAACTCAAGGAACTACCATGGATAGCATGACCATCATCGCCGTTGCTTCAATCGTCACCGCCGGACTCACGACTGGCATCGGTTGCATGTGCCCCGCGCTGGGCGAAGGACGCTCGGTCGCGACCGCCTTAACCGCGCTGGCGCAGCAGCCCGACGCCTCCGCCACCATTACCCGAACGTTGTTTGTCGGACTGGCGATGATCGAATCCACGGCCATCTATTGCTTCGTGGTCTCGATGATTCTGATTTTCGCCAACCCGTTCTGGAACCACGTCATCGCCCAAGCCGCTGGAAAGTAGTCCCATGCTCATCGATTGGTTTACCGTCGGCGCGCAGGCGCTCAACTTCCTCATCTTGGTGTGGTTGTTGAAGCGCTTTCTCTATAAGCCCATCCTGAATGCCATTGACGCACGGGAGAAACTGATTGCCAAGGAACTGGCTGACGCCGCTACAAAAAAATCCGAAGCCCAAAAGGAGCGCGATGATTTTCAGCACAAGAACGAAGAATTCGACCAACAGCGTGCGGCCCTCTTGACCAAGGCAATTGATGAAGCAAAGACTGAACGCCTGCGACTTCTTGATGAAGCGCGGAAAGCGGCTGATGCAATGAGCGCGAAGCGGCAGGAAACTTTGCATACAGACGCCCACAACCTCAACCAAGCGATTAGCCGCCGAACCCAGCAGGAAGTGTTTGCCATCACACGAAAGGCACTGTCAGATCTTGCCACCACGAGCTTGGAGGAACGCCTCGGCGAGGTTTTCACCCGCCGCTTAAGAGAAATGGGCGGGCAGGCTAAAGAAGGTCTGGGCAAAGCCCTAAAGACGGCAACGGAACCCGCGCTTGTCCGCAGTGCCTTTGACCTGCCGGTCGCGCAACGCTCCGCGATACAAAATGCGCTCAACGAAACTTTCTCGGCCGATATTCACCTTCGATTCGAGACTGCGCCAGATTTGGTCAGTGGCATTGAACTGACTTCGAATGGACAAAAGGTGGCCTGGAGCATCGCAGACTATCTTTCGTCGTTGGAAAAAGGGGTGGACAAACTTCTAAAAGAGAAAGACAAGCCACCCCCCAAAATCGAGCATAAACCAGAAGTTAAAATCTCGCCCAAGCCGGAAGCAAAAGTGGAGCCCAAACTTGAACCCAAACCCGAGACGAAAGTTGATATTGCCTCAACGCCCAAGCCCGAGGCGAAATCAGAAACAAAGCAGGACGCCAAATCTCAACCTGCGCCTGAGGTTGTGGCTGCGCCTAAACCTGATGAAGCAGGGGTAGAGCCAAAACCTGTAGCGAAGGCCGAAGTCAAACCGGAAGCAAAAGTGGAGCCAAAGGCTGAAGCCAAGCCAGAGACGAAAGTTGCTGTTATCGCACCTGCAAAATCTGAAGTCAAAGTAGAGTCAAAACCTGAACCAAAAAGTGGCTCGAAGTCGGAGGAAACAGCCTCACCTAAACCTGACGAATCCAATGTCGAGCCAAAGTCTGAAGTCAAAACAGCGCCACCCGCTGCTGTAAAAGCTGTACCTGAACCATCCGTCGCGGCTGCACCCAAGGCTGAAGTCAAACCAGAGCCGAAGACGGAATCCGAGGTCAAGGCCCAACCGGTTGCGTCAGACAATGCCCGACCTGAAACCGTTCTGGCGAGTAAAGCGGAGGACAAGCAGGAAGCGGTGGCCGCGCCCCAACCCGAACCCGCAGCGACAGTAGAGGCCAAATCCGAGACCAAGACCGAGCCGAAACTTGCTGAATCAAAGTCGGAAACAAAGACCGCATGAATGCCGTTCCAGAAAATTTGCAAAGTGTCTTCGACCGCACTTTCGCTGGCATTGACCAGGTGCGGGAAGCCTACGTGCCGCAACTTGCGCCACGGGAGGTTGGCACGATTATTAGTGTCACCACGGGCATCGCCAAGGTCTCCGGCCTGCCCAGTGTTGGATTCGAAGAGTTGGTAAAATTTCCCGGCGATGTGCTCGGCATCGCCTTCAATGTGGATGAGGATGAAATCGGTGTCGTCCTGCTCGGCGACTATGCGCATCTTCATGCCGGCGATGAGGTCGAGCGCACAGGACGAGTCATGGACGTGGCTGTGGGCGAGGGATTGCTCGGACGGGTCATCAATCCGCTTGGTCGGCCACTGGATGAAAATGGGACGGTCGCCACTAGCTCGCGCCTGCCAATCGAACGCCCGGCTGCGCCGATCATGGACCGCGCCCCGGTGACGGTGCCGCTGCAAACCGGTCTTAAAGTCATTGATGCGCTTATTCCCATCGGTCATGGACAACGTGAATTAATCCTGGGCGACCGGCAGACGGGGAAAACCGCCATTGCGCTCGACACGATCCTCAACCAACGGGGGCAGAACGTTGTGTGTGTTTATTGCGCCATTGGCCAGCGCGCTTCTGCGGTGGCCAAAGCCGTGGCCGTCCTGCGGGAAAAAGGCGCGATGGACTATACCGTCGTCGTGGTGGCTGAAGGAAGCGACCCGCCAGGGCTGGCCTTTATCGCTCCCTACGCCGCGACCAGCATCGCAGAGCACTTTATGGAAGCGGGCCGCGACGTGCTGATTGTCTATGACGACCTCACCCAGCACGCCCGCGCCAATCGCGAGCTTTCACTCCTCCTCCGCCGACCACCCGGACGGGAGGCATTTCCGGGCGATATTTTTTACATTCATTCGCGCATGCTTGAACGCGCCACCCACTTGCGGAAGGAACTTGGCGGCGGCTCGCTCACGGCCTTGCCGATTATCGAGACGGAAGCGCAGGATATTTCCGCCTACATTCCCACCAATTTAATATCCATCACCGACGGTCAAATCTACCTTTCGCCCTCGCTGTTTGAATTGGGCGTGCTGCCCGCCGTGGACGTTGGCAAATCCGTTTCGCGTGTGGGTGGCCAGGCGCAAAGGGCGGCGTATCGCGCAGTAGCGGGCGACCTCAAGCTCGATTACGCCCAATTTGAAGAATTGGAAACCTTTGCCCGGTTTGGTGCCCGCTTGGATGAAGACACCCGCAAGATTATTGAGCATGGGCGTCGAATTCGTGCCTGCCTCAAGCAGCCGGAATTCAGTCCGGTGCCCGTGCCCGCCCAAATCACCGTTCTGCTGGCGTTGACGGCAAAACTTTTCGACTTGGTGCCGATTAACAAGATGACTGATGCCGAAAACGCCGTGCATGAGGCCGCAGCGAACTTGCCTCCGGAAATTTCCGCGCGATTTGAAACTACCGATAAATTGAGTGATGAAGACCATAAAACGATTATCGAAATCGCCCGCAAAGCGCTCATTCCCTTCCAGCCGAAACCTGCCGCCAAGCCCGTGTCGAAACCATTGACCAAAGCTGGGCCAAAACCCGCCCACGTGGTCAAACCTTCGCCTAAACCCGTAGCCCCAGCGGAGATCCCAGCGAAGGCCACTGCTGAGGCTGATGTGAAAGTGAAGGCGAAACCATGAGCGACAGCACTGCCAGCCTGCTCCGAAAAATTAACAGTGCCGGAGATCTCCAATCGGTCGTCCGCACGATGAAGGCGCTGGCGGCTTCGAGCATAGGCCAATACGAGAAGTCAGTCCTCGCATTGGGCGACTACTATAGAACCGTGGAACTGGGTTTAGGCGCGTGTTTTCGGGAAAGTGCGCCAACAACCCCAAAGTCTAATGGGGGGAAAAATGCCAACGAAAGCGCAATCGGTGCCGTCGTATTTGGTTCTGATCAAGGACTGGTGGGACAATTTAATGACGTGGTCGCCGATTTTGCAGTCAAAACACTTGCTGGACTACCCGGCAAGGCGCGCGTCTGGGCGGTCGGCGAGCGGGTGAATGCGCGCCTTGCGGATGCTGGTCTGACGATGATGGGAATTTTCACGGTGCCAAATTCCGTTCAGGCTATTACCCCGCTGGTGGGGCAGATTCAAATTGAAAGCGAAACACGGCGGGCCAAAGGCGAATACACGCAACTTTACCTCTTTCATAATCGACCACAGGCGGGGGCGCTCTATGAGCCAGTGAGCCAGCGGTTGTTGCCCTTGGACGCAGCCTGGCAGCAAAGTTTGGTCAAGGTAAGCTGGCCGACCAAAAACCTGCCCGAAGTGATGTGCAACGGCACCTCAACTTTACGTGCTCTCATCCGCGAATATCTTTTTATCTCGCTCTTCCGGGCGTGCGCTGAATCTCTCGCCAGCGAGAACGCCAGCCGCCTGGCGGCCATGCAGCGCGCTGACAAAAACATTGATGACTTGCTGGAGCACCTTCGCGGCACCTTTCATCGTTTGCGCCAAAGCGGCATTGACGAGGAACTGTTCGACGTAATCTCTGGCTTTGAAGCACTGGCCAAGGGGAAGGTGCTGCCCAACAGCCATTGTTCAAAATCAAACTCTGAACGCTAAACCCAATCTGCCACCATGAAGATTCACACAAAGAAATTCCGGGTCAGGCCTGGCGAGAAAGTTAATCTGAAAACATGGCCGACGAAGGTGAAGCCTATTTACAAGTCGAAAAAACAGTATCGAAAGCTACTGGAGGATCACGTTGAGGAATTAAGTTCGCTGCAACGCTTGCATTATGCTTCCAGCCGCTATGCGTTGCTGCTGATTTTTCAGGGCATGGACTCTGCCGGGAAGGACGGAGCCATCCGGCACGTCATGTCTGGCGTGAATCCGCAAGGCTGCGAGGTCTTCAGCTTCAAGCAGCCAAGCGAGGAGGAATTGAAGCACGATTTTCTTTGGCGTGAAACCCGCCGTTTGCCGGAACGCGGGCGCATTGGTATTTTCAACCGCTCCTATTACGAAGAGGTGCTTGTGGCGCGTGTGCATCCGGAGATTCTTCGTGGGCAGGAACTGCCAGATAAGGTGCTCGACAAAAAAACCATTTGGGACAAACGCTTTCGTTCTATCGTGGATTTGGAGCGGCACCTCCACGCCAACGGCACCCGAATCATTAAATTCTTTCTCCACCTGTCAAAGAGCGAACAGCGCAAGCGATTTCGCGCGCGAATTGATGAACCGGAAATGAACTGGAAATTCAGCCTCGCGGATATTCACGAGCGGAAATACTGGAAACATTACATGGCGGCTTACGAGGATTGCCTGCACGCGACCAGCACCCGTCACGCCCCTTGGTATGTTGTTCCCGCCGATGACAAGGAAAACGCCCGACTGATTATTTCGCAAATTGTCCTGAATGCGCTACACGGCCTCAAAATGACCTATCCCAAGACCACCGCAAAACGACGTCGGGAATTGAAAACTATCCGCGAGCAGCTCTGAAAGTAAGGATATTTGACCTAGGCAGGCGCTCAACGCAAAATCGAACAGAAGGCATTATGCACATAGAACGCACATCTGCTAGCCAGCTTCGCCTGCGGGTGGATTTATGATGAATCCCAGCTAGTTATTAGCTTCGGAATCCGCATTTTTGTTGGTGTAAGTGGGCTTAAGGGTGTCTTTGGTTCATTCCCACCTAGTTGCCCCATGGGTTTCCGCAAAACTCTCCATTCTTTTGCAAATGGCCGTATATCAATCACTAAAGTCAAATGGCAAAAAGGGGGAGTAGCCCCCACGCCACATCCAATCCACTGGCGGGCTTTGCCAAATGCTGAACTTAAACGACCACCCCGCCCCGCCGTCGTTTGACAATTCATTGGTTCGACGGCAGATTGCCCCAGATGCTCCCGCGGCGTGTCCAACCGGAAATACTCGACTCCCTGCCGCCCGACCATCCGGACGCGGTGCATAACCGGCGTGATTTGCGATTTTTCAATGGGCTGATGGGTAATTACCGCTGGTTCGCGCGCGTCCTTGGCACCCACTTGCGCCCCCAGGATCGCGTGCTGGAACTTGGCGCGGGTGAGGGAGATTTGGGCAGGTATCTGCATCGGCAGGTTTATCAAGAGCGGGCGCAGCAAGTCTGCGCCCCTACGGTTTCGACCAAGGCCATTTACTCGGGCCTCGATCTTTGGCCGCGACCGAAGGATTGGCCTGCCATTTGGTCCTGGCACCGCGACGATTTGACCACGTTTCCTGGCTACGCCGAACCCAGCGTCATTTTCGGCAACCTCATTCTGCACCAATTTGAGGACGACGTGCTGAGGGCGCTTGGACGTAAATGGCGCGAGCACGCGCGGCTGCTCGTTTTTTGTGAACCCGCCCGCAGCCAACTTCATCTCGCGCAATTGCCCCTCGCCCGGCTGGCCGGCATCAATTACGTCAGCCGCCATGATGCTCGAGTCAGCATCCACGCCGGCTTTCGGTCCAACGAACTCCCCCAACTGCTTGGCGTGAACACCCCACCCTGGCGCATGGCACTCCACCAAACCTTCCTGGGCGCTTATCGCCTGGTAGCCGTGCGGGAATCTTAGTTGCCGACTATCGAATTCGACGTTAGAATTTTTGCTCTTCCGTCCATCGCTCATTTTTATTTTCCGCTTTCTTAATTCTTAATTCGCCTCATGCGTCCCATTACCATCGTCGGCGGCGGCCTCGCCGGATTGGCCCTGGGGGCGGCATTGGCCCGTGCGAAAGTAGCGGTGACTCTTTGCGAAGCTGGCATTCTCCCCCGCCCGCGCGTCTGCGGCGAATTCATCAGCGGCCTGAAATCTGATACGGCTTCCCGACTCGGCCTCGGGCTTCATTTGCGCGGCGCGGCGGAAAACCGCACCACCGGCTGGCATGCCGGCGGGCGCCTCCGCTGGTCCGCCACTTTGCCCGAACCCGCGCCCGGCCTTTCCCGCCCGCTGCTCGAATCCCGCCTGCTCGAAGATTTCATTTCCGCTGGCGGCGAATTGCGCCTTAATGCCCGAATCTCCCCCACGCCGACTGGTGACACCGAACCACCCGGCCGCATCTGGGCTGCCGGCCGACGGGCTGATGCCGCGAGCCCCTGGCTCGGCCTCAAGATCCATTGCCGCAATTTAACGGTCGGCCAGGATTTGGAGTTGCATCTCGGCCGTGGCGGCTACGCCGGTGCCGCCCGCATCGAAGACGGCCGCATCAACATCTGCGGGCTTTTCCGCGTTCGTCCCGGGCTCCGCGGCTCGCGTGAGACCCTCCTGTTTGAGTATCTCGCCGCTTGCGGAATGGAGCAACTCGCCGCCCGCATCTCCGTTGGCGACCCCGACCCGGCCAGCGCCGCCGCCATCTCCGGACTCGATTTCTCCCACACGTGGAACGAGGATGACCGT